>Ga0114999_10003063_pt1 | contig 21356 bp, 17 predicted proteins | sample ArcticOcean_MG_C_3_FD_89820 | JGI IMG/M metagenome (GOLD analysis project Ga0114999, IMG submission 89820) | Marine microbial communities from western Arctic Ocean - ArcticOcean_MG_CB8_126 | ecosystem: Environmental > Aquatic > Marine > Oceanic | place: Arctic Ocean: Canada Basin | collected...
ATCAAGTCGAACGCCCGCGGCTTCCGCAACTTTGCGAACTACCGCACCCGCATCCTGTTCTTCTGTGGAAAACTGAAACTCAAACCGTGCTGAAAACACCCATTAAAATCGGTGAAGAACCCAGCAGAAGGTCAAAAACCTCACCGTTTGTAAAGTTTCGTTTCTCAGTAAGGTGCCCAATCGCGGAGTTTTCGTTGGTGTGGTCCTCCCAACGTTTTCGATCTTGGTTGAATTGTTCTCGAAGGCTCTGTGGTACATCGTGATCCGAAAAAATGTCCTTCGCCAACGCACCAATGGAAATCCTATCGCGATCTTGTACAAGGAGTCGCACATTGAGAATAAATGAATCCACATCGTCCTCGGTCACTCCGTCTATTGAGATCCACTCACCATTTTGCATGCGAGCGTAGTCGAGTTTGTACTGCGGATTCGCCATTCGCTTCGCGAGCGACGAGCGATCAAGCCGGTCCACGCGTTGGTTGAATAAGTCTAAGGCTCGCATTTTCATATTGGATGCATTACGAGAATTCGCTTGCGCGAACTTCAAAGTTAACATTGCGCTGGGCGCAAGCCATCCCGATGGGAACCGTTCCCCTCCGGGCGGCGTAAAGCCTTACGTCCCGGGACGCAGCCGGTTTGACGCGCTTCACAATCCTACCCAATCTCCGGCAACGTAAACGGTTCGCGGTACCCCTTCGTCAGCAGCGCGTTGGCCTCTTCGTTGTCAATGAACTTCTCGGTCTTGGGATCGAAGTCAAGACGGCCGGTGGTTACGTTGGCGATGTCGCCGAGGTGGACCAGGGCGCAGGAGCGGTGGGCGACTTCGGCGGGGGCACGGGTGGGTTTGCGGGTGCGGACGGCGTCGAGGAAGTTGGCCATGTGTTCGGCGTAGCCGTAGCCGGCGCGGCCGCGAAGTTTCTTATCAGACGACGGCCCCGGTTTCCCTTTCGGCCCCAGGTACGTGCGGAACGCGCCGCGGCGTGAGAAAATCATGTAGCCTTCGGTGCCGTAAAAGGCGTTGCCGTTGTCGAAGCCGTGTAGACCGTAGGCGGTGAAGGGGTAGTTTTCGTAGATGATCAGCCGGCCGTCGGGATATTCATAGGTCACGTTGAGGTTGTCCGGGTATTCGCTGGCGTGTCCGTGCAGCAACATGCGTCCGCCGCGGGCGGTGATTTGCTTGGGCAGCGTTTTGACCCCCAGACCCCAGGTGGCCATGTCGAGATCGTGAATGCCGTCGTCGCCAATTTCGCCGTTGCCGTAGTCGCGGAACATCCGCCATGTGTAATGGAATCGATGACTGTTGAAGGCCCGCTTGGGTGCCGGCCCGAGCCAGCGGTCGTAATCGACACCGTTCGGCGGTGTGCCGTCGGGAACCGGGCGGAGAACGTTTCGCGTTTCGGCCGTCCAGGCGCGGGCGATTTTGACGTCGCCAATTAATCCCTCGGCCATCAAACGGGCGGCGTGTGCCGTCACCGGACTGCTGCGCATCTGGCTGCCCTGCTGCACAACCCGGCCGTACTTCTTCGCAGCCGCCTTGACGATGTGTCCTTCGTTGTAGACATGTGAAATTGGTTTTTCGATGTAGACGTCTTTACCCGCCTGCATCGCTCGAACGGCCATCGGCGCGTGCCAATGGTGCGGCGTGGCAATGATGACGGCATCGATGTTCTTGTCGGCGATGACATCTTCAAAACGCGACGTCCGCCGCGGCTTTGCCTTTTGGAAACCAGTGAGATGCCCGGAAATCTTGTCGATTTGTCTCGGGTCGATGTCGCACAGCCAGTTGATGGAGACCGCTTCGCGCCGGGTGGCCAGCCCTTTGACGTGATGGTTCATAATGCCGCCGCAACCGATGATGCCGAGATTGACCGTCTCGGGTTTTCCGCTGCCGAAAGCATTCGCCCCGCCCAGTGTTGTGACCGCGGCAGTGACCGCCGCCGCTTCAGTCGACTTCTGCAGGAATCGCCGCCGTGTGGTTTCTTGCGTCATCAGCTTGGCTCCCTCATTGTGAGAACAGTTAACCGGGGATGCATCCCCGTCATTATGTCACACGCACCACGCGGTGGAAATGCAGTTCGACTTCGCGGTCGAAGACGCGGCGCACGCCTTCGACAAGACATTCCGGCTCGTGATCGGATTCGCCCGTGCGTTTGATTTCTTCCAGCGGCGTGCCGGGAAAAACGTTGAACGTGCTTTGGTGAATTGTCTGATTGCCGGCATCGAGTTCCGGCACGATGAAATGAATCGTTGCACCGTAGGTCAGCATGCGGTGGCTGAAGGCATCTTCGTAGGGGCGAAACCCGGGGAATGACGGCAGCAGCCCGTGATGCAGGTTGATGATTCGCCCGCCGGCGAAACGCCAACAACTGGCCGGCGGGAGAATCCGCATGTAACGCGCCAGCACGATGTAATCGACCTGGAACTCGTCGCAGACTTCGACCATCTTTTCGTTGTCGGGATTGCCGCTGGCATCGCCAATCATCCGCCAATCGACGTCGAATTGTTCGGCGAGGCCGCGGCAATTATCGCGGTTGCCAATCATCACGGCCGGTTCGGCTTTCAGTCGGCCATCGCGAATTGCCCGCAGCACGGCCAGCGCCGGTTCGGGGCGATAGGTGGTGCAAATGGCCAACCGAGGCGGGCGGGCGAATTCATCGCGCGACCAGGTGCGAATCGACAGCCCCTTCAGTTGGCCGATTTCATTCATTCGCTGCCGCAAAACATCAACTGGTTCGTCATCGGCGGGCCATTCGGTTCGCAGCAGCATGGCGAATAGCCGTTCGGAATCGCGGTCGTACATCTGGATTTCGTGAATATTCGCGCCGGCTCCGGTGACGTAATGGATGATGGGATCGGCCAAACCGGTATGATCGGGGCCGACGGCGGTGATGATGACTTGCATGCTGGTTACTCAAATGCTTACGTTCAGGCGAAGATGTTTCTGTGTCGAACCAAAAGTTAACGAGTTGTGTCCGTCGTGTCAGCCGTGGGTAGGCAATGAAAAAACAGCCCTATTGCGGTCACTCACTAGCAGCCCCCGTCAATCTAAGCCTGAAGCGCAAGCGAAGGAGCATTCTGGAATCGCCCTGGATTCATCCTTCGCTTGCGCTTCAGGCTTAGATAAATGAGGAATTTCAGTCCTCTCTCAAATTTGAACACTGAATAGTATGCAACTTCAATACTTGCGCTGCGGGTTGGATTCATGAACGCAGAGAAATCATCAGCTGAAAATGTGCTGGTCGTTACGCGGTCGATTCGGATTCCGCGCGATGAGTTCACGTTCACTTTCATGCGCAGTTCCGGTCCGGGTGGGCAGAACGTTAATAAGGTGAACACGAAGGTGCGGCTGCGGTGGGATGTCGCGAAGTCGCCCAGCCTTTCGGAAGCCGTGCGGGAACGATTTCAGAAGACGTATTCGCGACGGATTACCACAGAGGGTGATCTGCTCATCACCAGCCAACGGTATCGCGATCAGGTGCGAAACATCGATGACTGTTTGGAGAAGTTGCGGGAGTTATTGGCCTCGGTTGCCGCCCCGCCGCGCCGACGTAAGAAGACGAAACCATCGCGTGGATCAAAAGAACGACGGTTGCAGGGGAAACGGGAACAATCGGAACGCAAACGCAGCCGCCGGAAACCGGGACGAGATGATTGATCGCGCGTGCCAGCAATTGAGAAACCCGGTTTTTTAAAAAAACCGGGTTTCTGTCCCGCTCGGGTTTCTGCCTCGCTGGCTCCAATCAACAGGGAAACGTTTGCCCGCCGCCATCGACGCGGATGACCTGGCCGTTGATGAATCGCGATTGCGGCAGACAGAGGAAACCGACGACGCCGGAGATTTCACGCGGCCGAGCATAGCGGTCGAGTGTTCCCTCCTGGACCATTTTGCTCTGATCGGTTTCGTGAATCCGCAGAAAACGTTCGGTGACTGTTCCACCGGGTGCGACGCAATTGACTTGCACGTTGGCTGGCCGCAGTTGGGCAGCCAGACAACGCGTCCATTCGTGGACGGCAGCTTTTGCGACGGCATAAATCGATCCGGTTTCGCGTCCGTAGCAGCCCGCAATGCTGCCAATGGTGATAATGCGACCGCTCTTGCGTTCGATCATCTCCGGTGCGATTTCGCGGCAACAGAGCATGGCGGTCAACAGGTTGCGGTCCATTACACTTTTTAAATCGTCGAGCGCAATGTTGAGGCAGTCATCATCTTCCGGTCGTCCCGCTTTGCCGACGGCTGTTCCGCCCGCACCGATGTCGCCACCGGCACAGCAGACCAGAATGTTGATCTGGCCCCAGTTGGCTCGGACTTCATTGGCCACGCGGCGGACTTCACCTTCTTCGGTCATGTCGCCCCAAACGGGCATCGTCTCGCCGTTGCCGCCTGCTGCAATATCTCGGGCGACTTGCTCCATCGATTCGCCTTCATCGAATGTCTTCGGGCTGTCGGGTCGCGTTCCATGCACGGCGACCCTCGCGCCCAGTTCGCAGAGTTCTTCGGCCATCACGCGTCCCAGACCACGCGACGAACCGGTGATCCAGGCAACTTGGCCGGCCAGGGGAGTTGTGTTTGGCATGGCAGTCTTTCTGTGTTTGGCAACAATCGGATGTCTTCAATCCGTAGAATAAACTACAAAGGGATTCGATTAAAGTCGTGACAGGGTGGGACGATGTTATCGGGTTGGGCCATCAACATCCCAACGATTGAGAGAACGCTGGCGTATTTTGAACTATGACCGATCAATTGTCTGAAACTCCCCCCGTGTTCTCCTGGCGAATGGTCTTTGCGCAGTTAGCCGCGCTGGCGGTTGGGCTGGCAATTGTTGTTGCGGGAGAGATCCCTCGGCTGAGGGCAGCAATCGATGGCGGCTCGCCTTTGAGTTGGTTTGCCGACATGAACGTTGAGACGACACCGTTTTTCCTGTTGCTGTTGGTGCTGCCGGGATTCTGGATTGTGCGTCGTCCGCTGTTGCGGAGGGGGGCTGGCGGAATCGGTCGTTTCTTTGTGGGACTTTTTCACACCGAAGGCGGTGTGCAGTCCGCTGGTCGGCACGAATGGTTGCTGGCAACATTTGTCGCGATTTCTTCGGTCGGCGCTAGCGCATGGGTGGCGCAGCGGCCGGTTGACAATCGCCCGGGAATTGTGTTTGGCGATCTGCCGCCCGCGTATCACGACGAGTTCAGTTATCTGTTTCAGGCGAAAACGTTTCTGGCCGGACATCTGTCGTTTCCCAGTCATGCCGATGCGCCTGAGTTGTTCGATCAGATGCACGTGCTGAATGACGACGGCCGATTTGCCAGCCGGTTCTTTCCCGGCACCGGTTTGTGGATGGCGCCTTTCGTTGCAATCGAACGGCCCTATTGGGGGCATTGGCTGGCGGGTGGGCTGACTGCGTTTTTCATGTTCTGGGCGGGCCGTGAATTGGGTGGGAACGGAGTTGGTTTTCTGGCGGGGCTGTTGACTGCGATGTCGCCCGGAATGGCGTTGTTCAGCAATCTGCTTTTGGCCCATCATCCCGGTCTGGTGGGATTGACGATGTTTCTGTTCGCTTTCCTGCGAATGATGCGCACGCCGCGTTGGAATTGGGCGTTCGCGGCGGGCTGCGGGCTGAGTTTCGCCATGCTCTGCCGTCCAATGACGGCGGCCGGATTTGGATTGCCGTTTGGAATTTGGTTTGCCTGGTGGTTGTTGCGGCGCGGCAGATCGAACAGTGAATCGATGGTGGCTTCTTCGCGGATTCGCTTGGCCGTTTTGTTGTCGTTTCCAATTGTCGGCGGGATGGCATTTCAACTGGTCAGCAATCACGCGATCACCGGTAGTGTCTGGGCGACACCGTATCAGCGATACACCGACATCTACACGCCGCGGCACATTTACGGATTCAACAATGTTCTTCGCGGTGAACGACGGCTGGGACCGAAGGTGATTGAGAACTACGACCGCTGGACCGAGAATCTGGCCCCACGAATGTGGGAACGGAATGCCGACGGCGATGTGGTGTTGAGTCTTCTGTCGCGGAATGTGTGGAATCGTCTGCAGGCGAGTTTGCAGTGGTCGCTGGCGATTGTGCCGCTGACGATGGGGGCCGTCTTTTTTCTCATCAACGGAGTTGGCCGATTGGACAAGCGTTGGTGGTTGATCGTGGCCGCAATTCTGGCGCTGCATCTGGCCCATGTGCCCTACTGGTACGAGGGGATTATGCAATGGCATTACGTTTTCGAGACCGGACCGCTCTGGCTGTTGCTGTTCGCCGGTGCGACGCAACAACTGCTGCAGCACTGGCGTGCAACACATCGTCCGCTGATGCCCGCATGGTTGGCGCTCTTTGTTGGTGTGGCCTGGCTGACAGCCTACACGTCGCCGGAACCATTCTGGAGTGTCGCCCGAATCGAGCCGAAGGTCATCGAGTTGACCTACTCCCGTCGAATGTATCATGACTTTCAAAAGATGATTGAGAGTCGCGTCGAGGAGCAGTCGGCACTCATTCTGGTCGAACACGACCCGACTCTTCGACACATCGACCACGTGACGAACGATCCTCGTCTTGATGCCGATGTCCTGATCGGACGGTTCCGCGAGGGTCGGACTGATCTGGCGGAAGTGCAAAGGCAGTTTCCGGAACGTGCGTTGTATGTGTTTCGCGCCAGCACCGGCAAATTGACACGATGGAAAAGTCCTGACTGACTCTGAACGTGCGGTCGTCAAACAAAACGGGTCAAACAAAACGGGTCAAACGAAAAAACGGGCCCGATTGCCAAAGCAATCAGGCCCGTCGTCTTCATTCTGCAATCAACCGCGACAGTCAAGCCGTCGCGAAAGACAGACTATGCGTCGGTCTTTTTCGGGGCAGGAGCGGGAGCTTTTTCAGCGGCGGGAGCCGGAGCGGCTTCTGCCGGAGGAGCTGGTGCCGCACCTTCTGTTCCGTGATCGCCTTCGTATGCCGCAGCCGAACCACAGCATGTGGGAGCGGGCTTACAGCAGGTCGGGGCGGGAGCGCAGCAAACCGGAGCGGGCTTGCAGCAAACGGGAGCGCAGCAGTCGTCATCGTCGTCGTGACCACAATCATCATCGTCGTAATCAACGCAGCAGCTGCTGCTGCCGCCGTGGCCGAAGAAGAGGAAGCCAGCTTCCGCTTCCTTCGACTGTGTGCTGAAACCAGCAACCATCAACACCATCCCGGTCAATGCAAGCAGACCAAAAAACTTTCGACTCATCGTACGTCTCCTCAAGGTGACATTGTGAAAGGAACCAAAACCGCAATTAGCAGCTAACCCACATTTCAATTCAGCAGTACGTTGCCGGCCAAACACCGCCGACGATCCGCAACTGTCGTTAAGATGCACAGCATGGGGTACATGGTGCGCAGCTGGACTAGAAGATACCAACTCGGACTGGGAAGTCAAACAAAAACGGGTAAAAATACCCGTTTGGGGTAAACGGGTTGTGTGTGTCGGATTTACGGATCAGGGGGTATGGGGTAGGCCAGGATTGTCGCCGTAATATCGTTCATCTCGGCTCCGGGTAGAAATGGGCTACAACTTGCCGTTCGATTCTGATTGCCATCACGTTAGAGTCTGGTGCTGCGCATCTCGGGAATTCGGCAGTCGGACTGCTATTCTGAAGAATGACAATCGCCCGAGGCTATCACCAGTTTGATCTTTCAAGTGACATGAAGAGCAAAAACACCGCAGCAAAGAAGCCAAATCCCGAAGCACTGCGAACGTGGCGCGTTGGTTCGACGGATCATTTGCTTGGGGCGTTTCCGTGGATCATGGGAATCGTCAACGCAACTCCCGATAGCTTCTCCGACGGGGGACGGTACCTCGACGAAGAGGCAGCCGTCGGTCACGCGCTTGCGCTGGTTGCCGATGGCGCCGACATTCTTGATATTGGAGGCGAATCGACGCGACCGGGTTCTCAACGTATTGAAGTCGAAGAAGAACTCCGGCGCGTGTTGCCCGTCGTTCGTGGTCTCGCGAAAGAAACCGACGTCTTGATCTCGATCGACACGACCAAAGCGGAAGTCGCCCGCCAGGCAATTGAGGCCGGCGCCGACATTGTGAACGACATTTCCGGTTTGCGTTTCGACGAACAAATGGCTGCCGTTTGCCGCGACAGCCAGGCCGCCGTCATCTGCATGCACATGCAGGGGACGCCGCAAACGATGCAGGAGAATCCCACCTACAAAGATGCGGCCGCGGATATTGCCACCTTCTTCGACGAACGGCTCGAAAGCCTCGAACGGGCGGGCATCGAACGCGAACGGATTGTTTTCGATCCGGGTGTTGGCTTCGGCAAGACGGCGGCGCACAACCTGGAGATTCTCTCGGCCATCGAGCAATTTCGCGCGCTTGGCCGTCCGGTGTTGATCGGCCATTCGCGAAAACGGTTCTTGAGCAAAGTCCTGAATCGCGATGTGGACGAGCGAACGAGCGGCACAATTGGCGTTGCGATTGCGTTAGCGGCGCAGCACACCGATATTATTCGCGTGCATGATGTTCGGGCCGTTTGTGATGCGATGATTGCATGGCAAGCCGTTGCCGCCCTCGTCGAGTAGCACCGCTGTTGTGAGGAAACGCGGCGCGTAAAGAAACCCGGTTTTTGACAAAACCGGGTTTCTGGTAGCGCTGATTCTCACAGGGTCGTCAAACGACTTTCGTGACACCCGGAACCGGAATCGCGTATTCGCCGTCTGCGTTCGGCAACGATTGCGGGTCGGCATCCCAGGTGAATCGCTTGGGCATGATGGATATCTCGGAATGGAGCGCCTTGTCCATGTCGATCACCTTGCCGGAATATGTTGCCATTCGGCCGAGGATGGCTGTCATGGTGCTCATGGCACCGTATTCGCCCTCGTTGTACTTTTCGTTGTTGCGAACGGCTGCGAACAGGTCGTCGTGTTCCACCTGATAGGGATCGCTCTTGTCGCCGTTGAATCGCCACTTCTCATCGCCGGCAATCAAACTGCCGCCGCTGACCGTCGCGACACCTTTGGCACCGTGAGCGTGTTCGCTGACGCTGTTCCAAACATTGCGAATGTGCCGACACTGGCTGAACATGCGAGTGCCATCTTCGTATTCATACTCGACGGCATGGTGGTCGAAGATTTCGCCGTAGCGTTTGTCTTTGCGGACTTCGCGACCGCCCATTCCACTGGCGCGAACGGGGAACCCGCCCTTGATCCAGTTGCCGACGTCGAGATTGTGAATGTGCTGCTCGACGATGTGATCGCCACAAAGCCAGTTGTAGTAGTACCAGTTGCGCATCTGGTATTCCATTTCGCTGGCGACCTGCTCGCGAGATCGGCGCGGTTCCCACACTCCGCCGCTGTTCCAATACACGCGAAGCGCCACGACGTCGCCGATCGCACCGTTCTGAATGCGATCGATTGTCTCGATGTACTTGGCCTGATGATGCCGTTGCAGACCAACGCCGACCTTGAGGTTTTTCTTTTTCGCCTCGCTGACCGCAGCGAGTACTTTGCGGATGCCCGGTGCATCGGTGGCGACCGGCTTTTCCATGAAAACGTGCTTGCCGGCATTGACTGCCGCCTCGAAGTGAATCGGTCGGAAACCGGGCGGCGTCGCCAGAATGACCAGATCGATGTCGCTGTCGATGACCTGCTGGTAGGCGTCGAATCCGCTGAAGCGTCGTTCGGGAACGACATTCACGCGGTCGGCACCCAGTGATTTTGTGGCGGCAGTAATCCGTTTCAGGCTGGCATCCAGTTGATCGTCAAATGCGTCGGCCATTGCGACCAGTTGCACGCGGCCCTTAGTGGAAAGTGCCTGCACCGCAGCCCGGCTGCCGCGACCGCCGCAACCAACCAAACCCACACGAATTGTTTCATCGCCACTGGCAAACGCGCCACTGGTCATTGCCAAATTGCCCAGCAAACCCGTGCCAACGGCGGCAACGGAAGACGTCTTCATGAAATCGCGGCGGGACGTGGAATTGTTGGTCTGCTTGGTCATTAGGGAACTCCAGTGTCAAAGTGATGAAATGTTTGGGACGTGTGATTTCATACAACGAAAGCCAACTGTCTACTTCTTTCCTGCCTCCTCCAATTTCTCCTTCACCTCGTTCGGATCCTTGAACAAGTCCAGCTTATCGGGAATCAAACGCAGCTTCATCTTTTCCTTTTCGGTCGGTTCAACCAGCGGGCGAACGACGCGGAAGCCGACGTGCAGGGCGTCGGTTAGAAACCAGATACTCTGTGGCAATTGCGGGTCTTGTACTTTCCAGTTGGGTGTTGAAGGCACACGGGCGGCGCTACGGAGTTTTTCGGGATCGTCATCCCAAGATCCGCCTCGTACGACGCGCTTGTAGCGAACCGTGAGTGACGGTACCGACAGCGGGTTTGAGATGGCACCCTTCGCATCTCGCTCGGCGTAGGTGTCGGGCAGGTATTGGTCGAGGCACCACTCGGCAACGTTGCCGTGAATGTCGTACAGGCCCCACGGGTTCGGTTTTTTCTTGCCCACCTTGGCGTAGACAAAATCGTTGTTCTCGATGTACCAGGCGTACTCGCCGAGTTTGCTGGCGTCGTCGCCGAACGAATAGGCGGTCGTTGTGCCGGCGCGGCAGGCGTATTCCCATTCGGCTTCGGTCGGCAGGCGATAGAAATGCCCAGTCTTCGCGCTCAGCCACTGGCAGTACATTTTCGCGGCGAGTTGTGTCATGCAGATGGCGGGGAAACCGTCGTGTCCCATATCAAACGTCATGTCGGTGTAGGGTTTGGTCGGACGCGTGACGGCATCGGCAATCTTGTCGCCATCGGTTGGCTTGAGACCCTGGATCTTACGGCGTTGAATGTCGAGGCTGAATCCCCAAATGTCGTACTCGTCCCAGGTCACTTCGTGCGTGCCCATCCAGAACGGCGCGATTTTGACTTTTCGCTGCGGCCCCTCATCTGCCTTGCGGCCCTCTTCGTTTTCGGCACTGCCCATCAAAAACTCGCCAGCGGGGATTGGCGTCAACCCAAAGGTGATGTCCGTCCCGGAGAGCACTTCGCGGTACGGCTTCATCTGTTTTTCGGTTTTCGCGTCGCCCGACTTATCGGCAGCAACGACGCTATTTGCCGCAATGAAGGCGAGAGAAAACAAAAGCGCTTGCGGGCGACCGGTCGGTCGAATTATGCTCAACATCTGGTGACAACTCCTGAGAACATCTCGCAAAGAACTGCGATGCGGACTCAAATTTTCAATTTGATGGTGACCGTCGCCTTGCTGATGATAGGCACGGGGCGGGTTTCGGCTGCGGAACAGCTCGAACGGTACGAGTTCCTGCAGATCCAAATGGGTGTGCCGTTCCGCATCACATTATATGCCGGAAACGACGCCGCCGCAAACAAGGCCGCCCGTGCAGCCTATGCTCGCATCAAACAACTCAACGGCGTTCTCAGCGACTACGACCCCGACAGTGAATTGATGCGATTGTGCCGATCGTCCGGTCCGCGTAAGCCGGTGAAAGTCGGCCGCGATCTGGAACGTGTTGTTTCTGCATCGCTGAAGTTGTCGGCGAAGACCGGCGGGGCGTTCGATGTCACAATTGGCCCGGTCGTCCGCCTGTGGCGCATCGCACGTCGCAAGAAGCAAATGCCCGCGCCGATGGCACTTGCCGACGCACTCGACCGAGTTGGTCATCGGCATGTTCGGCTCGACACGAAGCAGCACACAATCGAATTACGACACGAGGGCATGCGACTGGATTTGGGTGGCATCGCCAAAGGCTTCGCCGGCGACGAAGCACTGAAGGTACTCAAAGCGCACGGAGTCACCCGCGCACTCATCGACGGTAGCGGCGACATCGTCGCAGGCGACCCACCGCCCGGCAAAACAGGTTGGATCATCGAAGTCGCAGCGGTCACCCGAAAACCGACGGGCCGCGTTCCAAAGCCGACGGTTGGCATCCCGTCGGAACCCCAAACCGCCAAACCACTCCGCCTCATACTCTCTAACGCTGCGGTCGCCACATCGGGTGACGCCTATCAAAACGTCAAAATCGACGGCAAACGCTATTCACATATCATCAATCCAAAAACCGGTCTGGGCCTCACACGATCGAGTAGCGTAACGGTGATCGCCGAAAACGGCATGGCCGCCGACAGCCTGGCATCGGCAGTCAGTGTGCTGGGACCAGAGCGAGGATTGAAACTGATCGGAACCAGGAAAACCCGCGCCGCAATGGTCGTCATCTTGCACGACGGCCAACCGCGAAAACACGCAACCAAATCGCTAGCCCGTTTCATCACAACCGATTGAACGCCACATTACAGAAACCCGGTTTTTCAAAAAAACCGGGTTTCTCAATCTAATTACCAATCACGCTTGCGGTTTCGCAGCCCCCAATGACAGCGCCGCCCATGTAGGAAATCACCCAATGACCTTCAAACAAACTATGGCGACCCTCAAGAAAATGGGAACCGCCCAGAACGTCAAGATTTACAAGCGTCACGGGGCAGGGGACAACCTGTTCGGTGTCAGCTTCGCCAACTTGAAGTTGTTGAAAAAACAAATCAAAACCGATCACAAGTTGGCCGAGAAGTTATGGAGAACGGGCAACAGCGATGAGAGTACCGACGATTGGGAAAGTGTGCTGTTCAGATTCGGATTCAAGAGGAACGAGTGGATTCGTAATCATGATATGCGACACAACGAAGAATTTGTCGTTGAGTACACACCGAAATCGGTTGAATTGGTGAAAGAGGAACAGGCACGTCTCGAAGCTGAGAAGAAACGAATTGAAGACGAGAGGAATCACCAGAGAACCAAACTTTGGCGACTCCGCCAACTTCATCCTCACGAAGACATAAACAAATTGCTCACGATTTATTCGATCTGACAGCAGAGTAAGGGTAAATCAAGAAGGCACGTTCACGTTGAGCAGATTGAATTACGTAAGACAGCCCGCTTTCACGTTCACATCGTCTGCGCACCCCGGCGCAAATTCGATACCAATGGCGGAACCTTTTGCCTGTTACTAAAAAGGGTGCCTCTCCCTCTCGCCAAGGGTGTTTACTCTTGCCGTAACCTGTTTAACAGTAGGCAGTTCGGCAACGAACAATCTCGCACAATTCACAACGTAAAACATTGACCCGCCGCTCAAGAACGTAAGAGTAATTGAGGCGGGTTTCATTTTTCTACAATTGTTCTCAACGGGCATATTGAAAAGGAAACCCGATACAAAAACGGGACTGAAAGGTGCTTCAACACCATCCAGCCCCTGACCACAAATCCTTGAAATGACCAAGGAGTGATGGCTGTGAACAATTTTCATCCGGATGACGTTGCACAACAAGGCCGAGCGGTATCAGTGGGAGAAGCGAGTGAGATGCTGGCTGTGTCAGCTCAGACGGTAAGGAACTGGATAGACGCAGGAGTTTTGGACGCATGCCGCACTTTCGGTAATCATCGCCGCGTCTGTGTGCGTTCAATTCGGAGGTGGAATGGAGAAGACGAAGAACCGCAAGAAGAAAGACTGACGGTCTGTTACAGCCGAGTCAGCACCCAAGCTCAGAAAAAGGAAGGCAACCTTCACCGACAATCAGAACTGCTCTTGGAATACTGCGAGACGGAATTTCAAAATAGCAGAGAAAACATTCTTGAAATTTCTGAATCCGGGAGCGGATTAAATCAAAATCGGAAGGGCTTCCTTCGCTTGGTGGATCTGATATTGGATGGGAAAATTGGAAGAGTAGTGGTCTCTCACTCCGACAGATTGAATCGGGGAGGGAATCGACTCTTCTCTGTCTTATGCGAAAGAATGAATGTCGAACTCATCATCATCAACACCAAGGTTGATGTTTCGGATGAGGAGGAAATGGCCGCCGACATTATGAGCCTCGTTACCGTTTATGCGGCGAGAACGCACGGTAAGCGAGGAGGCCTTGCCAAGAAGATGATCGTCACAGATGAGGCAAAAAGTCTCATTCTGGAACTTCATCAACAGGGAGTCGCCCAAAAGGACATCCCCGCAAAGCTCACTGGGCAAACATGTCCCAAAACCCTGAAGCCCTACAGCATCCACAGCGTGCGAGAGACCATCCACGAGCAATTCAGACTTCAGCGGGCATTCCCAAGCCTCACTTCACCGATTCAACAATTCGTTGATCAGTTTTGTGTTCGTGAAGCGGGGGCCAGATGTTATTCAAAACCCTTTCACAAATATTATTCATCATGGGCTGAATCTCAGAATCTCCCCGCACCTTCAAGCCGCTCAATCACAACGAGTGTAAAGCGTCTCTTGAACATTCCTGTTCAGAGAAATGGTTCAGGCTACTTCTACTTCTTGGGCCTGAAACTCAAAGGGAATGACAGAGCATCAAGATCACATCTTGGGTAGGCTCTCTCTCAAAATCGCCCCTTTTCAATGTTTTTTCTTGCCATTCTTGTGGACCAAGTGTCTCGTTCTGTTCCATTTTAAGTTCTGTAGGAATTGACACGCGGGTTTCTCAATCAACGTCATCATCGGCCGCAATGCGATACGTCTCGTCGAGGCAAAAATAGCGCACACCGTCGCGAACTTCTTCGCTGGTCACTTCATATTCGCCCGGGGCAAGCGAAACCTGCAGTCCCGTACCAATTTCCCAAGCGGGCGTGTAGTACCGGAAGTTGCAGATTCTTTGTGAGTTGGTCCGCGTCGCTGACATCGTTGTCAATCCTTCGCTGCCATCGCATGGGGCGCCTCATCGTTGGCGGTGCAGCATTTCATCGGCTGTTCATCGCAGGGAGCTTCAACCGTGAATGACCGGATTTCGGTTCCTCACAGGAACTTACGCCGTCTGCGCTCGCGTTGACGGCTGGTCGGCCGGTAAAATCGGCAGATTCCGCAGCAAAGCCCATGGGCCGCGCCCCGTGGGAATCGATGATCTGAACATCAATCCGAGTCGCCCCATCGCCATGTCCTCCGCCGAATCGCCCCCACTACAGTTGTGCAGCTTCGAAAGCCGTCGTGCCGATCAGATGCAGTCGTTGATCAAGCGTCAGGGAGGAGTGGCGACTGTCGTACCCTCCATGCGCGAAGTACCGCTGGACGAGAATGGCACAGCGCTCGAATTCGCACAACGGTTGCTCGACGGACAAATCGACGTCGTAATCTTCATGACCGGCGTTGGCGCACGATGCCTGTTGGATGCCGCTGAGACGCAGTTCGACCGTCAGAAATTCCTGACGGCGCTCGATGCCTGCCGCATCGCGATTCGCGGCCCGAAACCGGCGGCCGTGTTGCGCGAATGGGGAGTGCATATCGATTGTCGCGCTGCCGAGCCTAACACCTGGCGCGAACTTCTCGACGTGATCGATAAGGAAATTACTGTGTCGGGGAAGACAGTCGCCGTGCAGGAGTACGGTGAGCCGAACGAAGAATTCTACGACGAGTTACGGCAACGCGGTGCGGACGTCTTGCCGGTGCCGGTCTACCGCTGGGCATTTCCAGAGAATCAACAGCCGCTAATCGATGCGATTGAGGCGACGATCGTCGGGCGGTTCGATGCGATTCTATTCACCAGTGCCTTTCAACTCACCAGCGTGTTGCACACTGCTGACGGAATCGGATGCCGCGACGAATGGATCGCTGCGGCAAACAATTGCGTCGTCGCGTCAATTGGTCCCACGGCCAGTGAAGCACTACGCCGCGGCGGTTTGACAATCGACGTTGAAGCCGACCCACCCAAAATGGGGCAACTCGTGCGCGCTGTTGTTGCGCAGGAGCGGAAAGCCGGACGGTAGGACCCCCAACAACTGGCGATTGATTCCTGTTGTTGTATGATGAAAGCGCCGGTATTGATTTACTGCGTCAGTTAATTCAATTGGAACCCGTGATCGGTATTACGAAATGCATTTGAGAAACGAACGAATCCGCAATCACCGACCGCGTTATATCCGCTACTCCGCAATTCTTGCCGTCGTCCCATTGGCGGCATTGTTGGTGGCGTGCAGCGCACCGGCCGACGATCCAGCGAAAGCGAAGACGCAGCCAACAACCGAGGCGGCTGACGATTTCGGCAAGCAGTTGCCGCGCGTTCCCGCAAACGAGCCACAGGCGGCGCTGAAGGCGTTCAAAATGCAACCGGGATTTCACGTCGAACTCGTGGCCGCTGAGCCATTGGTCCGCGATCCAGTGGCAATCGACTTCGACGCGAACGGGCGAATGTACGTCATCGAATTGCCGCCGTACAATCTGTACGCGTTGGAGAACTCGAAAGAGCGCGGTTCGATCCGTTTGCTTGAAGATAGCAACGACGATGGCCGTTACGACAAGAGCATCGTGTTTGCCGCCGATCTGAATTATCCCACCGCCCTCGCCTGCTGGGACGGCGGACTGTTTGTCGGCGATGCGCCGCATTTGTTGTATCTGAAAGACACCGACGGCGACGGCAAGGCCGATGAACGCAAAGTGGTGTTCAGCGGTTTTGGATCAGATAAGGCCGGCGAAGCACATTTGAATTCGATCCGCTGGGGAATGGACAATCGCTTTCATCTTTCGACAAGTCTCTCCGGCGGCAACGTGACGGTCGCGGGAGACAAGGCGGCCAAACCGGTTTCGGTGCGCGGCCGCGGTTTCGTTTTCGACCCGCGCGACCTCTCCAAGTTTGAATTGACATCGGGCGGCGGACAGCACGGCATGAGCATGGACAACTGGGGGCGGAAGTTCGTCTGCTCGAACAGCGTTCCGGCTCAAACACTGATGTACGACGACCGCTACGCTGCACGCAATCCGCATTTGCAGGCACCGGCAGCAGCGATTGATATCGCACCACAGGGAAAGTTCACAAAACTGTTTCGCATCAGCCCGCCCGAACCGTGGCGCGTGCTGCGGACACGTCTGCGACGGACCGGAAAATTTCGCGGTTCCGACGAAGGCGGCAAACCGTTCGGATTCTTCACCGGTGCAACCGGCGTAACCATTTATCGCGGCGATGCCTGGCCCGAAGCTTATCGCGGCAACTTGCTGGTGGGCGATGTGGCGAACAATCTTGTCTACCGCGCCCGATTGGAGCGGAACGGATTGCAGCTTGTGGCCCGCCGTGCGGATGACGGCGGAGAGTTTCTCGCATCCAGCGACATCTGGTTCCGACCGGTGCAATTCGTCAATGCACCCGACGGGACGATATATGTGTTGGACATGTATCGCGAGTTGATAGAGGGGGCGGCGTTTCTGCCGCCGGAATTCTTCAAACATCTCGATCCGGCTAGCGGAATCAATCACGGCCGAATTTACCGCATCGCGCCCGATCGGTTTCGACGTCGCAAGACGCCCCGTTTGGCCAAGTTGAGCACGGTGGAACTCGTCAAGCTGCTGGAGCATCCCAACGGCTGGCATCGAGATACGGCATCCCGGTTGTTGTACCAACGGCAGGACCGTGCGGCTATCGGTCTGCTGAAACTCGTCGCCGTCAATTCTGAATTCCCCGAAGGCCGCGCGACCGCAATGCATACCCTGGATGGGCTGGACGAATTGGATGAGGAGACATTACTGGAGGTGCTCGGTGATCCCTCAGATGACGTGCTGGCCCAAGCGATTCGGCTCGCCGAGAAATCTGCGGCAGAGTCTCCTGCGGTGCGCGCCCGATTGGTCGCATTGGCCGCCGCCAGCAGTTTGCCGGTCCGTTATCAGGTGGCGTTTTCGCTTGGCTCGTTTGGCGGCGCAGCGCGTAATTACGCGTTAGCGATACTTGTCCTACGTGACGCAAACGACCGGTGGATGCGACTGGCGATTCTTAGCTCACTTGAGAATGGAGCCGCCGATGTGTTCAGTCGTCTGCTGCCGGAAGCGGCGTTTCGCAAGTCAAAGCCGGGACGGGAAACTTTGGTGTCGTTGTCGCGGCAAATCGGCGCAGCCGGTCGCAACAGCGAAATCGCAGTCGTCTTGAAGTCGCTGGGAACACTTCCGGCAAGCGAGAAACCGTTGGTCGAAGCACTCGTGCAATCGCTGATCGAGAAACAGAAGGGAAAGACCCGCGAGCGAATTCTCGCCGCAGCCGGCGGGAAGGGAGCCGAGATCGTCGCGGCAATGTTGGCCGCAGCGCAAACCAAGGCAGTCGATGAGAAGGCAAGTGTCACCGAACGCGCGGAAGCGGTGCGGGTTCTACGTCTGGCGAAATTCACAGTGGTGCAACCGCTGTTTGTCGAATTGCTGGAGCTAAGACAACCGCAACCCGTGCAGGCGGCAACACTTGAAACAATAGCCGAGTTTGACGATGCAAAGGTGGCCGACGTGCTACTCGATGCGTGGTCGAGTCTCAGCCCCGGTTTGCGAACGCGAGCCGTCGAGACAATGCTTTCGCGCCCCAAATGGGTGACGGCATTTCTGAACGCCGTCGAAAAGGGCCGCGTCGGTCGTGGCGATGTCGAACCGTCTCGCGTTCAACTGCTCAAGCGTCATCCCGATAAGACAATCGCCACGCGAGTCGGCAAACTGTTCGCATCCAACGGACTATCAGCCCGCCAGGATGTCGTCAAACGGTATCAGCCCGCACTCACAATGAAGGGTGACATCGCACGCGGCAAGTTGGTCTTCAAGAAGAACTGCTCGGCGTGCCATCGGCTGGAAGATGTTGGCACGGCAATCGGTGCCGAGTTGAAGGGGATTCGACAGCGCGGCCTGCCGGCGGTATTGCTCAACGTTCTCGATCCGAACCGCGAAGTGAAGCCCAAGTTTCTGACATACGTCCTCGTGACCGTGGCGGGCCGTACCATCACGGGAATGATCACTGCCGAGAGCGCAAACGGAATCACCATTCGCCGCACCGATGGCACGACGGCCGATGTACAGCGCGTCGATATTGAAGAGTTAAAAAGTTCCGGCATCTCGTTCATGCCCGAAGGGTTGGAAAAGCAGGTTGATATCCAAGCGATGGCCGACCTGTTGTCGTATCTCGACTCGTTTCAATGACGGCTGAATGAAATCGGGGCGCGGGATCCTCACAAAATCACACACCGGCAATTGGAGCCTGAAGCGCAAGCGAAGGAGTGATGCTCCTTCGCTTGCGCTTCAGGCTTTGATGGAAAGATTGTTGACCCGCGCCCCCATTAATCTTCGGGCGATAGCCACTCAACCACGCCAATCACCGGGCGGTGATCGGAGAGCTTGAGTGGGGGCACATCTTGTGAGAGCAGCCGCAGCCGGTCATCGACGAGAACACGGCGATCGATAGCAGCAACGACCAGCGTCCGGCTCGTCGTCGCCACGTGTTTGCTGTCACACACCGTGTCCGTGGTTCTTGTGTTACGGCCGATTCTCGATCCATCTCTAACCCCGATAGTTCAGTCGGTCGTAGGCAATTGTAGGGGTTCGTAGTGACCGCATTCATGCAGTTCGATTGCTTCCTGACGCATCGCCCTTGTTGGATTAAAGAACGGGGCGATGAATCGAGTCACTACGAACCGTCACGGCCCGCAAGCGGGCTGGCTAAATGTTTGGTCAATCATTTTGGGGGCCTGCTTTGGCGATTGCTTTCAACACATCGGCCCCCTCTTGTAACGTCGTTTCTTCTGCCGCGTAGGAAATGCGAATGTGTGTGTCCTGCGAACTGAAGACGTTGCCGGGGATAATCAGCAGGTTGTTGCGGATCGCCTCGGCGACGAATTCGGTCCCCGTACCCCAGGGCGTTTTCATGAACAGATAAAACGCCCCACCAGCACCGGCGATTTCGAAATCGTTTTGTAACTCGGAAATCATGAAATCGCGTTTTTTTCGGTATTCAGCGACGCGGTCGGAAACATCGATATCCCACGCCGCAAGCCCCGCCCACTGAACGGGATGCGGTGCACAAACAAAGGTGAATTGCTGCAGTTTGATCATCTGTTGTATCACGTGTTCCGGTCCGTGGACGTAACCCAGACGCAATCCGGTCATCGAATGCGACTTGCTGAAGCCGTCGATGACGATTGTCTGGTCGTTCCAACGAGCGGGGCTGGCGAATTCCTCGTCGTAGCAGAACGATTTGTAAATCTCGTCACTAATAAGGGCAATGTCGCGTTCGGCCGCCAGTTCCGCCAGTCCGCGAAGTTCATCCGTACTGGCAACGTATCCCGTTGGATTCGACGGACTATTGCAGATGATGACTTTGGTACGGTCGGTGATGGCATCTCGCATTCGATCCACGTCGATACGGAAATCGGGGTACGTGTCGATCAGCACGACCTTGCCGCCCGCCATTGCTGTTAAGTGTTTATACATCACAAAGAACGGATCGAAGACGATCACCTCGTCGCCCGGGTTGACGAGTGTCGAGATTGCCAACATCAGCGCGCCGCTGGTGCCGCTGGAGACGAAAGCCTGCCGATCGTCGTGACTGTAAAGGTCATCCACGTGACCTTGGATCTTCTCGAGCAACGGGGGAATTCCCTGTGACGGGCTGTAGGCGTTCTTCCCTTCCTCGACCGCCTTGCAGAGCGCGTCCTTGATTGGCTGCGGTGTGTCGAAGTGTGGCTGGCCGATGCTGAGATTGATTGGCACCTGCATGTTGGCGGCCAGATCGAAAACTTTGCGAATGCCCGACGCATCAATGCGATGCATCCGATCGGCGATCCATTTTTCTGACATGGTGATTTCCAGGGTTTGATTCTGCTGATGACACGATTGATTGGGTGTGATTATAGAGCGGCTGCGATTATAGAATTAGCCCGCCGTGAATACACGGCGGGCCGGTGTGGAAGTTGATTTGGTGTGTGGTGAATCGAAGATCATTGAAGTGGAGTATCGACCGCCGGTGTATTCACCGGCGGCTAAGTATGGGCGACCTCGGAGAGTGGGGCGTCGCTGCGGCTGAGCAGTGCCAGCACGTGGGCGAGTGTGATCACGGCATCGCTGGTTGGGCAGGCTTCGTGAAGCCAGAGGTGTCCCGAATCTCCGCCACCAATGGACGCACTCTGTTCGCGCATTGCGCGGGACATCTCGGCCATCGTCGCACCGCCGTCAACCAACTGTCCACCGGATAGTTCGACGACGGGGTACACGGATTGGATCAATGATGTCTCGATGGCGGCGGTCTCGCCGGGGTGTTCTGTTAGCATCAATTGACAGAGCAATTGAGTCATTCGTTCGGCCGACACATGTTGGCCCCGTTCATCGACGAAGCCGCAGCGTTGACTGTCCTCGTCAATCAGCACGCCCAAATCGGCTTGCTGTTTTTGAACCGCCTGGCTCAAACGTTCGACATCAGCGTCGTCAGCATCGAGAGGATTGCGAACACGGTTCGGCACATCGACCAGATTGAGTTGGCACGGAAGCGTCTCGAAAATCCGCTCCAAAGTCCGACGGGTCAGGCGATTGGGACATGCGCAGGCAACGGTCAACGGACGCAATGCGTGAAAGTGCTTCCACAATCTGGCTTCATACGGAACTGCCGCCTGAA
>Ga0114999_10003069_pt1 | contig 21334 bp, 18 predicted proteins | sample ArcticOcean_MG_C_3_FD_89820 | JGI IMG/M metagenome (GOLD analysis project Ga0114999, IMG submission 89820) | Marine microbial communities from western Arctic Ocean - ArcticOcean_MG_CB8_126 | ecosystem: Environmental > Aquatic > Marine > Oceanic | place: Arctic Ocean: Canada Basin | collected...
TGCCGTCTCCATTTGTATCTTCAAATAACTGAACCGCAGTCAGATCGGATGAATTGAGCTGTGATAATCCAAGGTCAAAGGTTAAGTTCTCCATCCGAAACGATAATGTCGGTCCTGTTATCCCGAAACGGAACAAATCCTGATTAACGGCATGGGCGGTTTCATCAAATTTATTCTCCGGTTGACCAACAGGATGGGAAGATAGTATAACCGGATTTATGACCTTGATGGCCCCGGGCACCCCGGTCGCTGCCACCGTGAACGCCCTATGTGTTGACAACACAATCTGATCATAAACAAGACCGATATCCCCCGGTGGTGCATTGCTCGGGATGGCATAGGTTAAATTTAGAATAGCACCGGTGCCCGGCTCGATCCATCCACCAAAGCTGAACCCTATAATTTTAGCCACTCCGAGATCCGTAAGGTCATTGAAATTCGGCGTAGAAAAGGCAGAAAGCCGGCTCGTTTTTTCCACGGAAACAAGGGTGAGATGGTTAGGGGTATCTCTTATCGTAAACTGGATGCCTGCTAACGTGTCCGCATTATCGAGGCTCAACGTAACAACCACATTTTCCCCAGCAAACCCCGCGGCCGAATTAAGCGATACCACATTTGCACCATAGACCGAAGAGGTCAGGGTACCGACGAGAATCATTGTAAAAATCAGATTAATTCGGTAGGTAAGTGTAAAAATCATATAGCCGACCTCTGGAACATGCTGTGTCGGGAAGGGTAAGGAGGCGTGTTAGACGGCTGAAAGCCGTAACAGACCCCATTCCAACTTTTCAACTTGCACTATCCTCGGCTTTCAATGGGGATATAGGTTTCGTTGGTCGTACCGATATACTCACCAACGGGACGTATGAGTCGGTTGTCTGCATATTGTTCAAGCAGGTGGGCGGTCCACCCCGATATACGACTACAAGCAAAAATGGGTGTAAACAATTCTATTGGGATACCCATCGTGTGGTATACAGATGCGGAATAAAAATCAACGTTACAAGCGATCTTTTTTTCGTCCATCACAATGGTCTCAATGCGTCTGGACATATCATACCACTTCAGATTGCCAGTTTTTTCACCCAGTTCTTTCGATAATTTACGTAAATGGGTCGCCCGGGGATCTTCTGTTTTATAAACCCGGTGTCCGAATCCAGGAATCTTTACCTTGGCCGCCAATTTTTCTTTAACAATACGTTCCGTCTCTTCGATATCCCCGATCTCTATCAGCATATTCATTACATCCTGATTTGCACCGCCGTGTAAAGGACCTTTGAGGGTCCCTATTGCGGAGGTTATAGCAGAATGCATATCCGATAAGGTCCCGGCCGTGACTCTGGCGGCAAAAGTCGAGGCGTTCAATTCATGGTCAGCATGTAGAATCAGCGCGATATCGAAGGCCCGTGCGTGCAGCGGATCGGGTGTTTCTCCAGTCAACATATATAAGAAATTAGCCGCATGGCTGAGCTTCGGGTTGGGGTTAATCAAGTCTTTATTGGACCTTAGTCGATAATAGGCGGCTGTAACGGTAGCCAGCTGTGCGGTCAGTCGGACGGCTTTTCTAAGATTCGCTTCCGGAGAATTGTCCGTCAGATCCTCATCGTATAATCCCAGAGAGGAGACGGATGTACGTAAGGCATCCATGGGCGAGGCATCTGTCGCAAAGGCCCGTAACAATGATAAAAACTTTCCGGGTAATTTTCTATGGGTAACCAGATCAATATTCAGCGAATCCAATTGGGCTTGTGTAGGCAGTGCGCCATGCCAAAGCAGGTAAGCAGTCTCTTCAAAATTAGCATGGGCCGCTAGATCATGTATATCATAACCGCCATAGATCATTCGGCCTTCAAGGCCATCGATGTAACAAATCGCAGTCTTCGCGGCAACAATCCCTTCCAGGCCGGCTTTAGCCCCTTCCGGACCTTTATTCTGCATGCCCATCTCCTCTGTAATGAATCTAATGATCTCCGTCAGTATAGAACGCTATACAGTAGGTTGGGGTTCCAATGATGTCAAGTGTTTTTGCCAGGATTAAAGGTCTAATTTTTATATGGTTATGATCTGAAAATTATATGAATCCGGAGTTATGTAACATACAGCAGGTATGTCGATATTGAATTTATATAGATGACTGTTAGTGGCTTAAACCCGAACACCAGGACGACAGTAATTGGCCGTATTTTCCTGCTCTATTCACGGGTGATTTGTCTTTACAGACAGCCCCTATCCACCTATCTTGTTTATTCGCCTCGGTTCCATGTTTCAGGTGTTTATTGAAGTGGATATATTGAATCGAAGATAACCAACGATCATTCCTCCCCGAGATTTAAATCGTCATGTCTCAAATTACTTCTGAAAAAATGACCGCTCTTGTTGATCGAGTCCAGCAGGCCGGCAAAATCGCCCGCAGCTATTTCAAGAAGACCAAAGCGAGAAGAAAGTCTGACAGAAGTTTTGTGACGGATGCGGATCTTGAGATTGAAACGTTTTTGCGCCAAGGCCTAAATGACTTATGCCCGGAAATGGAAATTATTGGTGAGGAATATGGCGTGAGTCGATCTGCGAGTAAATCAAAGGGGATATGGGCGATTGACCCTATTGACGGGACGGAATCTTTTGTAAAGGGATTACCTGTTTGGGGTATTTCGATTGGATTGATACAGTCTGGACGCCCGGTCGCCGGTGTTTTTTTTCTACCCATGATGGATGATATGTACATCGCTTATCCAGATGGCAATGTCACGTATAATGGCCAGCCAATTCGGAAAGATACAAACTCTGAAATAGATTCAGAATCTATTTTATATGTACCCTCCTTTGTTCATCGCCGGTATAGGATTGACTTTAAGGGTAAAACCCGATCTTTAGGAAGCACGGCAGCACATCTTGTTTTTTCGGCCGATGGGCGTGGGGCTGGCGCCCTTCTGGGCAGGCCACATATATGGGATATAGCTGGCTGCCTTGCGATCCTTTTTCATATGGGTGGACAATGTATTTACCTGGATGGAACGCCCCTTGATTTTGAAGAGATCATCTATGGGGGACTCCCCCGAACCTCTCTGTTGGCTGGATTCCCTAATGAGTTGAACTTTTTTAAACCCCGAATATCTCTCGTGCCAAAGGATAAATAGGAGATTCCCCATGTCCGCAGGATGGTCTTCAACACATCTGGATCAAAGCAGGCACGAAGTGCCGCGTCCCGAATATCCTCGTCCAGATTTTCAAAGGGGGACGGTCGAAGGGCTTGACTGGATAAATATGAATGGGATCTGGGATTTTGAATTTGATCCGGATAACATCGGCGAAGATCAGGCATGGTATAAAAGTGATGCCTGTTTAACGACTGCTATTGTGGTGCCCTTTGCCTGGGAATCGCATCTGGCCTGGGAGGAAGGACATCTGGCTTCCAATGAGAATTGGTACAGTAAACATGCCTTTCGACATCCAGCGCAGGTGGATCATACCAACTACAAAGATCAGGAGCGATTCGAAATCGGCTGGTACGGTACAATGGTCGATATCCCATCCCATTGGTCCTCAAAACAGGTCATTTTATATTTCGGGGCTTCGGATTGGGAAACCAAGGTCTGGGTAAACGGACATTATGTTGATGAACATGAAGGCGGTTATGACGCATTCTCATTTGATATAACTGAATATGCTCCCCCTGGCGGGATGGCACATATTGTGGTTCGTGTGTATGACCCCAATGACCACAAAGCACAACCCGGTGGTAAACAGATCGATTGGTATGCCCGGACGAACGGCCTCTGGCAAACGGTTTATCTGGAACCCAGATCTCAACAATATATAAGCCGGATACATATTACGCCGGATATCGATAAAGAGGAAGCAGTCTTTGACGTGGACACGCTTCATATCGATCAGGCACATCTCAATTTTGTCATTACCGCTCCAGATGGCAAGCTTTTGAAGAACGAGGGCCCGTCGAACGGCCGATCCCATCCCCTTGCCATACCCGGACCGATGCTTTGGTCACCACAGAACCCACATTTATACGAGGTGAGTGTTGAACTGGAAATATCCGGAAAAGTTGTAGATCGAGTACAGACGTACTTTGGGATGCGGAAGGTGTCGATCGATTTTCTCCCTGATACAGATGTAAAATATATATTTCTTAATAACAAACCCGTTTATCTGCTGGGTGCTTTAGATCAATCGTTCAATCCGTGGGGCTTGTATACCTTTCCAACTGAAGAATCGATGCGTATGGATATACAACGTGCCATCGATTTCGGATTTAACTTTTTACGGCTTCATATCAAGATCGAAGAACCGCGGTTCTTGTATTGGGCAGATAAAATGGGGATGCTCTTGATGTGCGATATCCCCAATTTTCACGAGGCCGGGTACGGGCCAAAAGCACAATCCCGTTGGGAATTTGCCATGCGGGCAGTCATAGAAAGGGATTATAATCATCCCTCCATCATTTCCTGGTGTTGTTTTAATGAGAGCTGGGGCTTAGGAAATGATGCTTATAAACAGATGCCGGAACGTCAGGAATGGGTACGCGAAATGTACCAACTCACAAAGTCATTGGACACCACACGCCTTGTGGAAGACAATTCGCCCTGTTTCTACGATCATGTTGAATCACAAATTAACAGCTGGCATTTTTATATTAATGATTACATGAAGGCCAAAGAACATATACAACACGTCGTTGACCAGACCTATCCAGGTTCCTCCTTTAATTATGCAGGTAAAAATAAGCAGAATGATGCCCCACTCATCAACAGTGAATATGGGGGGATCAGTGCGGGCTCGGGTGATAAAGATATATCCTGGTCCTTTAAATATCTTACCAACGAACTGAGGCTGCACGAAAAGATCTGTGGTTATATTTATACTGAATTACAGGATATCGAGTGGGAACATAATGGTTTCATGAATTATGATCGAACGGTCAAAGCCTTTGGGTATGATTATCGGATGATCAATGCGGCCGATGTTGTGCTGATCGACGCACCTCCGGGACAGGTACTTTCAGGGGGACAACATTTTTGTGCAGATGTGTTTACCAGTCATTTTTCTGATCAGGATATTACCACGGCCACTCTGAGATGGCGTTTGGATGGCGTGGGGCACTGGGGCGAAGATTTTACAGGGTTAGTGGAAGGCCGTTCGGAGATTCCCTGGATGGCCTATCGGGTTAATAAGGTGACGGCGATTGACGTGACTTTGCCTCATGGTAATAAATTGTGTACTTTGCAGGTCTGGGTTGAGGATCATTTCGGGGCTGTTCTGGCCAGTAATTTTGTACATATCGAGATTCATGATGGCGCCTTACCGAGTGTTGATTTTCAACCCCATGCCCTGGCCGTCAGATATGCGACCAATGCATATGAAGCGGGAACGTGGAGCCAGGGCATTCAAGAAGAGGGTGATGTGATGATCGGTTCAGGCGTCGGTGGGTTCTCATATGAACTCCGGATACCGGATAAATTTGATAGAAACCGCTGTCAGGCGATAGAAATCTGGGCTGAACTTTCGGCGGGACGGTTAGAAAGTCCGCAAACTGAATCAACGACCTTTCCGACTAGTCTGTCCATAAGGCTTAATGAATTACTGATGGGAGAGGTGACCCTTTCTGACGCGCCCGCTGATTCCCGAGGGGCCCTTTCCTATATCCATGGCGTACCGGGTCGGTATGGTGAGTTAATTCGTGTTATCATTGACGAGAATGACCTGGACCATCTATTAACCAAGTTGGGTGATACATTTACACTTCGCTTCGAGGTGGTTGCCTCCTCAGAATATGCGAACGGCCTGGCTATATACGGTGAAAGAGCTGGACGTTATCCGATACAACCTTGTGTCGTTTTTCGATATTGAAGATACCGGAATGGAAACTATGTACTAACCAAAATATTTGAAATGTATTCACCACCTTCCTCTAAATTCATTGGAGAACAATATGCCCAGTTCATTGGAATCCGACACCACTACCCACGGTATCAGGATTCAGGTGTTCCCTCGATATCTTCCTGATCATTCCAATATTGAAGACAAACAATTTGTTTTCGCTTATCGGATAAATATAACCAATAACAGCGACAGATGGGTTAAACTTGTTAACCGTCACTGGGTCATTATTAATGCGGATGGCGGTCGAAATGAAGTGCAGGGCCCGGGCGTGATTGGCATTCAACCAGAACTTGAGCCGGGAGCGTCGCACGAGTATGAAAGTCTGTGTCCTATTGATACAGATTGGGGTACCATGGAAGGGTCATATGAAATGCAGGACGCCGACAACAATTCATTCGATGTGATGATCGCGAGATTTTATCTGGCGATGTCATCTGACGAAACCGTAGAATCAAGTTAAAAACCGTTCTGCATTTTTCTTTCCGAGTGTTGATCGAGATACAACATGACAAGGACGGGATCTACAAACCCGGACCTTTTTCCTGGAGTAATGGATGGCTAAAGGATTGACCAAACAAAGTGATGACTTTTCCTCATGGTATAACGAAATAATTGCAAAAGCAGAACTGGCTGATAATGCCCCTACGAGGGGGTGTATGGTCATCCGGCCCTATGGTTTTGCATTATGGGAGAATATGGTTGCAGAGCTTGATCGAATGTTCAAAGAAACGGGTCATGTAAACGCTTATTTTCCCCTTTTAATACCTGAAAGTTTTTTTACAAAAGAAGCTGAACATGTAGAAGGTTTTTCTCCCGAATGTGCGGTTGTCACCCATGGGGGGGGCAAGAAGCTGGAAGAAAACCTGATGGTCCGTCCGACATCAGAAACGATCATTGGGGATATGTACGCCAAATGGATTCAATCTTACCGTGATCTGCCTATTCTGATCAACCAGTGGGCGAATGTTTTTCGTTGGGAATTAAGGCCACGCGCCTTCTTAAGGACAACTGAATTTTTATGGCAGGAGGGGCATACGGCTCATGCTACGGCTGATGAAGCAGAAGAAGAGACGTTACGTATGCTGGAGGTTTATCGCATATTTTCAGAAGATTACATGGCTATTCCGGTTATCCCAGGGCCCAAGTCCGAGGCAGAGAAATTTCCCGGCGCGCTACATACCTATGCTATTGAGGGGATGATGAAAGATGGAAAGGCGCTGCAGATGGGGACATCACACAATCTGGCGCAGAATTTTTCAAAAGCGTTTAATATTAATTTCCAGACAAAAGAAGGTGGACGCGAATTTGTATATCAGACCAGTTGGGGAATGAGCACCCGTACGGTTGGCGCGATCATTATGGCTCACGGAGATGACAAAGGGCTGGTTCTTCCACCCCGTTTGGCACCGCATCAGGTTGTGGTGATTCCAATCGCCAAGAGTGATGAAGATAAAAAGGTGGTAAATGGCGTTATCGATCAACTCATCTTGGACCTTCAAGGCCTGCGGGTTAAAATTGACGACCGGGATCAATATGGTTTAGGATGGAAGTTCACCGAATGGGAATTAAAAGGCGTGCCCATCAGAATTGAACTTGGCCCGAGAGATATCGCCGCAGGTGAGGCTATGACCGTTCGGCGAGATACGGGTGAAAAACGGGCTATCCCTATCGATCAACTTGGGGTGCAGATTCCGGCTATGTTAGAAACGATCCACCAGGATATGTTCAACCGGGCGCTTGCTTTCCAGGTAGAAAATTCGCAAGCCGTCGACGATTATGCATCGTTTAAGGAAGCAGTTACCGAGTCTGTAGGTTTTATTAAGGCTCACTGGTGTGGAAATGCCTCCTGTGAAGCCACGATTAAAGAAGAAACAAAAAATACCATCCGATGCATCCCGATGGCATGGGAGATGGAAGAAGGGGGCTGTGTGTATTGTGGGGAGGCATCAGATCGGCGGGTCGTTTTTGCCCAGGCGTATTGATATGGTCGAAATCGTGGGTTGGTGGGTCTAGGATCCAACAACCCATGATTTCATATTAAACCTTTCGGCTGCCCTTATAAAAAGGTAATTTGACCACTTCAGCGGGAAGGAATTTGTTGCGAATTTCGATATTTAATTGGGTCCCTGGTTCTGTTAAGGCGCTAGGGACATAGCCTGTACCAATACCATATCCCAGAGACGGTGCCATGGTTCCGCTCACCGCTGTCCCTATGGGTTTTCCCTTGTGATAAATCCCATATCCTGCTCTAGGTATCCCACGCGCTAACAATTTAAATCCGATTAATTTTCGTTCTATTCCATTACGCCGTATTTGCAACAGGCGATCTTTTCCGATAAATTCCTGCTTTTTCAACCGGGTAACCCAGCCTAAACCAGCTTCCAAAGGGTTGGTATGTTCGTCGATTTCATGCCCGTACAAGGCGAGCCCTGCTTCGAGACGTAGGGTGTCGCGAGCGCCCAGGCCACATGGTTTGAGACCATGACCCGCGCCTGACGTGATGAGCAATTGCCATATTTCCTCGGCATGTTCTGCCGGGGCCCAGATTTCAAACCCATCCTCTCCAGTGTAACCCGTTCTGAATACACGGGCCCAGATGCCATTAATCCGTGTCTCTACAAAATGCTGAAAAGCTAATTCATCCAACGACGTATCCGTCAAAGGGTTTAGTATCGCTTCCGACTTCGGACCTTGAAGGGCGACCAGAATGGACACGTCGCTCAGATCCAATATCTCCACATTGTAACCATCCGCGTGCTGGCGTATCCAGGCAAGGTCCTTAGCCCGATTACCTGCATTTGGTATCAGCAGGATACGATCCGGACACCTATAGACCAGGAAATCGTCTACAATACCCCCATGATCATAACAGGCCAGGGTATATTGTGATGTGAATGGGGCAAGGCGATTTACATCATTGACGGTGATGTGATTAACAAATTCCACGGCATCCGGCCCCCGAATTTCTAAACGACCCATATGGGAGACATCGGACAGACCTGCGGCTTTACGAACTGCATCATGCTCGGCCAGGATGCCTTCATACTGAACCGGCATGTCCCAACCACTGAAGGGGACAATCCGTGCGCCTGCGTCAACATGGATGTTGTATAGTGGTGTTCGGCGTATAGTTTTTTCTGCATCCGACATGTTCATCTCCTTACTACAAATCTATAATATCCATATGATACGATCCTACTCGATGGTATCGGCTGAAGATCATGGTGTCAATAAAAATAAAATACGAGATTTTTACTTCAAATTTGACTGTAAGAGATATTGAGGATAAGAAAAAATACCATCACTGGGTTGATGTTTATGGTTCTCCTACATTTATCTCTGTCTTGCCTTCTCATCTGTCTTACTTGCTTTTCAACGTCCGCTTTTGGGGGCGGAATTGTAATTAATGAGGTGATGGCTGACCCAGTCTCAGAGTCCACAGGTGAATTTGTAGAGATATATAATGCAGGGGATGAGGCCGTAGATCTTGCCGGTTGGGTCCTTGGCGATTTGAAGGATCAAAACGATATAATTGCCGATTATACCAAGGCGTTTGATATTGGAGTTGAAGGGACCGTTCTTAATCCTGGCCAGTATGCCCTGATCGTTGATCCTGATTATAAGGGTGAATATAATCAGATGATCGAAGCCCATACGAACGAACAAAACTTTATTATGCTGGTGGTTTTTGGAGATCGAACACTGGGTAATGGCCTGGGAAACAGCGGTGATTTCCTTTATCTGGAAAGGCTTGGAGAGCGGATTGATACTTTTACCTGGCTGAAATCTGCTGGAGGCAATGGCATCTCGTGGGAAAAAAAACAGCATCTAGAAATAGATAGCGAATCCAACCGAGCACCATCAAAACATTCATTTGGTGCGACGCCAGCTTTCGAAAACAGTACAGTTCCAGCAAGGTATGGATTTTTCATATCTCATGATGGGAATGACATGTCTCCTCAGAGGTATGATATAGGCCAGGAAATATTCGTTGGAATACAAACTCAAAATACGGGATTTATGGCAATAGATTCCATTCGAATCCATATAGTCTCGGATGCTACTGAAGGCCCCCCCCGGATTTTTCAATTTCCGATTAATTTACCACCCGGTGCTTTGTCTCATAATAAGATCTCTTGGACGCCAAGGTCCGGGGGGCAACATAGCTTATCGATTATTGCTCAAGTCAATACATTACAAACATCCATTTCAGATACGATTACCCTGGCTGTCCGAGTACTATTTCCAAAATTTGCCATTATCATGAATGAAATCATGTTTAATCCAGGTCCTGATGGTCCTGAATGGGTCGAGTTATATAATCGCAGTAATCAGCAAATCGATATAGAAGATTGGTCTGTGACGATAGACCGGAATGGAAACACAAAAAAGCTGGTGGATACCCCACTTTATTTTCCTGAACAGACTTATCTTATCATTGCGGATGACAGCCTTACTTTCAAAGCCCATTTTCCAGAGTTTTCAGGTCGTGTACTCCAACCAGCTGGCGGTTGGCACCGGTTACGAAACAGTGGAGCCCAAGTCCAACTTTATGATTTAACCGAACGTTTGATCCATGAGATTGCATATGTACCGGATTGGAGTCCTAATTCCGGGCAGTCTGCAGAAAGGGTGAATGTTGAACCCGTTGATGACGTGAGTTGGGGGCCATCCGCTGCACAGAATGGTGGATCGCCGGGAACAAAAAACACCCTCTTCTCCAGAAATGTTCTACAAAAACTTCATGTCGAGATATCTCCTAATCCCTTTTCGCCAGATGGAGACGGTCAGGAAGATGCCTGTCTGGTCACGATTCAAATACCTGCAGTTCATGGCCTTCTTACGGCGACCGTGTTTGATGTTAAGGGACGATACATAAAAACACTGGCAAACCAATTACCAGTTGGTAGCCGGCATACCCTATTCTGGTTTGGCAAAGATGACAAGGGACGACGCTTGCCTACTGGCCCATACATTGTATATATAGAATCGTTACTACCAACCAAACAAGAAGTTATCATTTCGAAACAAGTCATTATACTGACCCATTTATTATAACCACCAGGTCGACAATATTCCTTGACTTTCAGGTCATGGCCATCTTGATTAATGGCCGTTTCATTCCTATTATTATCAAAGCAAAAACATGAACCTTTATTCCTCCCTTGAGCGTATTCATATCGTGCAAAAGGAGTATCAAATTGACGCCATCTCGTATGCCTGATGATCCTAAACGCTTAGCCGAAGAAAATGCTGGTCTTTTGGATGAGCTTGAGACGATTTATAGCCAGTTTTTACTTCTCAAAAGTGAAACGGATGTCTCGTATGCCCAATTACGTTCACGCAACGAGGAATTGGAAATAAATGTTGAGGAATTGAAACAAGCCTATATTCAACTCGAAGCAACCAGGGAACAGCTCATCCATTCAGAACGCCTGGCTGCCATGGGACAACTAGCTGCCAGCATTGTCCACGAAATAAACAATCCATTGATGATCCTCATTGGGTATATGGATATGACCTTGATGATGAAAGACCAGATACCTGATGAGGGACATCAGTATTTAAATGTTGCCCGAAGACATGCGGATTCCATGATTCACCTTATGAAGGATATCTTAAATTTTTCCAGAAATCAAGTGATCCCTTTTGGATCTGTAGAGGTCAACGATGTGATAACACATCTGGTTGCTTTTCTCGGCAATATATTAAGAAAACATATCACCATCGAAGCGGAAGAATTAGGCATAGGCTTGCCTTCTGTTTCTGGTAATGCTCAGCAAGTTCAGCAGGTATTCACGAACATTTTAACTAATGCTGCTGACGCCATGGATAACAGGGGTACTGTCAAAATTAGATCATCCTGTTGTTCTACGCTGGATGTACGGTCAAAAATGAAGGAAATAGACCAGCATAGTGCATTCAGCGAGACAGAATTCGAATCTCATCTCCAGGATAGCAGAGCGTTTGTCTGTATTGAATTCTCAGACGACGGACCAGGCATTCCAGATGATGTGATTGCGGATATATTTAATCCTTTTTTTACCACCAAACCTGCGGGTAAAGGAACCGGTTTGGGACTTTCAATATGTCGCACCATAATCGAACGCCATCAAGGTAATATGCTCGTGAAAAGTAAAGTTGGTCAGGGAACCACCTTTATCGTGGTCTTACCGGCCGCAGTAAAGGTAGAATAATCCAAGAATAGGGTGTCTCGATTCACAGGTCTTTTTGAGGTAAGGTATGAATAGTATTGTAATATTTAGTGGCACCGCCCATCAAGAACTGGCGAAGGAAGTCTGTGACCACTTGAATGTGCCATTAAGTTCTAGTATCACAGAACGATTCAGTAATGATTGTCTTCAAGTAAAACTTGAGGCTAATTGCAGAGAGTGTGATGTCTTTATTATTCAGCCGCTTGGTCCTCCAGTGCAGGAGAACCTGATGGAACTGCTCCTGATGTTGGATACGGCTCGTGGGGCCTCTGCTGCAAGAATTACTGCGGTTATTCCATATTTTTCCTATTCAAGATCAGACAAGAAAGATGCCCCCCGAATTTCAATTGCAGGTCGCCTGGTCGCTGATCTTCTGGGAACAGCAGGCGCCGACCGTATCCTTACCCTTCAGTTTCATAGTCCGCAGGTCCATGGTTTTTTCAACATACCGGTGGATCATTTGAATGCGTTAAAGGTTCTCGCGCAGTATTTCAAGGACAGAGATTTGAGTAACACGGTTGTCGTCTCACCGGATTTGGGTAATGCAAAAGATGCCACACGTTTTGCCCGACTTCTCGGACTTCCCGTCGCAGCAGGTACAAAACAGAGGGTATCTGATGACAAGGTCATCATCGATATGATCGTGGGCGATGTGGAGGGCAAAAATGTTATTATTATGGATGATGAAATTGCTACGGGCGGAAGTATCATCGAACTGATTGATAGATTGAGAGAGAGAAACGTAAAGGATATCGCCGTGACATGTACCCATGGCATATTCAGTGGCCATGCCATTGAACGATTTAGAGCCCATCCTGATATCAACGAAGTCGTCACGACCAATTCTGTTCCAATTGCTGAGGATAAAATGCTGCCGCATATGACGGTACTTTCTGTGGCCTCATTACTGGCAGAAACAATTCGTCGGATCCATAACGGAGAATCAGTCAGCAGTTTATTTGTCGATACTCTGTGATACCTGTTGCCACTGGAATGGTCATAAGTTATAGATTAGTTTGATATTTACCTTGCGATTTCGAGGTAATTTATAAACATTGATGGAATCCAAATTTTCTTTCTTTAAAGACTGTGGCGGTGGCAAACTGTATTTTTTGCATGATACAAATAGGTGATCATTTTTGGAGGTTTTGATGGATAAGATGAAACGACGTGACTTTTTGAAAAAAGCATCTGCGGCGACCCTGGTAGGTGGGGCGACGCTGGCAACAGGTTGTGGCTCGGGTCAGCCGAATCAAAGCACGGTGGGGCGTTCAGACCGGACGTATGAGTGGAAAATGGTGACCACATGGACCCCGAACTTACCGATTTTACAGGAAAGCGCAAAGCTGGTTTCTCAGTGGATCGAAGAGATGTCAGAAGGCCGAATGAAAATAACGGTGTATGCTGGCGGAGAGTTAATTCCAGCCCTTGAAGGATTTGAAGCCGTCAGTCAAGGGGTCGCCGAGATGGGACATGGCGCGTCCTACTATTGGGCAGGAAAAGCGGCAGCGACTCAATTCTTTTCCTCCGTCCCCTTTGGTATGAATGCCCAGCAGATGATGGCCTGGATTTATAGTGGTGGCGGGCTTGAGCTGTGGGAAGAATTATATGCACAGTTTAATCTGGTCCCCATGCCGGTCGGAAACACTGGGTTTCAGATGGGTGGGTGGTTTAATAAGGAAATAAACACCACCTCTGATATTCAGGGATTGAAGATGCGCATTCCCGGTTTGGGTGGTAAGGTCATCTCAAAGGCAGGTGGATCCGCGATCCTTTCCGCGCTAGGAGAAATTTATACCAACCTCGAACGTGGCGTGATTGATGCGACTGAATGGATCGGCCCCTATCATGACCATCTGATGGGTTTTTACAAAGCTGCGAAGTACTACTATTATCCAGGATGGCATGAGCCAGCCACGGTAACAGAACTTATGGTTAATAAAAGTGCTTTTGACGGCTTGCCGACTTATTTACAGCATATTATTCGAACGGCAGCGGCCCGGTCTACCCATTGGGTATTATCTGAGTTTGATGCGAAAAACAATGAATATCTTGAGAAGTTAGTAAATGAAGAAAATGTGCAGCTTCGTAAGTTCCCGGATAGTGTGCTTAGAGATTTGAAAGTCCATTCAGATGATGTCCTTGAGGAACTTATTGAAACGGACGCCGCCAGTAAAAAGATCTATGAATCCTATTCAGCATTTAGAAAAAAGGTGACAGGATGGACGGATCTTGGTGAAAAAATATATTACTCAGGACGTATGGGGTAGGATGTGCGAGACTCGGGTGATCATGCTGTTGCCTTAGAAATGATGACAATAAAAAACGGGGACCAAGTCCCCGTTTTTTTATTTCGGTAAAAATCATGCAAACACATTTTCAACCCGGACGATCCAGGCCGTCATGGCATCACAGTAAAGTAGATCGTTACCGTGGCGTGTCAGACCATGGGGTTCAGGGTGTTGAGGATCAATATGAATCTCATCGAGTATCTGGCCATTATGAATATCAAGCTGGGCAATTATGCGGCTCTGTTTAAATACCATCCACAGGGCATCGTCGTCGGACCGAACAATACCATGTCCCCCATCATAAGGCAGTGGGATCACCTTCTTCACCGACCAATCTGAAGTGTTTACTTGCGTCAGTGATTTATCATGTAAGGTACTAAGCCAAATCGAACCGGTCTCTATGTGATCATACACCAGACCGTGCGTGCCACCTTCTCCGGGGAGAGCATGTCGTTCAAGGGTCTTACCCGTCTGTGGATCGACCTTCAATATTTCTCCCTTACCGGGTGGTGCATCAGTATCCCGCGGAGTCCGCCAATGTTCTCCAGAACCATTTGCCGCGAGCCATAGAGCTCCTTCTCCGAATGAAACCCCACTCGACGTAGATGATTCGGTAGGGATATCATGTAGAATTCGTGATACACCATATTCATGTGGTTCTTCGAGAGCGACAAGGACCATACGATCTGTAAGTTGATCGACTATCCAAAGCCCCTCATCAGTGGTCTGAAGCCCATTTGGTACAGTAAAGGGTGCCTTCATATATTTAGTTATTGTCGGCGTCATGGTGATCCTTTAACGGGTGTTGCATTAGCAGGGAATTTACGATACAAGGAGAAGCCGGTCATTTTCTTTCAGAAAGACTGGTCCACCCACGACCTGGATTATGTGGCTTGGCATTTTCATATCGATCCCGTATCTCCTTAAAGGCGCCAGACGTGGATATTTCACGCTCCGGGTGGTCTGTGTCCCGGATGATGAAATCGGCTTCGCTTGGATAACAAGCCATGGTTACCGTATCCCGTTCAGGGATATAAGTAGCCGGATCCTCGTTGATATTATTCGGTACATCCATGGATTGATATCGCAGGTCAAGGCTCCAACGTACGATATCAGACTTATTTTGATATGAAGCATGGGGGGTGAGATTAGTTAGAAATAAAACATCCCCTTGTTTCATCTCAACTGGTACAGGGTCCATGGCTAAGAGTTCGTCTTCAGGTATTTCGAGAAAGCCGGCATGACCTCCTGTATAATGCCTGTGAATACCATGTCTATGCGCATCTGGTAGAACGTATAAACATCCATTGTCAAGGGTGGCATCCACGAGAGGAATCCAACAAGTGACAATCATTTGTCGGTCACAGTGGGCTAGGAAATAACCAGAATCCTGGTGCCAGGGCACTTCGCCTTGCGGGTAGTGCGGCATCTTAATCCGAATTCGGTAAACGGAAGATCCAACGACATCAGGCCCTACCAGATTGGAAACACAATCCACTAACGGTGGGTGTCTTAATATTTGCAATATTTCCTGATCGCTGAAACCACCTCCACCCTTACCCATAATTGCACTCGCAATCGCCTGTCCGGTTTCTTTGGATTCATCATAAACCCTGGCGAGTCGTGTTTCAAATCCTTCGTCTTCAAAGAGATTTTTAATATGTTTCTGTTCAACATGTTTCTTAACTTCCGTATCAACAATCTCATTAATTCGGTCCTTGAAAGCTTGTAAATCTTCAGTCGTGAATACATCAGGTTTCACGACGTAGCCAGCTTCTTGAAATTGATTAATTTCACGGTTTGTCAGATGCATCTTAAAGTCTCTTTCAAGTGGGTTTATCAGATCGAATTCAATTTGACACGACGAATGGCCACCAATAATGTGGATACGGATCACAGTACCAGTAGAACCAGGGGGGAGTCATTTGACAACTGAGGATGACGAAAGATCAGGTCAGGTGAAAAAAGTCGTCTCGCAGGCGATCGGGATCCTGAATTATTATACTTCGCCCATCTCGGGCAAGATAGCCGCGCCGTTCTAAATCGTTCAGGACGCGGGAAACGGTTTCCCTGGTTGTCCCTGCCATATTTGCAATTTCCTGATGTATGGGGCGTTCGGCAATAGTGAGGCCTTTCTCGCTACTGGTACCCTGGTCGTCTGCCAGTTGCAATAACGTGCCCGCAATGCGACCGTACACATTTAATAAGGCCAGGCTTTCGACCTGCCTATTGGTTCTCCGAAGACGTTCTGCCAGCGTCGCCAGCATCTTGGAGGCCATTTCCGGAAAGCGGGTGAGGTGGCTCAAAAAATCTACTCTACGGAGGATGACCAGTTCTGTAGAGTCCGTAGAAATGACGGATGCAGACCTTGGTTTGCCATCCAGAAGGGACATTTCACCAAAAAAATCCCCATCTTTAAGAATGGAAAGGATCACCTCACGTCCATCTTCACTCATGACCGTCACCTTGACCCGGCCATTTGCGATTACAAAGAGCGTATCCCCTTCCTCTTCTGCTAATAGTATAATCGTATCGGTCGGCACCCGTCGAACCATGGCGACGTCAGCCAACGCCAGCACTTCAATGTCTACTAAGCCAGCAAATAAGGGGACATTTTTTAAAAATGCTGATTTTTTATCTATGTCTTGTTCTAAACTCGACGGGAGCATATTCTCATATCGATTTTGACTCATCTGCTTGTCCTCCCGGTTGGTATTGGATGAAGCCAATCTTGCCCAGGCTGATCCGCACCATTTCTAAAAATCACCTTTTTAGGTGAGTAATGATGATATAAGTAAACACCTGTAAGCGCAAGACAAATGTGGAATTCTGGTAAGGGTTATCAATTGACCAAACTACCACTACAGCTTGATAGAGAATGGATCAGATAACTCATTATAAAGCGTTTCCCGTTCAAGATATTTTAAAGTTTTAGAGTGACTCCAAAGGATTCATACAGAGATCGATTTGTAATCCCATCCGGGTATAAGATCTGAATCTATCATATTTGATTGAGATTTATATTGGTATCCTTCATTTATTTATACCTGGCTATTGATCAAATAATGTGATAACTCTATAATCTGTACGGTTTAATCATTCATTCTTATAGCACTTCTAATCCATTGTTTGCTTTCATTATGTCTTGCCCTAAAATATAATTGCTTTCCGGAGGTTATGTGAAAATCACGCGAGTTGATTTATATCAGGTTGATATTCCTTTAATACCTGCGATATCAAAATATAGCGCAAAGATCTATGACATCACCATCTGTAGGATCGAGACGGATGAAGGTCTAACCGGTATCGGAGAGTCTGCCGTCTATCATATAACCCCGACATCGATGGCTAATCTGAAAGAAATTGGGGCTAACTATGTAGGTCAGGATCCGCTTATGTTAGACCCGTTTGCACAACCCGGCCTATTCGAATGTGCACTAATTGATATTGCTGGACAGGCATATAATATTCCAGCCTGGCGCTTTTTTGGCCCTAAAGTTAGAGACCGGGTTCCTGTTTCATATTGGTCCACGGCCATGGAACCATCCGATTCAGCAAAGGAAGCGGAAGTCGGTGCAGGCTTAGGATTTACTAGCCATAAAGTTAAAGCAAGGTCCTGGAACATCGTCGAAACCGTGCGTCTGATGAAAGACGCTGCGGGGCCCGACTATAAGATCGGTGTCGATCCCAACATGGAATTTAAACATCTGTATGTGGCTTCACAACTGGCTGAGGCGTTGGAACCCTTTGGGACGGTCTCTAATTTTGAAGATCCGATGATCAAAACCCGGCTTGAATGGTACCGAATGCTTAGAGAAAAAACCCATATCCCCATCGCCATACATTTTGGCGCACCACAGGCAGGTGGCTCGAGGCCCTGCTTAGCAAGTGATGTTCTCGCTGCGGCGAAAGCAGAATGTATTGATTTTGCCACATTAGGAGGGACCGCACTTGAGGTGAAGAAGGCGGCGGCTGTTGCAGAGGCCGCCGATATACCATGTTGGGTACAGATGGGCGGCGTCTGCCTAGGTATCCTTGCCACCTATTCAGTTCATGTACAGGCCACTGTGCCGAACGCCACCTTGCCATGTGATGAGCTCCCTTTTGTCCGGACGGTAGACGTCCTTGGAGGGAGCCTGGTTCTGGCTCAGGGGCATTTCTTGTTACCGGAAGGGCCAGGCTTAGGTGTGAAGTTAGATATGGCAGTTATCGAAAAATATCGAGTTGGATGAGGAAAGGGATGGGACCAGATCGAGCTTGTTTGGTTTTAAACGGGAGTTGAATATTCAATAATGTTTTGATCCTCAATAGAATAATATCTACAACATAAGGAAGGAATTTATGGCCTGGATAAAAACCATTTCCAAAGCAGACGCTGAAGGTGATTTGAAGGCGTTATATGATGATGGCATGGTGGATAATATAGAGATTATACATAGTTTAGATCCTGCCTCGCATAAATGGCATGTGGATATGTACAAACAGGTGATGTATGGGAGGGGTTCAAGTTTAACACGGGCACAACGGGAGATGATCGCGGTTACGGTATCTTCCATAAATCATTGCCATTACTGAATGACGCATCATGGGGAGGGGCTCCTCAGATTGACAAAAGATGCCGTTGTGGTCCAACAGTTGAAGGATGATTATACAAATGCTGACCTTAGTGCAGAAGATGCTGCTATGCTCCAATATGCGGCCAAGCTGACCAAAGAACCCTGGAACATGAAAGAAACAGATGTCGCACACTTGCGCGAGGCTGGCTTTCCTGATCAGGATATTCTCCATATAAATATGATCGCAGGTTATTATGCCTTTGTCAATCGATTGGCTGATGGGCTGGGTGTGGAATTAGAAGAGCCAACCGATGATACAATCTGAGGATACCAAACTATGATAATCGATGGCCATACCCACCTTTTTACGATGGATACCCAACAATATCCCCTGGCAAATCCGGCATCAGTCTATCGACCGGAAACAGAGGGATCAGCGGAGAAGCTAAAACAAGAAATGCAAGAAGTCGGGGTAGATCGGGCGCTAACGATTACGACCGGATTTTATGGGTGGGATAATAGCTACTCGATGGATCAATTAGAGGATAATGCGGACTGGTTGGCCGTTGGGGTTCTTGTCGATCCTACCTCACCTGAGGCCCCGGATCAACTCGAATCCTTAGTAGACCAGGGGGCGTGTGGCCTAAGAATACAGCGGCACCTTTTTTATCATCAGGCCCTAGATGACCCAATTAGTACGCCACTATGGGCAAGAGCGGCAGACTTGGATTTGACGGTTGATATTAACGCTACACAAGATGAATATGATTCTGTAGAACGTCGTATTCGGCAATTTCCTGAGACGCGTTTCATACTCGACCACTGTGGGTACGTATCAAGTGTCCTCATGCCACCCCAAAATACCGTGGATGCGGTTATTCATCTCGCCCGGTATCCTAATGTATATGCTAAATTAACCTTTCTACCCTTAGCAAGCAACGCGGGATACCCATTCCGTGATGTACACTGGATGGTCCATGAAATCGTCAAAGCTTTTGGACCAGATCGGTGTTTATTCGGCTGTAATTTTCCTACGAATCAATTTAGCCCAGATGTCTCCTATGCTCAGATTGTTCAATTATTTGCCGATGAGATTGAGTTGAGCAATGAGGAACGGGCTTGGGTCATGGGTGGGACAGCGTCGATATTATGGCAATGGAAGGAGTAATAGCCGCAGAACTGAGTTTATTCACGGTAAGGTCTTTTTACCCCCGCGAGCCGGTACACCCTCCAATTCCATGCTGTCTTTGTTTAAACCCCACGATTAATATCCACTGGCTTGCCCTGCTCAATAGATGCATGCACGGCATCGATCACCCTCATTTGTCCCAGGCTGTTTTCTGGGGAAATACGATGGGGTTGTCCAGATTCCAGACAGGCACACAGGTGCTGTAATTGTAAGGCAAACTGATCAACCGCCGAGAAATTATAGGTTTGACGGTCCCCGTTGCTCAGTTTGACCTCAAGAGTCACAGGCTGGTTCTCATTGTTCCAGGCAAGATCGGTCTTGATGTACCCCTTGGTACCGAATATCTCAGCCTCCTGGGATCCAAAATACCGAAAGGCAATCGCAATCTGTGTACTGATTTCATTTGGAAAATCAAGCTGGATGGCGACGGACTCATATATATCATTTAACTTCCCGACGTGGCCGGTGGCGTACACACGATATGGTTCGTCATCTAAAATAGACCTGGCATGGTGGATGTTATAACATCCCAGATCGTAAACGGCTCCACCACCCTTTTCTTTGTTAAATCGCCAATTGCGGTCCGGGGTCAGATGTGCGGGATCGACAGCCACAGTAAAGGTACTACGGACGAGCGTAATATCACCAATAAGTCCTGATGCAATCAGTTCTTTAACCTTAAGATGCCGAGGATGATGACGAAATTTAAAGGCCTCTGCCAGCAAGATGCCATTTTCCCTGGCTGTTTTTATCATGCCCTCGCATTCAACCGCAGTTGAACAAATTGGTTTTTCACATAATATCGCCTTAACTTGACGAGAACGGGCGATCCGATTGCTTATCTCGGCATGGACATTGCCCCATGTGCAGATCACTACAAAATCAAGATCTTCATTCGTTAACATAGATTCCAGATCCAAGTATCGCCGACTTACCTCGAATTGATCCCCATAACGATCCAATGATTCCTGTGATGCATCGCATATCGCCGTTAGTTCCACCTCATCTATCGACTTCGCAGCATGCCCATGTGCATGCGCAATACCGCCGGTTCCAACAAGTCCGATTTTATATGGCATATCATTTCCTTAGATATCTTTCTATATGAGAAACGGTTGTAGAATATGAACAAAAATAATATATTTCACCCACTAACCCACTAACCCACTAACCCACTAACCCACTAACCCA
>Ga0114999_10003077_pt1 | contig 21302 bp, 17 predicted proteins | sample ArcticOcean_MG_C_3_FD_89820 | JGI IMG/M metagenome (GOLD analysis project Ga0114999, IMG submission 89820) | Marine microbial communities from western Arctic Ocean - ArcticOcean_MG_CB8_126 | ecosystem: Environmental > Aquatic > Marine > Oceanic | place: Arctic Ocean: Canada Basin | collected...
GCCGGCATGAGCGGCGGCATCGCCTATGTGCTGGACGAGTCTGACGATTTCGAAATTCGCTGCAACATGGCCATGGTCGAGCTGGAGCCGATCATCGACGAAGACCGCATGCACGAGAGCACCGCCCATCAGCGCGGCGATCTCGAAACCCATGGCCGCGTCGATATCATGCACGATATGACCGGCTATGATTCGCTCCGCCTACGGGCCCTGATCGAACAACATATGCATTTCACCGACAGTGGCCGCGCCCGCCATATCCTGGATAATTGGGACAGCTACCTGCCCAAGTTCGTGAAAGTCATGCCGGTCGATTACCGGCGCGCCCTATTGGAAATGCAGGCGCGCACCGAAATCAATGGCGCCCGTTCGGTACATGTGGCGGTCGGTGACTGAGCATGGGCAACCCCACCGGATTTATGGAATTTGATCTGTTCGAGCGCCCCTATAAGCCGGTCATCGAACGTATCCAGCATTACCACGAGTTCTTCATTCCCCTGAATGACGAGGAGCTGACCCGCCAGGGCGCCCGCTGCATGGATTGCGGCATCCCCTATTGCCAGCAGGGCTGCCCGGTCGACAACATCATCCCCGATTGGAACGATCTGGTGTACCGGGGCGATTTTGCCAAGGCCTCGAAAATTCTGCACTCCACCAACAATTTCCCCGAATTCACCGGCCGCGTTTGCCCGGCACCCTGCCAGGAGGCCTGCACCCTCAACATTCAGGACACGCCGGTCACCATCAAAACCATCGAATGCGCCATCGTCGACCGCGCCTGGCAGGAAGGCTGGCTGGCGCCCGAGCCGGCGGCGCAAATGTCCGGCAAAAAAGTTGCCGTGGTCGGCTCCGGGCCGGCCGGCATGGCCTGCGCCCAGCAATTGGCGCGCGCCGGCCACTTGGTCACCTTGTTCGAGAAAAATCAAAAGATCGGCGGTCTGATGCGCTACGGCATCCCCGATTTCAAGATGGAAAAGCACCTCATCGACCGGCGCGGCGAACAGATGCAAGGCGAAGGCGTAACTCTGGAGACCGGCGTCCACGTGGGCGCCGATATCAGCGCCGAAACCCTGCTGGCTGATTTCGATGCCGTCGCCCTCACCGGCGGCTCCGAAGCGCCCCGGGATTTGCCCCTCGATGGGCGCGAGTTGGACGGCGTGCATTTCGCCATGGACTTCCTGGTCCAGCAGAACCGGCGGGTCGCCGGCGAGCCGCTGGGCGATGTAAATGAAATTCTGGCCACCGGGCGCAACGTAATTGTCATCGGCGGCGGCGACACCGGGTCCGATTGCGTCGGCACCTCGATCCGCCAGGGCGCCAAGAACGTGGTCCAGATCGAGATCATGCCGAAGCCGCCGGAGAAAGTGGACAAAGGCTCCACCTGGCCGGAATGGCCGATGAAATTGCGCAACTCGTCGTCGCACCAAGAAGGCGCTGTTCGCGATTGGGCCATCACCACCGAGCAGTTTATCGGCGAAGACGGCGCTGTGCATGCCTTGGACGCGGTGCGGGTCGCCTGGAAGGCCGGCGATGATGGCCGCCTTGCCATGGCACCGATAGCCGACACGCGGCAAAGCCTGAAGGCCGAATTGGTGCTGCTGGCCATGGGCTTCGTGCACCCCACCCATGAAGGCATGATCACCGATTTGGGCGTCGGGCTGGACGGGCGCGGCAATGTCGAAGCCAATACCAACGATTATCAAACCTCGGTGGCCAAGGTGTTCGCCGCCGGCGATATGCGGCGCGGCCAATCCTTGGTGGTCTGGGCGATCCGCGAAGGCCGTCAATGCGCTGCCGCGATTGACGAATATCTTATGGGCCAAACGTTGTTGCCGCGCTGAGACGCCGTTCAATTTTGCGTGCGCCGGGACCCGGAATTGCCTTAACATCACTATATGTATGGGAGCGCCGCGCACCCCCGATACGAGAGCGGTTCCGGATGAAAATAGCGCAAGACGAATGACAGGCACCGAGACATCATCAACATCCCTGCCCAGTCCGGGCTTCAAGGCCACGATGCTGCGCTGCCGGCTGTGCTGGCGTATCGGTATTTCCATCTTCGCCGCGATCTTCCTGGTCGAAGCGGCGGTGCTGGTCTTTTCCGCCGCCCGCTTCGAGAGCGATCGGTTGAGCGAGATCGAAAACCGGGGCCGCGCCTGGATCACCACCATCACCCGGGTGCACAACAATATCCTGGACGCCGCCGCGATCGAAGCCGCGTCCCGCGAATTGCCCCAATTATCGAAGATACTCGGCCTATCCCTTTACGATGCCGGCGGTGAATATATCGGCGGCTTTGGCGAGCGCCCCAGCCTCACGCCCCACCAGACCGGGGCCGACAGCCCCACCTACCGCTTCCGCTCCGACGATGGCCGCCATTATCAGGTCATCTGGCACCCCGATTGGCTGGGCGCGCCGTTCATCGCCGTGGCGCGCCTGGACGCCAGGCAGGTGGCGCCGGAGCTGACCGCCTATATCTGGCGCGTGGTCGGCATTGCCGCCTTGCTGACCGTCGTGGTCACCCTGGCGGCGCTGATCGTGCTCGGCATTTTCGTGCTGGTCCCGATTGTCCGCCTGCGCCAGCAATTGGTGGCCGCCGGAGAAAATCCGGACCGGCCCGAAGCCTACATCATCGAGACCGACCAAGACGATGAAATGGGCGAGGTGACGCGCGCCTTCAACGGCATGGTGCACCGCCTGGCGCGCGGCATTGCCGAGATACGCGCCCACGAAGTGGCCCTGGAGGATGCCAACGACAAGCTGGAGACACGGGTCCAAGAACGCACCCAGGAACTGGTTGAGGTGAACAAGCTGTTGCGCCAGGAAGCTGCCAATCGGCAAAAGGCGGAGCAAGAAGTCTCCTCCATGTCGGAACTGCCGGGCGCCAACCCGGAACCGGTATTGCGCATCGACGCCGACGGCCTCGTGGAATACGCCAACGAGGCGGCGGACGTTTTGTTGCAACGCTGGGCCATCGCAATCGGCGATGCATTGCCGGGCGCGATGATTGAAGTCGCCGGCGACGTGCGCCGCTCGGGCCAGCCGGCGCTGCTGGAAGAAAGCGTGGACGAACGCACGTTCGTGCTTTCCCTGCAGCCCTCGGAGACCAATCAGGTGCATATCTTCGGGCGCGACGTCACCGCCAACAAGGAGACCGAGGAACGGGTGCAACGCCTGGCCAACCATGATTTGCTGACCGGCCTGGCAAACCGCAATCTGTTCAAGGACCGCATCGATACCTTCCTCGGCCAGAAAAAGCGCAGCCAGGACATGGCCGCCATCCATCTGGTCAATCTGGACAATTTCCGCAACCTGAACGCCACCTTGGGCATCAAGATGGGCGACCGCATACTGCAGGAGACGGCGGAGGTTCTGGGCGGCTGCATTCGCGGCACCGATACCATCGCCCGCCTCGGCAATGATGAGTTCGCCATCATCCAATCCAACCCCAACGATGCCCACGGCGCCGCCACCCTGGCGCAAAAGCTGATCGATACCATCGGCGCTGGAATCAACGTGGATGGCCAGACCATCACCATGAGCGCCTCGGTGGGCATCAGCCTGCTGCCCGATGACGGCAATGACCCCAACCAATTGATCCGCAACGCCGATCTGGCATTGGTTGAAGCGCGCACCGAGGGCACCGGCAATTACCGCTTTTTCGTCAAGGACATGAACGATGAAATCCTCAAGCGCCGGCGCATCGAAACCGACATGGCGCTGGCCCTCGAACGCGGCGAATTTGTGCTCCACTATCAGCCCAAGATCAGCCTCGCCACCGATTCTGTCGCCGGCGTCGAGGCATTGATCCGCTGGCAGCATCCGGCCCAAGGCTTCATGCCGCCGGTGGACTTCATCCCGGTGGCCGAGCAGACCGGTCAGATCGTGGCCATCGGCGCCTGGGTGCTGCAGGAAGCCTGCCGTCAGGCGAAGGCCTGGCAGGAGGCAGGTCTGGCGCCGGTGAAGGTGGCGGTCAATCTGTCGGCGGTACAGTTTGGCGAACAGGGATTACCCGAACTGGTGCAGTCCTGCCTGGACGAAACCGGCCTCGATCCCAAATATCTGGAATTGGAAATCACCGAAAGCGTAATCATGGACGACGTCGCCTCGACCACCGAGATTCTGAACCGCTTGAGCGGACTTGGGCTAAGCCTGTCCATCGATGATTTCGGCACCGGCTATTCGAGCCTCAGCTATCTGGAACAATTCCCGGTGGACCGCATCAAGATCGACAAATCCTTTGTCGATGGCATCGGCCTCGGCGCCGGCTCCGAGGCGATCACCAAGGCGGTTGTGACCCTCGGCCATTCGCTGGGCATGGAGGTTACCGCCGAAGGCGTCGAGACCGAGGCGCAGGTGGCCTATCTTCGAAGCCTCGATTGCGATGAAATTCAGGGCTATTATTATTTCAAGCCGCTTCCCGTAGAAGATTTCCCCGGCGCCGTCCGGCGCTTTCAGGGCGGCGCCTGACGGCCATTTCAGAGCCATCCCGCAGGCTCGGATTATTCTATGAATACTTAAAGACCAGCGGCGCAATTACTGCCGGTTTTTAATAGAAGTTGGATTGAAAACCGGAGCGCCCAAGGCGCCGTTGAGAGCAACTCGCAGTTTGGATTTTGCCATACCTTGCGCCCTCCTTTGCCGGCTGGCTGAGGAGTAGCCATTGTTTTATTGCGGCACTTGGGCGCCAAGTTTTGCACAGGCTTTATTGACCACAATTCTTATTTTTTAGGCCACCCCACACAATATTCCGGGCCATTGGTTTATAGGAATTATTTTATGGCAATAAATTCAATAGGTTAGAAGCTTTAGGGATAACGCGTATGCGGTGTAAACCAGTGGACGCTTCGCTCATAACTGCGGTTGAAAGTTATCGACAAGGTTATCCACAGCGTGATCGGCTTGGCGGTGACGGATATGTCACACCTTCCCAAATTGGGGCGGCAGTCCCCGGCGGCAAACCCCTGGTTGACCATTGTTCGGCGATTTGCTGCAATCCGCCCCGGCCATTTTTGCAAATACGCCAGGAGCCATAATGGGTGAAACGATTTCCGTGAACGCCAAGGACGGCGGCGCCTTTGATGTCTATCTCGCCAAACCAGCCGCGAGCTCGGGCCCGGCTCCCGGCGTCATCATCATCCAGGAAGCCTTCGGCGTGACCCCCTGGATCAAGGCCGTCACGGACCGGTTCGCCGCCGAAGGCTATGTCGCCGCCGCCCCCGATTTCTATTGGCGTTTCGCCCCCAATTTCGCCGCCAGCTTCGATGATGAGGAATTGGTGGCCACCGCGCGCCGGCATTTGCAAAGCATCGACCATAGCGCGGCCGTGGATGATATCGACGCCGCCGCCAGCGCGCTCAAATCCATGGACGAATGCAACGGCAAGATCGCCGCCGCCGGATTTTGCCTGGGCGGCACGTTGGCGTACCTGGCCGCGGTGCGCCTGGATATCGATGCAGCGGCGGCCTATTACGGAACCCAAATTCATGAATATCTGGACGAGGGCAGCAACCTCACCTGCCCGACATTGTTCCACATGGCCGACCACGACGATTTCGTCCGCGAAGAAGACGTGAAGGAAATATTCCAGGCCCTGATCGGCATCCCCAATCTTGCCGTCTGGACCTATGATACCGGCCACGGCTTCGCCAATTGGGACCGGCCCGGCGCCTATGACGAGGAATTGGCCGAAAAAGCCCACGCCCGCACTTTTGCGGTATTCGACAAACTGAAACGGGAATAAAATTTTGACGACGACGAAAATGAAAACGAGGCAGCCATGAGCGGCCCATTGGACGGCATTCGTGTGTTCGATTTGACCCGGGTCCTCGCCGGGCCGAGCTGCACCCAGATTTTGGGCGATCTCGGCGCCGACGTGATCAAGATCGAACGGCCCATCAGCGGCGACGACACGCGCAAGTACGGCCCCCCTTTTGTGCTCGGACCGGATGGCGAGGAAACCACCGAAAGCAGCTACTACCTGTCGGCCAACCGCAACAAACGCTCGATCACCCTGGATTTGACCTCCGAAGAAGGCCAAGACCTGGCCAAATCCATGATCGGGAAATGCCAGGTGCTGGCGGAAAACTTCAAAGTCGGCAATCTCGCCAAATACGGCCTCGATTACGCGTCCCTGAAAGACGACCATCCGGGGCTGGTCTATTGCTCGATCACCGGTTACGGCCAGACCGGGCCGAAGGCGGAGCAGCCGGGTTATGATTTCATGGCGCAAGGCCTCGGCGGCATCATGAGCATCACCGGCCCACCCGGCGGCGAGCCGCACCGGGTCGGCATCCCGATCGCCGATCTGACGGCGGGATTGTGGGCGGCCATATCGATCAACGCCGCCTTGCGCCACAGAGAAGTCACCGGCCAGGGCCAGCATCTGGATATCAGCCTTTTGGATACGCAAGTATCCATGCTGTCGATCCAGGGCTCCAGCTACCTCATATCGGGCGAGGTGCCGGGCCTCCTCGGCAACGCGCATCCGTCCATCGTGCCCTATCAGGTGTTCCCGACCAAAGACGGCAATATCATCGTCGCCGTCGGCAACGACGCCCAATTCGTGCGCTATTGCGAATTTGCCGGGGTGGCCGAGCTTTCCAGCGATGAGCGGTTTGTGACCAACCAGGCGCGGGTCCTCAACCGGGATGCCCTGGCCGAAATCCTATCCGATGTGATGCGCCGGCAAAGCTCCGACTATTGGCTGGAGGGGTTGGAGACGATCAAAATCACCGCCGGTCCCATCAACAATATCGATCAGGTGTTCGATGACGAACAGGTCCAGGCGCGCGGCATGCAGATACAAATGGATCACCCGGCCGCCGGCGGGCCGGTCAGCCTCACCGGCAGCCCGGCCAAAATGTCGGAAACCGAAGTGTCCTACCGGCGCCCGCCGCCCATGCTCGGCGAGCACACCGACGACGTGCTGGAAGAGATATTGGGGCTGGATGCGGGGGCGCGGGATGGGCTTCGGAAACGCGGCGTGATTTAGGCCGCGTAGCCCGCCAAGGCCTGGCCCAACCCGGCTACGTATAGATCAATACTGGAATTCCCAACGGCGGTTAATTTCCGCCGCGCTAAATGTTGCCCGCCGCGCCGGTGAAGACGGGACGCCTCGCTGCCTGCTTGGTGTCTTGGCCTATAGTCCATAAAGTGCATCGCCAAATTATATTCGCCGAAAACTTGACATCGGCAGAATATCTTCCAAATTAGAACATATAAAGAACCATAATATCGCGTGCAGGGATCGGGAGATGAAATTGAAAATTCCTAAAATGTTGCCTATGACGGCGGCCCTGTTGGCGCTCGGCGTTATTTGGCACACCTCTCCAATGACAGCCATTGCGGCGGAAAAACCGGCTGCGAGTAAAATCTATCCGCCCTACCCCGATGTCTGGGGCCGGGTGATGCCGATCCCGAAAGATGTTACGGGAATTATTAGGACCTCAAACGTATTCGAAGGGCCGGACGGGCGTATCTATGTTGCGGTCTGGTATCAGAACCGTCAGGGTGGCGAGGCCGGCAGACGATATCTGTACGATTTCTTCAAAGGCCGGGTCATCAAGGATTGGCAAGCCAAGAAGGCACCGAACTCCGATATCAGCAAAATGTACCGGTATATGGAAGGCAAAGGCTACCGGGATTTAGAAACCGTTACCGGCTACTTTACCAAGGACCGAATTCCGCTCCCGGACGGGGGCCGCTTCAACAGAACCTTTGACCTAACCGCGTTATTTGGGAAAGGTTTGAAACGGTTTGATGCCGCCGGGCGACTGCTGTTCCACCGGATGATCGTCCACATTTCGGACCGTAGTACCTATATCCGGGGGAGACGACCTACAGAATTTTTCGGTGGCCGTAAATTTCTTCGGCACCGGGCAATAGACTTGGATACACGATTATTTCCCTTAGCCGACGGCACGTTCCTTCTGCTTGGAGGCAGGCGGGCTGTTGCCATCCGCTTCCGGGGCGATTTGTCGTCTCCCTATATCAGGCGCAGCGGCAAGATCGTCATCATCGAACCCGAAAAAGCTTGGACAATGTTTGCAGAATCCTGGGGCGAGGCCGGACCAATCATACGCCGGCTCCGGAAACAAATACCCGATATTCCCTGGATTGTACCAGAAATTACCGACGAGCTCATGGTGAGCAAATTCAAGAAACTTATCGAACGCAGAAAAGGAACGACCAAATGAACGACCACGACATCGATAAAATTATCTGCGGCGCCCATCGTTAACAGGCCGGGAGGATGTCATGAAATCAATATCGCTGATCCTGAATTCGGCATTGCTGGCGCTCGGCGTCATTCTGTTCGGGTCGCTGGACCCGGCTTTGGCGGCGGAAAAACCGGCTGCGAATAAAATCTATCCGCCCTACCCCGATGTTTGGGGCCGCGAAATGCCGATCCCGAAGGAGGCTACGGGATTATTTAGTGTCGGTGGCCCTTCGTCGGGCGTGTACGAAGGGCCCGACGGGCAAATTCTCGTTGAAGTAAATTATTGGCAGAGCTCCGCTGGCGATGGTGGCGATCTTACCAATTATTTCTACGACTTTTTTTCCGGTCGCGTTGTCAAGAAGTGGCGGACCACGTTTGGAGATAATTCCAAAATCAAAGCGAGGCGGACGTTTCTCGAAACCAATCGGTATCGGAGGTTGAACGATGTTGTCAATGATCCGAACTTAGACAAAATTCGGCTGCCGGATGGCAGCTATTTCGATATAACAAATGATTACAAATCTATGTATAGCCGAGGCATTCGCCGGTTCAATGCCGCCGGACAGGTACAAGCACACTGGGCGGTCCTCTATATTTCCCAGCGGACCTATTACTACCACAACCACCCCCATTTTCCATTGGTTGCGGGGCGGGATTTCCTCCATTTCCGGTCGTTGGAGGTTACGCCGCAACTTGTTCCGCTGCGCGATGACACATTCCTGATGACGGGCGGCCAGCGGCCGGTTGCTATCCGATTTCGGGAAGATATCACTTCACCTTATATTCGCCGGAGCGGCAATATTCTCCTCATCGAGCCCAAAAAGGCTTTCAAGATGTTCCGGGAATCCTGGCAACAAGCCGTAAATATTCTTTGGCGGTTGCGTAAACAAATTCAGAATCTGCCAGAGATGGATCAAGAAATCGTCGACGAGCTTATGCACAGTAAAATTAAGAGACTTATCAATCAGCAAAATGGAGAAAATAAATGAACGATAACGACCTAGAAAATATTATTCGCGAAATCGTATTCGAAATGGAGGATGCAGGCAGGCGAAGAACTTATGTCAGATCAAATTCCACCGGCAAAAGCGGGCTGTCTTTTGGCCGCATGCAACATGATATGGGGACAAGGAAAGGTCGCGCCAAGATGGGCAGCCTTTTGGATGCCGGCGGGATCGGCACAAAACAAAGAAATAATATTGTTGCGGCTCTCAAAAGTGACGGCACCGGTTCAGGGCTGACACAAGACCAGCAGGACGCCATCGACAGGGCGTTGGCGAGCCCAGAAGGACGCAGAGAGGTGGACAGATTGGACGCAAAGGAAGTCCAAACAGTCACCGGCCACGTAAAAACGGTGATCGCGGCGGCCAAGCGTAATCCAAACGGCCCCGGCAGTTTCGATCCAAGCCATCCTGATTTCCGAAAAACCATCGGCGCCACCGGCGCCTGGATCAACCGCACGGGCCCGCCCACCAAAATTCTCGGCTATGTGGAAGGCAAGCCGGTCACTCTGAACAGTGGCCAATCCACCGCGCCACTGCCCACCGGCCAGGCGCCATCCTTGGGCGGAATTACCAAAGACTACCTGCCCGGCACCAAGCAATTTCAACCCAAAGCCAAGGGCGGCAACGGCGAGGAGATTGGCACATGGACTGACCGTCTGAATAACGCCACCGGCAAGAGCGGGAGCAACCCACCAGAATCCGGCCAGCCGGAAGCCGCCAAACCGCAACCCAAGGCACCGGATGCGCCCGCCGCACCGGCAGCGCCAGCCGCGCCGGAGCAGGACAACGATCCGGCCGTCCCGCCAAGCAACGCCGCTCCCAAGGAGCCGGAGGCACCCGAAGACGATCCCGGCCTCGGCGATGAAATCGAAGGGTTGGGCGGCGCAAGCCGCAACGGAGCCGCCGGCGATAAATCCGAAGGCAAAACCAACCAGAAGGCTGATGCGGAAGTAATAAAGGAACAATTCGTAAACGCTCTGGTGGCCAAGGGCAGCGAGACGGATGAGATATTGCTCAAGCGTCCCGCCGATTGGACCGAGGACGAAATGGCGGCGATTATGGGGAGCGAAGTTTACGGCCGCCCCGACGACCAAATCGGCGGATTCTCCAACGATCAGGTGACCCGCTGGCACGAGGCCGCCTATGGCGCTGACGGCAAGCCGCCGAAGGTTCAGCCGAAATCGGGACCCGACCTGGACAAACCCCTGGATGCCATCGCCGATGGCTTGAGCAAACGCTCCGGCGAGCGCGACCGGCGGCACGCGGTGATGGATTTGCAGTCATCGATCAATGCGCTGCCGTCCGAGCGGCGCGGCGGCGCGGCGGACGGCGCCGATTTCGTGCCGACGCTCATCGTTGATGGCGAGCTAGGCCCCAAGACCCGCTTCGCCGTCAAGAAAGCTATCGCCGGCTTCGGCGCACCGAAGGTGCTGGAGGCGGTGCAACGGCAGTTTGGGTGGGCGGCGTAGTAGGATTGGACGCCCGGTTGGGGTACAGTATGGTCACGGCGCATTCGCGCGGGCTGGGGATGGCATGGTCGGCCAGCCCGCGACCCGATGGTTTGCATGGATCACGCCCACTTGCCCGAGCGATTAAATCACTTCGGTGCCAAGACCGACGCGCGCGGGCCGACCATGCCAACCCCCCGCACGCTGGGCACGTGATACCCCAGCCGGGCACCGCCGAATTGCTTCTAGGTCATAAAAAACCGTAACAAAGCGTCATAAACCGTCATAAATAGTCATAACCGTAAGGGGGGTGCGAAACCATATCGCACGAAGAAAATTTTTAATACAATAATAGATTGCAGCATCACCGGGAACGGAAAATCAGGGCTTGAGCCAGGGCTTCGGCGCGGGTTGCGAAATAGGCGGTGGGGGTATCATGGCGTACAAAGGAAAGGTTTTGCAAATGCGCGGCGGCAACATTTGCGCGGCGCCCGCCAGGCGTTAAGATCACCCCCGTCATTGCCAAGGATATACCCATGATCCAGATCGGCCAAGTCGAAGATAGCGCCCGCCGCCTGATGCGCGCCGCCGCCATTGAGATTCCGAAGGATTTCTCCGGCCATGTGCGCCGCATGGCCGATGCGGAAGACAATCCATTGGGATGTTTTGTGCTCAATACCATGCTCGACAATTGGGACGCCGCGGACGCTGACCGGCGGCCCATGTGCGCCGATACCGGCCTGCCGCGCTTCTATGTGAAGATCGGCAACGAGGCGCGCATCGAAGGCGGCATGGTCGCCTTGGAAGCCGCTTTGCGCCGGGCCACCGCCGAGGCCACGCAATCGATCCCCTTGCGCCCCAACCGGGTGCACCCCCTTAGCCGCAAGGACCACGGCAACAATGTGGGCATCCATGCGCCGGAAGTGCAGTACGCGTTCGAGCCGGACGCCGACTGGCTGCAGATCACCACCGTGCACAAGGGCGGTCTGTTCGGCACCGATTATCGCATGCTGTTTCCGGGCGACGGCATCGACGGCATCAAGCGGTTTTTCCTCGATACCATGCTCACATTCGGCAAGCGCGGCCTGGCCTGCCAGCCGGCCATCGTCGGCATCGGCCTCGGCGGCAACAAGGACACCGCCATGCGCATCGGCAAGGAAGCGGCGTGCCTGCGCCTTGTCGGCGACGCCAACCCGGATGCGGAGATTGCGGCGCTGGAGGCGGAACTGACCGGGCTGGGCAATTCCCTAGGGCTCGGCGTGATGGGATTGTCGGGCAATTCCATGGTCGCCGATTGCCACATAGAAGTGGCCTATACGCACACCGGCGGCATGCCCATGAGCGTCCATTGCTTCTGTCTGTCGTCGCGGCGCGCAACCGTCCGCATCCATGGCGATCAGCGCGCCGAAGCGTTGGACGACCCCGGCTGGTTCACGCCCTATTACCGGCGGGAGACGGTATCATGAACGACGCCGGTCTCACGGTCATGCATCTGGATTTGCCGGTCACGCCGGAACGCTTGGCGGCCCTGGAGCTGGGCTCGGTGGTCTATCTGAACGGCGTCATCTACACCGCCCGCGAAGGCGTCTACCAGCGTGTCCTGGAGCAGGGCCATGCCTTGCCCGGCGGGCTGGCTGAGATAAGTGACACCAATTTCCATTGCTCGCCAGCCGCCGCCCGGCGCGAAGACGGCAGCTATAACATCGGCGCGGTCACGGCGACCGCCAGTTTCCGCTTTTCCAAATGGATGCGCGAATGGTTTGAAATTTCCGGCGCCAAGATCATCATCGGCAAGGGCGGCATGTCGGGAGAGAATTACCGCAATGTCTTTGTGCCCGCCGGTGCCGTGTACCTTACCACCGTCGGCTACGGCACCGGCGCGCTTCTCGGCCGCGCCATCACGAACGTGGCCGATGTGCACTGGCTGGACGCGCTCGGCATCGCGCAGGCCATCTGGGTGCTGGAGGTCAAGGAATTCGGCCCCCTGATCGTCGATTGCGACGCCGCCGGGAACAGCTTCTTCGAAGCCCAAAACGCCAAGATCAATGCCGGCATTGACGCCGCCTATGCGGGGCTGAAAGCGCCTATCCTCAGCCGCTATGGCGAAACATCGAAACGCGATGATGAGGTGATCTGAATGGTCCGATCGATCCTCGCCGCGCTCGTTATTCTGGTCATTGCCGGGCCCCTGGCGGCGGGCGATTTATCGCGCAGCGCACCCGATCCATCGCTATCGCCGAAGGACGTGGTGCACATCGTCATGACGGCGCTCCGCCATAATGACACGCCGGGCCCGGACCGGGGCATTGAAGTAACCTTTGGTTTCGCCTCGCCCGCCAACAAACAGACCACCGGCCCCTTCGCCCGCTTCAAGGCCATGGTCAAGGGCCCGGCCTACGGGGTCATGGTCGGCCACCGGAGTGTGACGTATGAGAAATATAACGTCAGCGGCGATCATGCTCGCATCGACGCGGTGCTGGTGGCCGCCGATGGCAGGAGTTACGGCTTTCGGTTCGGCCTCACCCGCCAGCGCGGCAACCGCTTCGAAGGCTTCTGGATGACCGACAGCGTGGTGCCGATTGAAGTTGTGACCCTGTGATGCGCCGCCGGCGATGACGGCAAGGCGGGGCTGGCGGATGGCCGATTGTGTGATATCAATCAAGGCGGAAAGTAATGCTTAGAAAGGCAAAGAAGTATGAAACGTAGCACCGACCGAATTCTCACATCCCATGTGGGCAGCCTTGTGCGGCCGCTGGAAATTCGCGATGTCATGGACGCCAAGGAGACCGGCGCCGATTACGACCATGGTAATTATCAAGAGGTGTTGCGCCGCGAGGTTAAAGACGTTGTCCGGCGCCAGGCGGACGCCGGAATTGATGTGATCAGCGACGGCGAATTCGGCAAAGCCGGCTGGTTCCGGTATTTGTCGGAACGACTGAGCGGGCTGGAGGTGCGCGAAATCAGGCCGGGAGAAAAACTCAAAACACCGTTTGATTTGACGCCGGAATCGAAACTGTTTCCTGGTTTCTATACGGCCTATTTGCCGATCATGTATCTCGATTGGCTGCCGCCCGAGCAGACCAAAACGCCGATCGGCAGAGCCCCGGCGGAGGCGGCTGACAAAGGTGACGGCAAAACCATGGTTTGGGATTGCACCGGGGCGATCAGCTATCAAGGCCAGGCGGATATCAACCAGGATATTGCAAATTTCGGCGACGCCTTGAAAGCGGTGCAAGTGACCGAAGCCTTTCTTCCCGTGGCCGCGCCCATGAGCGCCCGGGGGCTTTGGTTCAACAGCTACTATGCCAGCGAAGACGAAGTGCACGTCGCCCTAGCCGACGCCCTCAAAGTGGAATACCAGGCCATCGTCGATGCCGGATTTCTGCTACAGGTGGATGACGCATTTCTGGCCCACGAATATGACCGGCTCATGGGCGAGATGGCTGAGGCCGATGTGCGCAAGCATTGTGAGATGTGCGTCGATCTTCTCAACTATGCGCTGGAAGGAATTCCGCCGGAGAAGGTTCGCTACCATGTATGCTGGGGCAGCTGGAACGCGCCGCACACCACCGACATCCCGTTATCGAAGCTGGCCGATCTTATCTTAAAAGTAAACGCCGGAGCCTATGCGCTGGAAGGCGCCAACCCGCGCCATGAACATGAATGGACCCTGTGGAAGGACGTCAAATTCCCGGACGGCAAGATTTTGATCCCCGGCGTCATCACCCATTCCACAAACGTGGTTGAGCATCCGGAGCTGATCGCCATGCGCATCGCCAACTATGCCAGCGTCGTCGGCAAGGAAAATGTCATTGCAGGTTCGGACTGCGGCTTTGCGCAAAGCTATAACATTGTGCGCTGCCACAGCGACGTTCAATGGGCCAAGCTGGCGTCCCTGGCCGAGGGCGCGAAACTGGCCTCAAAGCAGCTTTGGCGGTAGGTGGAATAAAGGACTATTTGGCCGCTTTCTTGGGCTGGTCCAGCACGTCCTTCATTTTGCGCGTCATGTAACGGTATTTGAAGGCCGGGATTTTGTAGTCCCATTGGGACGCGGTCTTGTTGATTTTGGCGGCTTCTTCTTCGATCTTTTTCTTGTCCTTGGCGTCATCGGCGGTGCGCGCCTTGAAGCGGGCCCAGAACTCTTCGTCGTCATCGGTGGCAAACAGCTCAGCCTCGACGACCAATCCATCATAGGTGCGGAGCACGGTCTTGATGGTCTTGCCGGCGGGGAAAATGATCTTGCCGGGTTTGCGCATGTCTTCCAGCTCGATGCGGTCGACGCCGTCGCTCATATTGTCGACATCGATCTGGTACTCCAACTTACGCCCCGCAGGCACATCCAGCGCCTTGAACTTGGTGCCCTTTACATCGATGCGCTCCACGGTCAGATGCGTGCCGTCCGGATGGGTGACGGTGACCGTTTCGATGCGCTTGGCGTTGACGTTCATAAATTCAGGCTTCACCCATTTGTTGATGGCGTCCGGCATATCGAAGGTGCCGGCGGTCAGCCAGGATTGGGGATCGCCCATCTTGCGCACATAGCGCCCGGCATCGACGGTGCCGGCGATGTCGAAGTTCTGGCGCCCGATCAGGGTATCGACCAGCAGATTGCCGTCCTTATCCTTGACCACCAGACGCTTGGACAAATCCTTCTTGCCCTTCAAATCCTGCACCTGCAGGCGGGCGTGCAGCTTCGGATCGGCGGTTTTTTTCTCGCGCACGCGAAGCTCTGCCAGCTTGACCAGAAATTTGCGCACGGTCTCGTTGGAGGCCGGGAAGTCCGAACGTTCGGGCAGCACCCAATCATCGCCCTTGCGCTGGATACGCACGGTCTTTTCGTTGTCCTGGACCGAGATTTCAGTGATGTCGTTCACCTTGGCGGTCAGATCGGGAAACATCGGCTCGTCGGTGAGCACGAAGACGTCCGTGGAATAACGCTCGGCGATGGAAAAGCCGGCCGCGACGATGATCACGGCGGTCACGGCGGCAAAGCCAATAAATGATTTGGGTGTCATGGGAGCGTTTCTCCGTAATTCAGTGCCGGCTTAGCCCTGGGTTACCTGTTGGTTGTAACGGCGCCGGCGATAGAGCGCCATGATGATTGCCAGAACCGCGACGATCAGCGGTACCGCCCAGATGTTCACGATCTTCAAGAGCGTATCGAGGCTTTCGATATCCTTGCGCAAGGCCAATTGCACGTCGCGCAACTGCTTGCGCACGCCCAGCATCTCGACCCGGGATTGGCGGAAATTATCGCGCTGGGCCTGGGTCAGGATTACCTTGCCGCCTTTATTTTCGACATTCAGCTCTTTCATCTTTTTCTGCAGCTCGGTGAGCTTATCGGAAAGCTGGCGTTCGGTGTCGCGGAATTTTTCTTCCGCCGCGTTCCTGAGATCATTGATCTTATAGAACGGGCGCACCGAGAATCCGCGTGAGCGAAGCTGGATCAGATCCTGGCTACCGCTCAGATTATCCAGCGCGTTGATCAGAAGATCGGCATTGTTGGACAGCGGCACCGACATTTTCTGGCCAAAGAAATCCTGCTCGCGGATCCAGAAGCGGGCCGAAATCAGATCGGTATCGCCGATCACCACCAGATTGACCGGTTCCTTGGATTCGGCCGTATGCGGCTTCAACTTGACCGGCTTTTCATCGTCCGCCTTGGCGTCTTTTTTCTTTTCCGGCGGCGGCGGGCCGTCCGGGAAGGCGGTTTTCACCTTGCCGGAGAAACGCGCCGCCAGGGTATAGATTTTGTTATCGGGCTTGTACTGCTTCAGAATTTCCGCCGGGTTCGGCTCTTCGCGCACCAGCTCGGCATCGATGGACTGGCTGAGCGGGCTGGTTCTCAGCAACGTGGTCATTTTCAGGGGCGAGCCTTCTTTCAGCGAGAGCGCGCCCGCCGAGGCCACCGAAACCGACGTCAATTGCGCCGTCAGCACATCGTCGTTGTTCAAGTTGCGCCGATCGAACACGTTCCAGGCCAGATAATCGGCAATCACATCGCGGCCCCGCACCTGCGCCGAGACGCGCACCGCCGAGGCCCGATCGCCGATGAATTTCTCGGTATCGAACTCGATGCCCCAGGCGCCAAACAACTCCTTCAAGTCCGAGGAGCCGGCGCCCGGCGGCAGGCGCGGCGACATACGCGCGGTTTCGTTATGGGGATCAACCAAAATCACGGCACGGCCGCCGCGCAAGATGAATTGATCAATGGCGTACACGGTTGCCTTGGATATGATCTTGGGATGGATCAGCAGCAAGACCGCGATATCGTCATCGATCTGCTTGACGTCCGGGTCCAGGCTTTTGACTTCAAAGAACTGGGTGATCTGGCGCATGATCGGCCAAGGCTGATATTGGGTCATCGGATCGGCTTCGATAAGAAGCGAGGTCATCAGCCCGATCTTCTTCTTTTTCGGCGACGCCAATTCGAAGATCATGCGGGTGATGTCATACTCCAAAAACTGCTCGCGCTGCGGATTGAAGAAGGCCACCGATTGCCGGTCGTCGGTTGAATTGGTTGCGGCCATGCCGAAATAGCCATTCTCACCGCTTTGATCCAACGGAACGCCCTGAATTCCCAATTTGACCGCCTCGTCCTCTTCCACGGAGAACGCCTGGGGATTGATGATCTTCAGATTGATCTTGCCGCCGGCCGCCGATTTGAAGGTCTCCAGCAATTCGCGCACCCGCTTCGCATAATTGCCGTGGGCCGGCGAGATTTCGCCGAATTTGCGCGAAAAATAGAAGCGGAAGGTCAACGGCTCCTTGATCGAAGCCAGAATGTTTTTCGTGCCCTCGGACAGGGTGAACAACTTCGATTGGGTCAGATCAACCTGCGCCGAACGAATTTCCGCGTTGGAAAGCACGTTCAGGAAGAACAAAAACAACGCCGCGATCACAAGGCTGGAAACAGTCAGCGTTCTGCGATCCAGGGATTTAAGGAACTGCATGGGACGGCCTCACGAACCTCTGGTTAAATCCACGATGGCGGCATTCGCATACAGGAACACGCCGATCATCGAGGCAAAGTAAATGACGTCGCGAAGATCAATGACGCCGCGGATGATGGTGTTGAAGTGGGTCAGGAACGAGAGCGAGCGCAGCGCGTCGAGCACAAACTCGGGCGCCCAGCCCTGGAAGAAGGATTGCACCAGTTCCAGCCCGCTCATCAGGAACAGAAAGCAGACCACCGACGATATGATGAAGGCAATGACCTGGTTCTTGGTGACCGCCGACAAGCAAGAGCCAATGGCAAGGTAGGCGCCGGCCATGATCAGGGTGCCGATATAGCTGGCGACAATGACGCCGTTATCGGGCTCGCCCAAGTAATTGACCGTGATCCACAAGGGGAAGGTCATGGCGACGGCGATGCCGATAAAGATCCAGGCCGCGATGAACTTGCCGAGCACAATGGTCCAGGTGGGTGTCGGCAATGTGAGCAGTAACTCGACCGTGCCGGTCTTGCGTTCCTCGGCCCACAATCGCATGGAAACGGCGGGAATAAGAAACAGATACAGCCACGGATGAAAGGTGAAGAACGACGACATGTCGGCCTGGCCGCGCTCGAAAAAGGCGCCCATGAAAAACGTCAGGGCACCCGCCATGGCCAAAAATATGACGATGAACACATAGGCAAGCGGCGTCGCGAAATAGGCCCCCAACTCGCGTTTTATGATTACCCAGCTATAGCGCATCTCTTATATTTCCTTGGCTTTCAGGTGTTCAAAGTCAATTGCCGGAATACGTCGTCCAACTGGCCCCGGTCGACATAGATTTCCTCGACCTCAAGCCCCTTGGCGCGCACCAGAGCGCTGACATTTTCGATGATCGTGGCGCCGTCCTTGGGGATGATGATCAGCCGCTCGCCGTCGCCCGCCGCTTCGATTTTTTCGACCGCGTCGAGGCCTTCAAATTGTGCCTTCATCGCATCGGCGCCGCCGGCGACGCGCACCGTGACCGCGTTGTGGGTCGGCGAACGCCCGGCCAGTTGATCGGGCGAGCCGTCAAACACGATCTTGCCCTCGGCAATGATCGCGGCTCGGGTGCAGACCGCCGACACTTCTTCCAGAATATGGGTGGAGATGATGATCGCCTTATCCGCCGACATTTCGCCGATCAATTTCCGCACCTGATGCTTTTGATTGGGATCGAGGCCGTCGGTTGGCTCGTCCAGGATCAGAACTTCCGGGTCGTGCAAAATGGCCTGGGCCAAACCGACGCGGCGCTTGTAACCCTTGGACAAGGTCTCGATCGGTTTGTTGAAAACCGTATCCAATCCAAGCCGCTCCCTGGCCAGCGCCACCCGGTCAGCTTTTACAGACCCCGTGTAGCCGCGCACCTCGGCGATGAAGCCCAGAAACGCCGCCGGCGTCATGTCGCCGTAAAGGGGTGCGCCCTCGGGCAGGTAGCCGACCCGTTTGCGGGCATCCAATTGCTGGTCTTCCACATCGAAGCCGCAGATCGAAGCCCGCCCAGATGTGATCGGCAAATAGCCGGTCAGCATTTTCATGGTGGTCGATTTGCCGGCGCCGTTGGGCCCCAGAAATCCGAGAACCTCGCCCTTGGAAACGTTGAACGTAACATTATTGACGGCGGTGAGCGCGCCAAACTGTTTCGTCAGCCCTTCGATTATAATCATCTCGCCATTGCTTGCCATTACCGCCTCATCGCGTTTGCGCCGACAATCTATTCAAATCGGCGCCAATTGGTAGACAACTTCTCGTGAAACCGGAAATCACCATATGCCGGATGGGCCGTGGTGCGATCACAAGACGCCACGCACCGGGCCATTTATCCGATGTCCACAATAACTGTTTTGAATAAGCCCCAAGTTTAACAGCCTCAATCTAGAAAATAATCCCAGAATATCAAGCGTTTATTCGATAACGCCCATAATATCGCTTTCCGGCATGATCACAAGATCGTCACCGTCGATGGTGGTTTCGGTGCCGGCGTAGGCGCTGAAGACAACCCGGTCGCCAACTTTGACATCCATATCGTGGGTTTTGCCGTCCTTGCCGCGGGCGCCGGGACCGGCGGCAACCACGCGGCCTTCGGTGGGCCGTTCCTGGGCGGTATCGGGTATGATAATGCCGCCGGCGGTTTTCTCGTCTTTATCGAGCCGCTCGACCGCGACGTTGTTATGCAGGGGGGTAAATCCCATCTTTCTTCTCCTCGGTTACAGCCCGGCTCGGCAAAGCCGAACCGGTTGCATCTTGCAAAATCCTGGCGCTCCCTCAAAGGGAAGCGCCAATGATTTATGCCGGGAATTATTGAACGTCAAGGGGCGCGGCGAACAAATGCGGCAACCGGGCGCCGCTGCCCGGCCCGGTGGCTTCAGGCTTTTTCGGCGACCGCGGCGCGAACCGCTTTTTCGACCATGGCGTAGGCCTTGTTCTCGATCTGGCGAATTCTTTCGCGGCTGAGGCCAAATCGAATGCCGAGCTGTGCCAGAGTTAGCGGGCTCTCCTTCAGGCGGCGCTCGATAAAGATTTCGCGGTCGCGCTTGGTAAGGCCGCTCATGGCGTCCCGCACCAGGGCGGAGCGCGCGTCGGCTTCCTGGCCATCCTCGGCCAGCGCTTCCGGCGAGGGGCCCTCATCGACCAGCGCATCTATGAACTCCATGCTTTCATCTTCGGTGGTCAGCGGCGCATTGAGCGACAGATCGCGCACCATCAGGCGTTGGTTCATGTTGGTAATGGCGTCCGCCGACAGACCGAACTGGTCCGACAGTTCGTCCGCCTGATCCTGGGTGAGATCGCTGGTATCGATAATGCCCAGGTTCCGCTTCGCCTTGCGCAAAGAGAAGAACAGCTTTTTCTGAGCCGTCATGGTGCCCAATTTGACCATCGACCAGGAGCGCAGCACATATTCGGTGACCGATGCCCTAATCCACCATACGGCATAGGTGGACAGCCGGAAGCCCATCTCGGGCTCGAACTTCTTGACCGCTTTCATGAGCCCGATATTGCCTTCCGATATGAGATCGGCGACCGGCAGCCCGTAGCCCCGGAACTTCATGGCGATCTTGGCGACCAGGCGCAGATGGCTGGTTACCAGCTTGTGGGCGGCTTCGGTCTCGCCGTAATCCAAATAGCGCTTGGCGAGCATATACTCTTCCTCGGCGCTGAGAATTGGGAAAGCCCTGATTTCTTTGAGATAGCGTTGCAGTCCGTTCTCGCCGGACAACACTGGATAGCTCATTACTGCCATTGTCTGTACTCCCGTGGGCAATTGGTTTTGTTGCTCGGTCTCTTGAAAAACGTCATCCCCATTCGGGATGCGAGACCGCGATTATGCCAGCTTCAAGCCGGCATGATTTTTTCAGCGCCTATACGGGACTTATGTCGAAATTCGTTTTCATCGGCCACATCCTCCAATCGAAGCAATATGCCATTTAAGTCACACCATCCACATGGACTGGTGAACCAGCTTCCGGGTCCCGAATTCGGCAACCCCGCCGGACTACGAAGCGTATATTATGGAATAATCGGTCAAAAATCAAGCAAATTCCGCTGACACACGGTCACGAAACATGAACTTCGCGTGATAATTCAGTGATTTGTGGACAAAAATAGAACGATCCAAAAAACCCAATATTAGGCTTTTTCCGCCCTAGTTTGCGAA
>Ga0114999_10003080_pt1 | contig 21274 bp, 24 predicted proteins | sample ArcticOcean_MG_C_3_FD_89820 | JGI IMG/M metagenome (GOLD analysis project Ga0114999, IMG submission 89820) | Marine microbial communities from western Arctic Ocean - ArcticOcean_MG_CB8_126 | ecosystem: Environmental > Aquatic > Marine > Oceanic | place: Arctic Ocean: Canada Basin | collected...
AAGCGTTCGATTAGCCGCCGCCACGCTGAAAACGAAGATCAATACGCGCCATCTCTTGGACCGCATCGTCATAACCGGTGAGCGCGAAGCGGACAAATGTTACCGGCAGCACAACCATAGCGATGCGACGTTCGGATTCCTCAGAAAGTGTAATTTCCAATTTGCGCGGGCCGTCGGTGATGGAAATTTGGCCATTCTGCAGAGTAAAGTCATCATGCCCGACCGCGCGCGCCAGCAGGCGGGTGAAATCATAATGGGTGATGCCCATTTCCTTATCAAATACAACAGCCTCACTCACGCCGTGACACTGTCTTTATGGGTAGCGTCGCCGCCGATGTTTACGGTATTGCCTCCGACGCTGAGGGTATTGCCTCCGGCAATTGGCGGCCAAGCTGCCAGCGCATCTTGCTCCTTTAAAACATGGATGCCGCGTTGGCCGGGCTCGATATAGGTGCCATTGACCAACACCAGGTGACAATGTTCAGGCGGCACTTTGAGCCCGGCAAAGACGGATTTAGGCGTGGCACCCTGATCCACCTCCAATTCGATCTGATTATTTTCTGCGTTGGGTGGTAGATATTGCCCAAGCAGCGCAAAAAGTTTGACCGTGACCTTCATGACGAATTACGCAGCCACACTACAACTGGCTGTTGGCGACATAAGCTTCCATGACCCTGGTCGGGCTGGCGATGAGTTTATCTTTCCAGTCGCCAAGCGGAGTTTTGCTGGTGATCAGGCCGCGCATCACACCAACATGTTCGGTCATGCCGATGCCGAGCGCTCCAATCAGGTGGTCGCCGTCGAACTGAAGGTTGAGATATTTGTAATTGGACTCATCGGTCGCACTGGCGCTGTCGCCGCCTGCAACGCCGTCCCATTTGCCGAATGAGCTTGAAATCAAGCCGGCGGTGGCGAGCACGTTCATGATCAGGCTGCCCTTATAGGCCGGGCTATGGCCGAGCATGTTCAACGCCGCGATGCGGCCATGTTCCACTGCCGTCGGCTGGATGGCATGCACCATATGGCCGCCGGTGGAGAAATCCGGGCCTTGGGCGACGTCGCCCGCCGCAAAGATATTTTCCACATTGGTGGCGAGGTGGTTGTCCACCAGGATGCCGTCATCTGTGGCAACACCGCTGCCTTCCAGGAATTCCATATTGGGCGCCACGCCAACTGCGAGGACGACAAGATGGGCGTTGATCTTGCGGCCATCTTCGAGCACCACGTTTTTGTCACCGGCGCCGTCTGTCGTCGCCTCAATGGCGCTAACACGGCTGGAGGTTAGTATCTCGACATCTTTGCCCTCGCACCAGCGCTTCAACATACCGCTGGCGGTATCGTCCATCATGCGCGATACCATGCGATCTTCCATCTCGACCACGCTTAAGGAGCCGGCGAGCTTGAGCAGTGATTCGAGAATAATGCAGCCGATAAAACCGGCGCCGATCAGCACTACATTGGCGCCCGGCTGGGCCAGCTTGGCGATCTCGCGTGCGTCCGGCAAGGTCCAGCAATTATGTACGCCGGCCAGGTCCATACCTGGCACCGGCAATTGCATCGGCCGTGCACCGGTCGCCAGCAGCAGGCGGTCATAGGAGATCTTGTCGCCGCCTTCGAGGGTGAGCGAGTTATCGCCGGGTACGATAGATTCAACCTGACCATGGCTGTATTTGATTGAGAGGTTATCGTAGTGCCCGGCGGTTTTACGCAGATGCGTGCCTTCTTCGGCAATATTGCCTTCTAGCAGATAGGGGATCGCCATACGCGAATAGGGTGGCTCTGGCTCGCCACCAACAAGGTGGATTTCGGCGTTGGCAGCGCCTTTGCGTAATGTTTCTGCGGCGATAACGCCCGCCGGTCCCGCGCCAATGATGACGTGTTTCATAGCAATGCCCTCGGCTGAATGTTGGCTCGGGCCGCTCTGAGCGCAGCCGTTGAGCTGGTCGTTGCGCTCTCCGCCGATGGCATTGCCTGCCGCCGGCGGAGAAGTCACAATATCTTGGTTACAAACAAACTCTTAGAGCGCGACGCGCTCCAGCGTTTCGTTTGACGGAACGCCGTCGGCCGTCCAGCCGCGCAGCTCGTAATATTCTGGCAGCATCTTGCCAAGTTCGCTAACCTTGCCTTCCGCCGGGCCGGTTTTAGCCGCATCTTTCAGCAGCCGTTTGGGTAACGTATCGTCGGCGCCGGTGAAGCCAGCCCGGATATTGTACATGCGCTCCAGGTTCCACACCCGCTCGCCAACTTCAACTAGACGTTCGGCTGTCCAGTCGCCTTCGCACGCCGCGTCGATCTGCGGCGCGATGTCGTCGAGCGACCAAGCGAAGGTGGTGAACAGGCAGAGGCCCGAAGAATCGACCGCGCCGGTCGCGTCCTGGAATGCCATCACCAATCCAGCCTTGCCTTCAGATGCCGTCGGGTCGGTCTTCTCAGGTATGCCGAGAATCTCGGACGATACCGTGTAGCTGCGAAGATGGCAGGCGCCGCGGTTTGACGTGGCATAGGTTAGTCCCATGCCCTGGATGCTGCGTGAATCATAAGCCGGGAATTCCTGGCCTTTAACCGCCATCGACAGTTCTGGTTTGCCGTATTTCTCGCACAGACGCTTTGAGCCGAGGCCGATCTCGGCGCCAAAGCCTTCGCCCTTGCCGGTCAGTTCGGCCAGATCGGTAAGGGCCTTGGCGGAGCCAAATTTGAGCTCAATGCCGCCGGTCTCTTTGTCGCTGATAACGCCTGTCTCATACATCTCCATCGCCGCCCCAACCGTGGCGCCGAACGAGATCGGGTCAAAGCCCTGCTCGTTGCAGATAAAGTTGGCAAAGGTTAGGGCATTAATATCATCCACGCCCGTCGCCGCACCCAAGGCCCAGGCCGCTTCATATTCAAGGCCGCCCGAGGCAATTTGATATTCTGGCCGTTCCGCCACCGTGTAATGGCTGCGCTCGACCGTCGAGATACGTCCGCAGCCGATGGTGCAGCCAAAGCAGGCGGCGGTGGTCAGCAAATTGGCTTTGCCGTCACCCGGGCGTGCCTCGGCCATCGCTTCAGCCGATATACTGTTGGCGCCCTCAAATTGCACTTCCGTGCTGTTGCGCGTCGGCAAGGCGCCCGATTCATTAATCACGTTCATTAGCACCTGGGTGCCGAACGCCGGCAGCCCCTGGCCGGTGACCGGGTTCTCGCTCAACACTGCCTTGCCGGCAGCGGTCGCGGCGAAGAATTTTTCGGGGTCATCAACCTTGACCCCGAGCGAGCCGCGAATGGCGACCGCCTTCAAATTCTTCGAGCCCATCACCGTGCCGACGCCGGAGCGTCCCGCCGCGCGGTGCATATCATTGACAATACAGGCAAACTTCACGCCCACTTCACCCGATATACCGATTGAGGCAACGCGAATTTGCGGGTCCTGATGTTTGGCCTTGATGCCTTCCTCGGTGTCCCAGCACGACGTGCCCCAATAAGCTGAAGCGTCGAGCAGCTCGGCTTTGTCATCCTCGATGAACAGATAGACAGGTTTTTTCGACTTGCCCTCGATGATGATCATGTCATAGCCGGCATTCTTCATCTCATTGCCGAAATAGCCGCCCGAATTGGAGCAGGCAATGGCGCCCGTGAGCGCGCCCTTGGTAATCACCGAATAGCGCCCTGCTGTTGAAGCGCAGGTGCCGGTCAATGGGCCGGTTGCCATAATCATCTTGTTATCGGGCGATAACGGATCGACCTTGGGGTCGGTTTCTTCGACCAAATATTTGGTCGCCAAGCCACGCTGGCCGAGATATTTCTGCGCCCAGTCCATGTTCAGCGGTTCGTTCGCACAGGTGCCCTTGGTCAGGTTCACCCGCAATATGTTTCTTGCCCATGCCATGATCTAAATCCTCCCTATGCCTCGGCCTGCGAGCCGGAATCAGTCTTCGCCGCCCAATTACGCATCTTGTCGATGCCGGTCCAGTTGGCGTCGACATAAGTGATGGCATCGGTCGGGCAGGCGCTGACGCATTTCGGGTCGCCGCCGCAGAGATCGCATTTGATCACCTTGCCGCTCGAGGCGTTGTAATTAATCGTGCCGAACGGACAGGCGATGGTGCACACTTTGCAGCCGACGCAAGCTGCATCCGACACCACTTTCGCGCCGGTCTCGGCGTCTACCGAAATGGCGTCCACCGGACAGGCCGACATGCACCAGGCATCATCACACTGGGTGCAGGTATAGGGAACCATGCGCCCCTGCTCGTGGAAATTGAACACCTTGATACGAGATTTCGACGGGTTGAAAACACCCTCATTCTCATATGAACAGGCCAACTCGCACTGCAAACAACCAGTACATTTCTCAGGATCGATTTGAAGTGATTTCAACATAGCGTGCACCTCCCGCACTTTACTTCTACAAAAACTTTTTTATACTTTCTTCGCTTCGCGCATTTCGCGCAACTCTTTCCTCTCGGAAGTCTTGCAATTCTATTCTAAACCCGCGCAATAGTTAGCCGTTCTCCGCCATTTTGCGTGTTCCGGCAGAGATAGCCTTGACGATATTGTGATAGCCTGTGCAACGGCAAAGGTTACCCTCCAAGTGGGCTCTGATTTCATTTTCATCGGCCTCCGGCGTGGTGGTCGCCAATTCGATGGCAGCCATCAATATGCCTGGCGTACAGAATCCGCATTGCAGCGCATGATGTTCTTTGAACGCCGCCTGCATGGGGTGCAGTTCCGCTTCGCTGCCGAGGCCCTCTACCGTGCCCACTTCGGCGCCGTCGGCGTGCGCCGCCAGCATGGTGCAGGATTTCACGCAGCGCCCATTAACATGAATATTGCAGGCGCCGCATTGGCTGGTATCGCAGCCGATATGGGTGCCTGTCAGGCCAAGCTGTTCGCGCAGAAAGGTCGACAGCAGTGTGTTGGCGGCGATGTCTTCGCGCACGCTTTGGCCATTTACGGTCATGGTAACCGTAATGGCGCTGTGCTTGGCGTTAGACTCCATGCTTTTCTCCCCTGGTTCCCGTTCTGCGCAGATTTGGTGCTATGCGCAGCGGAAATTTCTTTTCGTTAACTTCGGCAATTATCGCGCCAGGATAGCGCGAAGGGCGGCGCACGACAAAATATTTATGGTCGGAGGTCGCCAAAGCGTTAAGAATTCTGCTCTGCGTCAATTAGACACAGAGAAATCAATGATATTTTAAGGGCTAATCCCATAATAAATATTAGGTTGCTATCGTAGGGTAGTGCCGGGCATTAGGAGCCGTCCAAAACGGAGTGCAGGGATTTTGCTATGACTTTGCCAAGGGCCAAGCCGAATCAGCCACGAAGTGCGCCATGTGCGGCGATGGAGAACCGGCGCTTGCAATACCGCGAATATGCCGCTTAATATCTTGAACCAGATGGGCCAAATCCTCCTTTAGATCAGGCCGTAGATTGTTCCAAATTATATGACGACGGACAGGTGAAATTTAGACGTGGCAAGGGAGAGTAGAGCCTTGGACCTTATCATCAAGAATGCCAATGTTTGGCGCGGTGTCGACGAGAAACTCGAGATAGGTGATCTCTATATCGCCGACGGTTGCTTTGTTGCACCGCCGGAGGATGGCGTAGCGCCTGCAAATGGTAGTGATGCCGCGGAGACAATTGATGCAATGGGGCGTCTCTGTGTCGCCGGATTTGTTGAGCCGCATATTCATCTCGATAAGGCACATATCAATGAAGATGTGCGCGTCAATGTTTCCGGCACGCTCGATGAAGCGATTGAGATTATCTGGGAGCGCAAACGCGCCTATGTAGTCGAGGAGATTGCCGAGCGCGCCGGTCGGGTCATTCGCTCGGCTCTGGCCAATGGTGTCACGCGCATTCGCAGCCATGTGGATGTCGACAATATCGGTGGTCTGCGCCCGCTCGAAGGTGTGGCGGAAGCGCGCCGTCGTCACCGGAACGTGATGGATATTCAGATCGTCGCCTTTCCGCAGGAAGGCATTCTGAAAAACAAAGGCGCCGAGAAATTGATGTGGCAGGCCATGGAGGCTGGTGCCGATGTGGTTGGCGGCATGCCGTTCAATGAAAAACATCCGCAGGATAGCGCGCGGCATATCTCTATCGCCTTCGAAATTGCCAAGGCCTTTGATGCCGATATCGACATGCATGTAGACGAAACCGACGATGTGGGTGCGCGCACGCTTGAAATGCTGGCCAAACAAACAATCGAGCATGGTTGGCAGGGCCGGGTGACAGCCGGCCACACCTGTGCTCTCGCTGGCTATGATGAGGATTATGCCAGCGCCGTTATTGCGCTGGTGCGTGAAGCGGAAATTCACATGATTACCAATCCGGCCACTAACCTGATGCTGCAGGGCCGCTTTGATGCCCAGCCCAAGCGGCGCGGCATTACCCGGGTGAAGGAATTATTGGCTGAAGGCATCAATGTGTCGTTCGGTCAGGATTGCGTGAAGGATACTTTCTATCCGTTTGGCCGTGTGGATCCGCTCGAAGTCGGCCTGATTGCCGCCCATGCCGCTCATATGAGTTTGCCTCAGGAGGTCGAGCAGGTGTTCGATATGCAAACCAACGCGGCGGCGCGGGTGATGCGGCTCGCGGATTATGGTTTTGCGCCGGGCTGTGCAGCGGATCTGGTTATCCTGGATGCGGAAAGCGCCGCAGAAGCGTTGTGCAAGCAGGCGGCGCGCAATACCGTTATCAAAGCGGGGCGCGTAATCGTCGAAAGCAAAATACAGCAGGACTGGCGCTGGGCGCCGGCAAAATAAGAATAGGGAGCGCAGGAAGAATGGCAATCGATGTCGCCAAAATTGAAATCAAGAGTGTATCCGACGCGAGCGGGCTTGAAGAATTGATCACTTCGGGCCGTATGGCTGCCGACGATATTGTTGCCGCTATCGGTAAGACGGAAGGCAATGGCGGCGTCAATGACTTCACTCGCATCCTCTCGGATCAGGCGTACCGTGCAGTGCTGCAGAAGCACGGTACGCGCAGCGACGCCGAAATAAAGGAAATTCCCATGGTTTGGTCGGGCGGTTGTGATGGTGTCATCACGCCCCATGCCACGGTGTTTGCGCGCAACAGCGAAGAAGGTGTCAGTGGGCAATCGCGCCTCGCCATGGGCACGGCCATTAGCGGGATAATTTTACCGGAAGATATTGGCCGCCCGGCGATGGTTGAGACGGTGGCTGCCGGTGTGCGTTTGGCCATGCAGGATGCCGGCATCTCGGATGTAAAAGATGTACATTATGTGCAAACCAAGACACCGCTGTTGACCATCGATGGCATTCAGGAGGCTCATTCTCGGGGCCAAAGCGTAGCTTGTGAAGTGCATGATTCCATGGGTGTCTCCAATGGCACCACCGGCCTCGGAATTGCCGTGGCCTTGGGCGAGGTAGAGATGCCGACAGCAGAAGAGATTTGCCGCAAGCTCAATCTCTATTCCTCTGTTGCTTCTTGTTCCTCGGGCGTCGAGTTGGATCGGGCGCAGATCGTGTTGTTCGGCAATCGCGATGGTGCGGGCGGGCGTTACCGGATTGGCCATAGCGTCATGCGCGATGCGCTCGATATGGACGGCATCTATGAATCGATCCGTTCGGCCGGCCTGGATTTACCGGAGCGTGCCAGGTCAGAGGATCTCGGTGATAAGTTGGTCAATTGCTTTATTAAGTGCGAGGCTGATCCCGGCGCCAAATTACGTAATCGGCGGCAGATCATGTTGGATGATTCCGACGTTCATCACCATCGCCATTCGAAAGGCGCAGTGGGCGGCGTGGCAGCGGCAGCAATTGGCGACCCGGCAGTATTTGTCTCGGTCGATGCCATGCATCAGGGCCCGCCGGGTGGAGGGCCTTCGATCGCTATCGTCGATATGGGCGATTAATGCCGGTTGAATTGACGCGCCGGAGCGTCGTTGAGATTTCAGCGGCGCTACGTTCGCGGGAGGTGAGTGCTCTTGAGCTGTTGGAGGCGCATCTCGCGGTTATCGATCATCTCAATCCACGTCTGAACGCAATCGTCACCCTGGATGCGGAGGCTGGGCGCAAGAGCGCCAGGGCGGCAGATGAGCTATTTTCCAAGGGCGGCGATGATCTGTCGCCGCTCCTTGGCTTACCGGTGGTCATCAAGGATATTGTCGAGACGGCGGGTATGCGCACCACCTGGGCGTCGCCGGTCTATGCCGATCATGTACCTGAGGAAGACGCCGAGGTGGTAGCGCGCCTCCGGGCCGCGGGGGCAATAATTCTCGGCAAGAGCAACACGCCGGAATTCGCCGCCGGAGCCAACACCGACAATGAATTATTTGGCCCAACGGGAAATCCGTGGGACCCGGTGCTGAGCCCATCCGGCTCGTCTGGTGGTTCTGCGGCAGCAGTTGCGAGCGGTATGGTGCCGATTGCTCAGGGTACGGATTTTGGCTGCTCTCTCCGAATGCCGGCAGCCTTTTGCGGCATTGTTGGTCTGCGCACCACGCCGGGCCTGATATCCAATTATCCGCTGCCTTTGCCATGGGACCCGGGGCAAGTACTGGGGCCGATGGCGCGCACAGCTGAAGATGCGGCAATGATGCTGGATGCCATGGCCGGCTATAGCGAGAAGATGCCGAATTCCGTCATCGCGCCATGGACCCGTGCGTTTGATGTGGTGTGCGCGCGTAATGACGCCAAAGGCCTGAGGCTCGCCTATGCGCCCGACATAGCGGTAATCGGCGTTGATGCGGAGTTGGCAGGCATTTGCCGCGAAGCCGCATTTGATTTGGCCAAAGATGGAGCGATTGTTGAGGAAGTGGATTTTGACCTATCGGACGCGCGCGATGCCTACCTGACGCTGCGCGGTGAGTGGATGGTCGGCATGCAATATGAGCGCCTGGAAAATCTCGATGCGTTTGGCCCCAACCTGGCTGGCAACGTGCGCTCCGGCCTGAACACTACCATGTCCGAATTGGCCGCTGCCGAGGATATGCGCACAAGGGTTTGGCATCGTTACAGAAAATTATTTGAGACTTATGACGCGCTGTTAATGCCGATGTCGCCGGTATCGCAATTCCCGGTCAAACAGAATTTCCCCGACAGCATCGGCGGCCGCAAATTGGAAAATTATGTGGATTGGATTGCCGGCGCCTTCCTGGTGACCATGGCTGGTATTCCGGCGGCCTCGATTCCGGCCGGCCTATCGCGCGCCGGACTACCGGTCGGTTTGCAAATTGCGGCGCCGCGTTTTGCTGAGCCGTTGATCCTGTCACTCGGCAAACTGGTGCAGCGCGCCAATCCTATTTGTTGGCCGGCTTGGGCAGATAAATACTGATCGTTGTGCCGCCACCAATCTCACTGCGAATAGTCGCCTGCCCACCGGATTGCTTGGCGAAACCATAAACCATACTGAGCCCCAGGCCGGACCCTTTACCCACGTCTTTAGTGGTGAAGAAGGGGTCAAAAACGCGTTCCAAGTCCTCAGGCTTAATGCCGGACCCGTCATTGAAAACTTCCAGCGACATATAGTTACCTGTTGGCATATCTTCCAGCGCGGTCGCAGCCGCTTCGTCCAATGCGACGCGCCTAGTGGATACTGTGAGATTGCCACCTCGTGGCATGGCATCGCGGGCATTGATAGCGAGGTTTAAGATGGCGCTTTCCAATTGCGTGCCATCAGCCTGACATTGCAGGCTGCCGTGCCTCTATTGAAATGGTGGCGCTCAGCGTGCGCCGCAATATATCCATCATTTCGCTGACCAATGTATCAACGGCGATGGCTTTTGGTTGCGGCACCTGTTTGCGCGAGAACGCTAGAAGGCGCTGGGTGAGGCTAGCCCCACGCTCAGCGGCACGGATCGCGCTAGCCGTCATCGCAGAGAGTTCGATATCGCTTTCGATCTCATCGGCGATCATTTCCAAATTTCCTGTAATGACGGTGAGCAGATTGTTGAAATCATGCGCGACGCCGCCGGTCAATTGTCCGATGGCCTCCATTTACTGCGCTTGGCGCAATTGCTCCTCGATCTACTTCCTTTCGGTCATATCGCGATTTATCGCCATGGTGCGAGGTTGCTTGCCGGCAACGCTCCAGGCATGAACCGTTACGGGAATGGCTGTTCCATCGCGACGCAAATACTCCTTTTTATATTCGCCACGCGGCCCGAAATATAAATTATCACGCACCTCAGTTGTAAATTCACGCCATTTCGGAAGCATAATATCTTCCACTGTTTTTTGGCATATTTCGTCCAATTCATAACCGAGCAAGGCGAGAATAGCCGGATTCGCATCTTGTAAGTTGCCATCTATATCCGAGATAAGGATGCTGTCCTGGCTAGTCTCGAACAGGCTGCGGTAGCGGCGCTCGGACGTTTCCAGCGCGGTTTCAACACGCTTTCGTTCGCTCATGTCCTCGGCAATGCCGACCGTTGCCGTCACTTCTCCATCTGCATTTTTAAGGGCAGCAACAGTCGCCATGACCCAAATTACTGTGCCGTCTTTGCGAATGAGGCGGCAATCGAGTTGGAAATCTTTCCGTTTACCTTCAAAAATCTCCCGGCGCAGCCTCTGACCCTGATCGATATCGTCGGGGTGGGATAGGTTTGTAATGTCTGTTTAGACGAACTCCGCTTCGCTATAGCCAAGCATCTCTTCCAACCTTTTATTGCAACGCAGAAATCGCCCATTGCAATCGGCGATGCCGATGCCGACGCCGGCGGTCTGGTAGATGGCGTCGAGCTCTTCAGCATTTTCCCGGAAGGCGCGTTCGGCGTATTTGCGCTCACTAATGTCGCGAATGGTGCCGATAAACCTGCGTTGTCCGGAGATCTGCATCTCGCTAATTGAAAGATCGATCGGGAACAGGCCGCCGTCCTTGCGCAGACCCACCAATTCGCGCGGCCCTTTGCCCAGGATTTGGCTTTCTCCGCTGGGTTGATAGGCTTTGACATAGATATCGTGCTGACCGCGGTGCGGCTCCGGCATGATCAATTTGATATTTTGGCCGATGATGACATCTGCCGGATAACCGAACATTTTCTCAGCCGTTGCATTGAAGGAATAAAGCGTGCCTGTGCCATCAATCGTCATAACCGCATCTTCAACATTGTTGAGGATACCGATTAGGGTTTCTTCGCTTTCCAGCAGAGCTTGCGCGACTACGCTGTTGCTGTCGGATTCGGGGCCAATTGCTGCTGCGAGACTTTTCTGTTGATCGCCAGGGCGCTCTGCGAGCAAGTTTTCCAGGCGGGAAATCTCCTCCTTAAGGGCTGTAATCTGTTTCTCGTGTGCGGAACTCATGTGTAAATTTGATGCCAAGTCTCTAGAGAGAATACGGTTTTTTTATCTTGCTATTATATGGAGGTAATTAGGCGAATAGGCGAATATACTCAACTGTAATTTAGTATACTTTTATCAAGTACTTGAGTGGTGAGCGACTGATGTTCGAATATCTTGGTTTTATTGGTGTTGGTGTAATGGGAGAGCCCATGTGCCGCAACTTAGTCTTGAATCAATCGCAGAGCGTTATGTCCTACGATATGAGTTCCGCGCCGCTTGAGCGGCTAGCGGCCGATGGCGTAAGAGCGGTGAAGTCGCCGGCTGAGATATGTGCTGAAGCGCATACAATTTTTCTGTCGTTGCCCGCTGGTGAACAGGTGCGCGAAATATGCCTCGACGAAGGCGGTTTGCTGGCACATCTTGTGGAAGGGCAATGCGTGGTTGATTGCGGCACCTCGCCGCCGGAGCTCGCGCGTGAACTATATGCGGCATTCGCGGCGCGCGGTGTCGCCTTTGCCGATGCCCCGGTAGCGCGCACCCGCCAAGCGGCAATCGATGGCACGCTGAGCATCATGGTTGGTAGTGACGATGCGGTATTTTCCCGCATCCAGCCGCTGCTTGCCTGTATGGCTAGCGATATCACCCATTGCGGCGGGCCGGGCGCCGGCCAGACGGTGAAAATTCTCAATAATATGATGCTGTTTCAAAACTGCGCCGCCCTTGCGGAGGCCCTTGCCATTGCCCGGCGCTCTGGTCTCGATGAAGAGCTTTTTCTGCAAACGGTTGGTAAAAGCTCAGGCGATAGTTTTGCGCTACGCAATCATGCGACAAAAGCAATGTTGCCGCGCGAATATCCCGAGGGCGCGTTTTCGGTACGTTATGCTATGAAAGATTTGGACTATGCGCTTGAGTTAGCGGCGAAGGAAAATATTGATTTAAAGGGTGCTGAATTAGTGCGCGAGCGCTTTGAGCAGGCCATCCGCGAGGGCTTTGGCGAGCAATATCACCCGGTTGTTCGCGAAGTGATCGATCGCTAGAGCAAAACCCGAGCGGGTGGAATCACCTGCGACGACGTTTTGCTTCAATTCCAAAGAGATAGAGCATCTCGCGTGAGCACATGCGAGTGTGACATGCTCTAGGCAAGGACGCGCAATACTTCGTCGCGCGCAAAGCGGGCGAGCGCTTGGCCGTTCCTGAAGTGGACGCCGGCACCGGGCGCGGTGCGGGCGATGGTTGCTGCCGCATATCCTTCTTTAACGAGCGTTCGCTGGGCGGTCTCGGCACTTTCATGTGAGAAGGCCGCAAGCAAGGCACCCGAAGCGAGCGCGCCCCAGGGATCTGCGCCTGTGGCGGCGCACAGCGCTGTGCCCGGCGCAAACCATAGCACTGCCTCTTCATCGAGATGTAATGCCAGTTGGGCAGCCTCGGCCATTTCGTAAAGCCCGGCGGATAGGCCGCCTTCCGTCGGATCGTGCATCGCATGTGCACCAAGTGCCATGGCGCGAAGGGCAGCTTCAACGACGGAAATTCCCGGGTCCTCAAGAGCGTTGAGTGCGGCGTTACGGAGTGCCGGTGATAGGGTCTGCGCGGCCGCTGTCGCTTCGTTCGCCAGTACGGCAGCGCCCTCCACCGGTGCCGCACCGATCTGTAAAACCACGTCGCCGGCGCGCATATCCGCAGTTGATACAAAGGCGCCATCCGGTGCGAAGCCCATCATATATCCACTCACCACCGTTTGCCGGACACTTGCGGTGATTTCACTATGACCGCCGACAAGCAGAATATCGTGCCTCTCCAGGGTCTCCCGCATGCCATCGTAAAGCGCGCGAATTTCATCTTCACCGATACCCTCGGGCAGCAAAATGGTGGCGAGAAACCAACGCGGACGAACACCGGTGACCGCAATATCATTGGCATTGACCAAAACTGCATGGGCGCCGACGTCTGCCCCGGTCATGGTTACCGGATCGCCGGCAACCACCAGCGCGCCATCCGCCAGGGCAATAACCCCGGCATCCTCTCCGAGACGCGGCGGCAACAGTAATTCCGGCGCACTCGCTGATTCCATAGCGAGGATTTCGCGCAAAAGCGCGGCGGGAAGCTTTCCGTGTGGAAGGAGCGTGTTGCTCATGGCCCGGTTTTGATTTTGCGACGGCACGTGAACATCTGTGATTTTTCGACCGGCTCTTGAGAACCGATTTCCCATCCGGTGCTGTCGAGCATATCGATCAGGGTCTTTTTATCAAAATCATTAAACCAGCCTTCACGCCGTCGCGCCTCGCTGGCTTCGTCGGTTGCGGCGAGGGGGTAGCTGAGAATTAGATTTGGCGCGGCGGCGGCGCAGCGACGGAGGAGAGCCGGGACGTCGTGAATATATTGCATCACTTCCAGCGCGGCGACGGTATCCACTGAACGCTCCGGGAATTGTCCCTGGTTGAGGTCGAGAACTTCTCCGATCTCGGTAAATCGGACAAGGTCTATCGGTAAATATTTACAACCTGGTGGCAATGCGGCCTGCAGGCGCATGGCGCCTGCACCTAAATCCATTACGCTTGCGCCTGGTAGAATGTGCTGGGCGGCAAGACTGGCGCGGTGGTCGGCGCCGGGCAGCAGCTCCGTCGGATAAGCCCAGCGCACACCTTCGCTGCCGTTAATTCCCATTAAAGTTTGACTGAGCCGGGCACGGTCCTCGGCATCACCACCGGTCCGGTTAGACGCGCCGGGCCGGACGACAGGGCCCGCCGGGCGATTATAGGCGCGGTAGGGTTTGAACTGGCCGCTCAGGCAAATCACATTGCAGACATGCTGCCCCGGCGCAAAGGGCAGCAGCGCGCCGCCCAATTTATGGCTTGGCAATTGATGGAGCGTAAAGCCGTAATCCTTGAGCTCGGCGACAAGTTCTTGGGCGGCGCTCTTGCCGGGTTCTTCGAAAAACGCGCGGCCATGTTTCCACACCAGCGCTGCCACTTGTTCGCTTGCCAATAAATTGCGAGCGCCGACGATGGTCTGTGGCTCAAAGCCCTCAACATCGATTTTTATCATCACCCGGCGCCGTTGTAGCTCGGTGCGCTCGGCCATCAGGCCATCGAGCGTCACAATCGGCACGGAGAGCCCACGCGCCGTTTGCTGCATGCCTTCCAATCCCTTGCCATAGAGGCTGTGTCCCATCATGGTATTGCCGATCAGCGGCGTCGTGCCGGGCTTGTCTCCCGCTGCTGCGGCCACAGTTTCAATGTCGTTGGTGAGTTGGTTATGGGCCACGCCGCGCAGCAATTGCGTCACATTGGCCGGGTCGGCTTCAATTGCCAGAACGGATATTTCGCCGGGATGCCGGGTCGCTGCACTCAGGCTCAGCATGCCCCAATGGGCACCGACATCAATGAACACATCTCCCGGTTCAAGGTGGGCGTCGAAAAAGGCACGGGTGGGATATTCGAAGCCGCCATAACGCGCTTCGCGCTCGATCAAATGCTTGATCGCCGGATCTTTGAGGAAGGCTTTGGGAATTGGCAGGTTAAAGCGCGCATCGCCCTTGGGGTCACGAAAAACCGAAGGCAGCAACAGGGCGCCGTCAGGCGCTGTTTTCAGGCGTATGGATTTGGCCCGGGCATTGTCACCGGGCGCCGGCGAAGAGGGCGGGCTGATATTGGCGGGCGTCGTCGCGATACTTCTTGCGCCCTGCGCCGGTTATGCGTCGCGTTTGGAGAATTTGTCGTAAAAACCCATACCCATACGAATCAAACCGGCAATGATCATCATAGTGACGAAATAGATAAAGAGAACACCAAAGGCACTCATCGAATCCTCGACCGGCAGCAGTCCGGCCATAAAGATCGAGGAGATGACGCAAATGGCGAATGCCAGAATCATCGTCCAGCCATCGCGGGAATGGACGAATTTCTTAATTTTACCACCCATGCTGGGCGGCGTGTCTAAATCCGTATGCGCCATAATCTTCTGCTCGCCTGTTACCAAATTTAAGATTTCTAATTATTACGCCACGAGAGCCTAAATATCAAAGGCGATTGTTTGCCCCTGGGCAAAGGTTAAAATAGCGCCAAATGGAAAACTGAAATTGATGACAGCAAAAATAGTTAAATCCGTCTGCCCAAAAGACTGCCCAGATACCTGTGGCATGCTTACCCATGTCGAAAATGATCGGGTAGTGAGCGTTAGCGGTGACCCGGATCATCCGATCACGCGCGGGTTTCTGTGTGGGCGTTTTCAGCATTTTGAAGAGCTCATTCACCACCCGGAGAGGCTTCAAACCCCCCTCTACCGGGAAGATAAAAGCGCAGAGTTCAGGCAAATTTCATGGCCTGAGGCTCTGCAGGTCATTGCCCGGCGCTTTCAGGGGATCATTGATACACGTGGCGGCCAGGCGATTCTACCCTATCATTATCTGGCCAATATGGGCTTCGTATCGTCGCGCTCCGGGAATCGCCTGTGGAACAAGCTTAACACCAGCCGGGTCGGCCTGGAGATTTGTGCCATGGCCGGGGCAGAAGCGATCATTCGCACATTTGGTGCTATCCGTGGCACCGAGCCTCAGCATTTAAATAATACCCGCTGTTATGTTGCCTGGGGTAAAAACCCAAAGGCGACCAATATTCATAGCCATGTGCTGAGCAAAGATATTCACCCGACAATCGTCGTTGATCCCTTCCGCTCCGAATCGGCTAAAACGGCGGATCTCTACATTCAGCCACGCCCGGCCAGCGATCCCGTACTGGCGATGGCATTGATGCGCCAACTGATCGAACATGGCTGGGCGGATGAGGAATTCCTGGCGGCACACACAACCGGCTATGACGCTGTGCGGGCAAAAGTGATGGAAATCAGCCTGGCGGCCGCGGCGGATGCCTGCGGCGTGCCGGCGGCGCAAATCGAGGAATTCGCCGAACTCTATGCGCTGAACACGCCGTCGCTCATTCATATAGGCGTCGGACTGCAACGCAACAGCAATGGCGGTGAGATGGTGGCGGCGCTGGCGACGTTGGCGGCCATGGCTGGCCAGGTCGGCGTGCCAGGCGGCGGCGCGCTCTATGCCAATTTCGACTGGCCCATGGGGGATATCAGCGAGCCCGGGTTGCGCAGTGATGGGCCCAATTTCTATAACATGATCAAGCTTGGCGAGACCTTAACTGCGGATGACGCCATCCAGGCGCTCTATGTTTTCAATTCAAATCCAGCGGCAACGGCGCCCAATCAAAATAAGGTGCTGGCCGGTCTGAGACGTGATAACCTCTTTGTCGTCGTGCATGAGCTCTTTATGACCGACACTGCTCAGAGCGCCAATCTGGTGCTGCCCGCCTGTACCCAGGCGGAGCAATGGGATTTGCATCGCTCCTATTGGCATGATTATGCGCAAATCAACAATCCGGCCATTGCGCCTCAAGGGGAAGCACGGCCCAATCATTGGGTGTTTGGTCAGATCGCCCAGGCTATGGGTTTTGAGGAACCTTGTTTTCGTGAAAGCGAGGAAGACACGTTGCGCGGGCTTTTGGCAGGAACGAGCCTCGATTTCGATGCGCTCGCGGCCGGGCCGGTATCCTGTATGCCGGAGGAAGAGACCAGCTTCGCCGACCGCAAATTTCCAACGCCAAGCGGTAAATTGGAATTAATGACGCCGAGCTACACGCCGGCGCCTGCAGATACACTGCATCCTTATCGTTTTGTCACACCGAAGAGCCGGCATTTGCAGTCGAGCCAGCTGTTTAACCTGGCGCGCAAGCATGCCGGGGTGCGTGAGCCTCTGGTTTACTTGCACCCGGATGATGCGCGGCGCGAAAAGATTGAAGAAGGTGCTGCGGTGCGTCTGTGGAATGAACGCGGTGAAGTTAAACTGGTGGCCAGCCTAAGCGAAGACGTGCAACCCGGCCTTGTTGTCAGCCACATGGTGCGCTGGGGTGCCAACGCCAACGCTACAACGCCGGATGATGCGGCGGATATGGGAGGCAATTCGACCTTCCACACCAATTTCGTCAACCTCGCGCCCATCGCCTGATTTTTTCTGTGCGTTTTCTTGTATTACAGCATTCGCCCCTCGATCACCCCGGTGTCATGCGCCGCTACCTTGAGGAGGACGGCATCGCCTGGGACGCCATTGATATGCATGACAGTCAATCTATTCCACCGCTTGATGGCTATGCGGCGCTGATCGTCATGGGCGGGCCGCAACAGATTGACCAAGAAACGGAACATCCCTGGCTGATTAATGAGAAGAAATTCATCCGCCGCACCATCGAAGAAAACGCTAAGCCGGTACTTGGTATTTGCCTCGGCGCGCAGCTCATAGCCGAGGTGATGGGCGGGCGCGTTGGGCCAATGCAACAGCCGGAGATCGGCATATTGGATGTTGAGATGCTGCCGGGCGCCGTGGATAGCGGGCTATTTGCCGACTTTCCGACGCGTACCAAAACATTGCAATGGCATTTGAACGCTGTTCTTGAGCTGCCGCCGGATGCTCAACACCTCATGCGTTCGTCGGCTTGTGAAAATCAGGCCTTCCGCGTTGGCTCGGCGGCGTACGGATTACAGTTTCATATGGAGCTCTCTTCCGACATGGTGCTCGGCACCGAGGCCTTCCCGGAATATATTGCGGCGCTTGAGGCGCAACAGGGGGCGGGGGCTTTGACGCGCCTTGCCGAAGAGACAGAGCGACATGCAGGCGAGATGGGCCGAGCCGCCCGCCTGATTTACGATAATTTTGTACAGCTTGCGCGCAATTCATAAGTAAAAATAAAGGAGAAGCTATCCATGGCGCCTTCGGCTGTGGCCGCAACTGAGGCCTGTATTGTAAACGTTCACCGCTATGGTGAGGCGGCGGACAGAGGTGGCAATCTGATCTTCCACACCAATTTCACCAACCACATGCGCCTCGCTTGAGCAGTTCAATGCGTTTTCTCGTTTTGCAGCATTCCCCACTCGACCATCCTGGTGTGATGCGCGATTACCTCGAAGAGGATGGTATTGCCTGGGATGCCATCAATACCTTCGCCGACCAGGCCATTCCGCCGCTTGACGATTATGCAGCTCTGATCGTTATGGGCGGGCCGCAACAGATCGACCAAGAAACGGAACATCCCTGGCTGGTGATGGAGAAAGATTTTATCCGCCGCACCGTTGAGGCAAATGCCAAGCCGATTCTTGGTATTTGCCTTGGCTCTCAACTCATTGCCGAGGCGATGGGCGGGCGCGTTGGGCCAATGTCGCAGCCGGAGATCGGTGTGCTAGACGTTGAGCTGCTGCCCGGCGCGACGGAAGAGGCGCTTTTCAAAGGGTTTCCCGCGCGCGCCAAAGCGGTGCAATGGCATTTATACGCCACTCTGGAATTACCACCCGGTGCGCGCCGTCTGGCGAGCTCGCCGGCATGCGAAAACCAAGCGTTTCGCATCGGTCGCGCGGCTTATGGTCTACAATTTCACATGGAAGTATCCGCCGATACGGTGCAGAGCGTCGATGCCTATCCTGAATATATTGCCGCCCTTGAGGCGCAGCGAGGAGTGGGAGCCTTGGCCGGTTTGGTCAATGAAACAGCGCACCACGCCGATGATATGGGTCGTTCCATCCAACTGATTTACGATAATTTCGTCAAGCTGGCGCATGGCTGACGAATCAACAAAAGGAAAATGCACATGATGCCTTCGGCAGTGGCTGCAACGGAAGCCTGTATAGAAAATATCCACCGCCACAATGAGGCCGTGAACGCGGTTGTCACTTGGGATGAGGACGCGGCATTGGCGCGCGCCGCTGAAGTAGATAAGGCCACCGCCGAGGGGCGTTGGCTCGGCATTCTGCACGGCATGACCATGACCTTGAAGGACAATATCGCCACCGCCGGCATGCGCACCACCAGCGGCGCCATGTTCTTTGCCGATCATGTGCCGAACGAGGATGCCGATGTGGTGCGCCGCATGCGCGATGCCGGCGCGGTTTTGATTGGTAAAGCCAATATGCAGGAATTGGCGTTCGGCGTGGTGACGACCAATCCCGTGTTCGGCCAATGCCGTAATCCGTGGAATCCGGATTATATTCCAGGCGGCACCAGCGGTGGCTCCGGCGCCAGTGTGGCGGCGGGTATGTGTCAGGGCTCGCTCGGCACGGACACTGGTGGCTCAGTGCGTATTCCGGCGTCGATGACCGGTGTGGCGGGCCTGAGACCAACCCATGGCCGCATCTCCATTCAAGGTGTCACGCCGGCCAGCATGTCCAACGACACCATCGGGCCGATGGCGCGGGAAGTTTCGAATGTGGCGCGCATGTTTGCTGCTTTGGCGGGCTACGACCCTGCCGATCCGGTGAGCGCCGATCAGCCGCTTGAAAATTTTCTCCCCACTCTGGGAGATGGCATCAAAGGCAAACGCATCGGCATTGCGCGTAAGTTCCATTTTCAGCGTCTTCACCCCGAGGTGGAGCAGGCTGTGCTCAACAGCATCAAGGTGTTTGAGCGCCTTGGCGCCGAAATTTGCGAGATCAACTTGCCTGGCGCGGAATTGGCCCAGGACTGGAACATCGCTCAGATTTATGGCGATATTTGCGCCCAATTTGGCGAGCGCTTGAAAAATAAACCGGAAACTATCAGCCCGCGCGTGCGCGACCGAATGATGCTGGGGTTGAAATTCAGTGCTGTGGATTATGCGGAGGCGATGCGCGGTAAGGAGATTTGGCAACGTACTTTGAAAGCTACCTTTGCTGAGCAGGTCGATATGATTCTCGCTCCCACAGTGCCAATGCCGCCAGCGGCCATAACAGGCGAGGAAAACCTGCATGAGGCAACGCGCGATGCGGCACGTTTCACCTATGGCAGCGCGCTTTCATCCCATCCGGGGCTATCGATACCATGCGGTTTCACATCGGACGGTTTACCGATTGGCTTGATGCTGGAGGCGGCATGGTTCAACGAGCCGCTCTTATTCCGTGCCGGCGTCGCCTATCAGGGTGAGACCGACTGGCACCTGCGCCGCCCGCCAATGCTTGGCTAGGGCATGTCACGCTCGCATGCGCTCACGCGAGATGCTCTAACTCTTATGTATTGAAGCAAATCCACGTCGCAGGTGTATCCACCTGCTCGGAATTTGCTCTATGCGCTATTCGTTCCGGGCGTCAATCATGGTGGCCGTGATGGCTGTCATCTTCGTCTTCGTGATGGTCATTTTTCTTCTCCTTCTCCTTCTCTTTCTTACCGCCATGATTATCATCATGTTTCATCTCGTCCATGTCATGGTGTTTCATTCCGTCCATGTCGTCATGCTTCATGCCATCCATGTCGCCATGCTTCATCTCATCCATCTCGCCATGGTCGTCGTCGCCGTCACCGCCATGATCGTGCGACATATCACCCGTCTTGGGTTTGCGAAATTCCTCCGGCAGGGATTTGCGGCCGACCACGATCAGCCCCTTCATGCCCGCTGCTTCGTGCGGGTGACAGTGGTAGAAATAGCTGCCTTCCGTATCGAAGGTCATGCTCCAGCTCTCGCCGATCCGGGTCATCATCTGGCTTTCGAAAGGCTGCGTGCCTTCGGGAATGAGGTTGGGATAGGCGACAACATTGTGCTCATTGTCGCTATCATACTGCAGCCAGACCACCGTATCGCCCGGCTTGATCGTCACTTTGGCCGGCTCGAAATAGAGGTCGCTGCTATTTTCATCGAACTTCATCTTGATCACCGTCGTATCGGCCACGGCTATGGTGGATACGCTGGAGCCGATCAGCATGGCGAGTGCCGCTGTGGCCGCCAATTTCCCGTAGTTTTTCATTTATCTTCCCCTTCAGGGCTAGGTTTATTCAGTGTGTCCGTCATGGCCATGATTCGTGTCTTGCATGGCTGGTTGGCTTGCGCCCGAGCATGCGACACGGGTGGCGTGATCATGTATGAGGGTCTCCGACGCCAGCTTATCCAGCGTCTGTTTGATTGGCAGGTGAGAACGTTCAACAAGGTGAAGGATCTCAAGCTTTTCAGATGCGGGGTATCTCATTCGACATCTCCCCCATCCGCGATCATGCTTTTTTAAGAAGGCGCAGCTCCAATGTCTGCTCGGCAACG
>Ga0114999_10003083_pt1 | contig 21272 bp, 19 predicted proteins | sample ArcticOcean_MG_C_3_FD_89820 | JGI IMG/M metagenome (GOLD analysis project Ga0114999, IMG submission 89820) | Marine microbial communities from western Arctic Ocean - ArcticOcean_MG_CB8_126 | ecosystem: Environmental > Aquatic > Marine > Oceanic | place: Arctic Ocean: Canada Basin | collected...
TATCATCATTCTTTGGAAACAGTTTTATGATGTCATCTGGATGTGCACTTGTTGCAATATCGATGTCTTCTGGAATGTTGCCTTGAAGCATGTCACGAACGCATCCTCCCACCCACCAAGCGTCAAACCCTGCGTCTAGAAGTGTTTCACATACTTTGTACCCCTCAGTTCCGTGCGGACTGGTTACTGTACGATCGATGATGTTTTGGTCAAGGGCCATGGTAGAATATTAGCATGTTACACTTTGCTGTCGCCGGTGTCCCGAGATCTACCCCTGGAAGTGGTGGAACTGTTAAGGGTTTGCATCATGCTGCGTCACTTGGCATTACTGCCATGGAAATGGAATGGGTGCAGCGTGTTCCTATGAATGAAGAAAGAATTCTTGAAATTCAAGGAACAGCTAAAGAACTCGACATGTACTTAACGGTTCATGCTCCGTATTTTATAAACTTGAATGCTATAGAAGAGGAAAAGCTCGAAGCTTCAAAGATAAGAATTCTGAACGCTATGGCTATGGGCCAGTTGGCAGGTGCACATTCCGTGTGTGTTCATCCTGCATTTTATTTAAAAATGGACCCGGAAGAAGTATATGACAATGTCTACAGAGCAACAGATGATATCATGAAGCGAGATTCTAAAATGGGACTCACTATCAATCTTGGTTTTGAAACGATGGGAAAGATATCTCAGTTCGGTACCCTTGAAGAAGTTCTTAAACTTAGTAAAGAATTTGGCATATACCCGACAGTAGACTCTGCCCACATGCATGCACGCAGTAATGGTGAGTGGAATACGACAAAAGAATGGAACCAGATGTTCGACCTCTACGAAGAGTACTTAGGTACTGAATCGCTGCAGCATATGCATATGCACTATTCGGGCATTGAATACACAGAAAAAGGAGAGCGTCGACATTTACCGCTGCTTGAAAGTGATGCCAGATGGGAAGATTTCCTCGCAGTTCTGAAGAAGCGAAATATAGGCGGTACACTCGTGTGTGAGTCGCCTCTTATGGAAGAAGATACACTTCTTTTAAAGAATGCATTTAACAAGCTGAAATAGACTGGTAGAGTACGATCAACTTCTACCCCACTTCTATGAACCTAGCTATTAACGGATTTGGTCGCATTGGTCGACAAGCTCTTCGTATCATCCAGGAAAACAAACTTCCAATTAACGTCGTTTTGATTAACGATCTTACGGATGCAGAAACACTTGCACACCTTTTTGAATGGGATAGCACGTATGGTCACCACGAATGTGGAGATGCATGTTACAAAGATGGAATGCTTACAACAGAACATGGTCAAATACGCGTTACTGCATCGAAAGACCCAGCGACACTTCCTCACAAAGAGCTTGGTGTGGATGTTGTTCTTGAATGCACCGGTGTGTTTCGAACACGAGAAAGTGCTGCTGCTCACTTAAAGGCAGGTGCTAAGAAAGTTATTATCTCTGCTCCTTGTAAAGACGAGCCAGATGCAACATTTGTTATCGGTGTTAATGAAGATACCTATGACGCTGATAAGCATCATGTTGTCTCGAATGCCTCCTGTACAACGAACTGTATTGCACCTCTTGTGAAAGTGTTAAACGATAACTTTGGTATCAGGCATGGTTTCATGACGACTATTCACAGTTACACTAATGACCAACGTCTTTTGGATCTGCCACATAAAGACCTTCGAAGAGCGAGGGCGGCTGCGGAAAACATTATCCCGACAACGACAGGTGCTGCAAAGGCAGTGTCATTGGTTCTTCCAGAACTTGCCTGTAAGCTTGATGGTATTTCTATTCGTGTACCGACTCCTACAGGAAGCCTCACAGACCTTGTCTGTACTCTTGAAAAGGATGTTGATGAACGCGAAGTAAATGCAGCCCTTAAGGCAGCATCTGAAGGAGCGATGAAAGGAATTCTTGGGTTTGAAGAACGACCACTTGTTCTGAAAGATTTTGTTGGTGATAGTCGTAGCTCCATTGTTGATGCACAGAATACAAAGATTCATAAGCAAGATGGAGAAACAATGCTCAAAGTCCTCTCATGGTACGACAATGAATGGGGATATAGCAGTCGTCTTGTAGAACTTGCTCAGTTGATGGGTGTCTAGTCTGTAAATAGTGTGTGTTACTTAATATATTCATAAAAGAGCCCTGTAGCCCAGAGCTCTTTTACTGACTTCTTACTTAATCCTCTTATTTTTCTTCTGACTTCTCTTCGTCAGCTTTTTCCTCTTTAGCTTCCTCTTTGTCATCAACAACTTCTCCGTCAACGACGTCTTCTCCGGCGTCATCTGCTGCTGAGTTTTTGTCGTCAGGCTTTTCCTGAGCGCTCTCGTAGATGATCTTTCCGATCTCTTGTGCGTCTTCACCAAGTGCTTCTGTTGCAGTTTTAAGTTCCTCTGCAGTTGCATCCTCTTTGGCAATAAGTGCTTTGAGCTCAGCCATTTTTAGGTTGATAGATTTCTTGAGCTCATCACCAATCTTACTGTCGTGCTCTTTCATCTGCTTTTCGAGATTGAAGAGGAGGCCATCTGCTCCGTTTCGCGCATCGACGAGCTCTTTCTTCTTTGTATCATCGTCAGCGTGCATTTCTGCATCTTTCTGCATCTTGTCTATCTCCTCATCGGTAAGACCAGTAGAACCCTGAATAGTAATGTGCTGTTCTTTACCTGTTCCTTTGTCTGAAGCTTTGACGTTTAAGATGCCGTTTGTATCGATATCGAATGTAACTTCTATCTGAGGCACACCACGAGAGGCAGGCGCGATTCCGTCTAGAATGAACCGTCCAAGAGACTTATTGTCTGCAGCCATTTGGCGCTCTCCTTGGATGACGTGGATCTCTACTGATGGTTGATTATCTGCAGCGGTAGAGAATACCTGGCTTTTTGATGTTGGGATTTTTGTATTACGCTCGATCAGCTTTGTGTCTACTCCACCCATAGTCTCGATTCCAAGGCTGAGTGGTGAAACGTCTACAAGAACAATGTCTCTGTCGATATCTCCTCCCATCACACCAGCTTGGATAGCCGCACCGATTGCAACTACTTCATCTGGGTTTACTCCTTTGTGTGGTTCTCTTCCGAATAAGTCTTTTACAAGACTTGTTACCGCAGGCATACGTGTCATTCCACCAACGAGTACTACTTCAGAAATATCAGATTTAGAAATACCTGCGTCTTTCAGTGCATCTTCACATGGCTTCTTTGTTCGGGTGATAAGGTCGCCTACCAATGCTTCAAGCTTTGAACGACTCATTTTAAGTGTTAAGTGCTTAGGTCCTGTTGCATCTGCTGTAATAAATGGAAGGTTGATTTCTGTTTCATTCTGAGAACTAAGCTCGATCTTTGCTTTTTCAGCTGCCTCCTTTAGACGTTGCAATGCAATGTTGTCATTACTGAGGTCTACACCAGATTCTTTCTTAAATTCTTCAAGGATCCACTGAATAATTTCAGAATCGAAGTCGTCTCCGCCCAGTTGAGTGTCACCATTTGTTGAAAGTACTTCGAATACACCATCTGCAAGTTCGAGAATAGAAACGTCGAATGTCCCTCCTCCAAGGTCGTAGACAACGATCTTTTGCTCGTGTCCTTTATCAAGTCCGTAGGCAAGAGCTGCTGCTGTTGGTTCGTTAATAATTCGCTCTACTTCAAGGCCTGCAATTTTTCCAGCTTCTTTTGTCGCCTGACGTTGAGAGTCATCGAAGTATGCAGGAACGGTAATGACTGCTTTTGTAACAGGTGCACCGAGGTACGCTTCTGCATCAGCCTTTAGCTTCTGTAGCACTTTTGCAGAAATCTCCTGTGGAAGCATTTCTTTACCGCTTGCAGTAATCATTGCTCTTCCTTCTTTACCGCTTGTTACTTTATAGGGCATTTGCTTTGCCTCTTTCTCTATTTCCTTAAAACGCCTTCCTATAAATCTCTTTGCAGAGAAGATGGTATTTTCTGGGTTTGTCACTGCTTGCCTTTTAGCGGCAACTCCAGCGAGAACTTCGCCGTCTTTATACCCAACAACTGATGGTGTTGTTCGGTTTCCTTCAGCATTTGGGATAACAACTGGCTCTCCGCCTTCGATAACCGCCATGCAGGAGTTCGTTGTTCCAAGGTCAATTCCAATAATCTTGCTCATAGTAATAGATTGAAAAAAATACAAGAATTAGCACTCGGGATTATAGAGTGCTAGTTATCTACTGGTCAAGCTTTTACCAAGAAACTTAGCAAATAGTAGCGTATTTAGGCTATAATCCGGCTCGATTTACCACTTTTTATGTTTCAAGACGAAGCGATTATCACTGTAACCGGCGGTTCTGGAGGAAATGGCTGTGTCTCTTGGCACCGGGAAAAATACGTACCCAGAGGCGGTCCAGATGGTGGAAATGGTGGTCGAGGAGGAAATATCTATATCAGAGCTGATTCGAATACTGATACCCTTAGTGATTACCGTTCTACAAAGAACTTCAAAGCAGAATTCGGAAATGCAGGAGCAAAGAATAATCAGTACGGAAAAGCAGGAGACGACCTGCTTCTTATTGTCCCGCCTGGAACCCAGGTTCGAGAAGGAGACGAGATTATCGCAGACCTCATGCATGAGGGTGATGAGATTATCATTGTCAGAGGCGGCAGAGGAGGATACGGAAATACTCACTTTAAGTCTTCCACTAGGCAGCGCCCTGACTTTGCAGAAAAAGGAGAACCAGGTGAGCATAAAGAATTGACCCTAGAGCTTAAGCTTGTTGCTGATGTCGGGATTATTGGATATCCGAGTGTTGGAAAATCTACGTTGATCTCTACTATTTCAGAATCTAAGCCTAAGATAGGTGATTATCCATTTACGACACTTGTTCCAAACCTTGGTGTTGTTGAAGTCGACGACCGCTCTTTTGTTGTGTGTGATGTTCCAGGACTTATCGAAGGTGCGTCTGAAGGAAAAGGTCTTGGTATTCAATTCCTAAAGCACATAGAACGATGCCGTGTGTTGCTCCATATGCTCGATATCTCTAGAGCACTGGTTGATGGAAAAGTAGATGCTCAATTGCTTATAGACGACTACAAGGCAATTAGAAAAGAGCTTGTAAATTACTCCCCTGCCCTCGAAGAGAAGCAAGAAATTGTGGTTCTTAGTAAGGCAGATCTACTTTTCGATGACATTACTCCAGTCATAGACGAGCTCAAAAAAGCAGGAATTCAGATTCACGATTCTATCTCTGCTCCGACCCATAAAAACATAGAACCACTTCTTCGAAAGCTTCTTCAGATAGTTATTGAAGAGAAGAAGGCAGACGAACCAAAGGAGAAAGCAGAAGATGAGGAGACTCCAGTGCTTCGCCCACAAGCAACTGACGACAGAATGGGAGCGTATAAAATCGCCGTTGATGACGACGGAACTATTCGTGTTACTGGAAAAAGAATAGAACAATTAGTGGTAATGACAGAGTTTATGTCTGTTGGCGCTGTTCTTCGTCTTCAGGATATTATAGAGAAAATTGGCCTTAAAAAGGCTCTTAAGAAGGAAATGAAGGATGAAGAGACGAAAGTATTCATCGGAGACATTGATGTCACAGAGCATATATAGCAGAAAATTTGCTTCTCTTAGACCTATGAACTTGTTATAGTTTGTCGGCTGATTCTCCGTGGCCCGGTAGCTCAGTTGGTAGAGCACTCGATTGAAGCTCGAGGTGTCACCAGTTCAAATCTGGTCTGGGCCACCATTAGAATTTTCACTCTTCAATCATGACTATCTACACCTGTCCAATGCACCCAGGGGTACAGCAAGATACACCAGGAAAGTGTCCTAAGTGTGGAGGAATGGATCTAGTTCCTCAGGAATCATTAAAATTAGCTGCAGATAAAAGTACGAAAGGAATTGCTCAGTACAAGCCCTTGTTCATCATTGTCGGTCTTATTGCACTTGCTTCGATTGCTAGTGCTTGGGATATACAAAGTGGTATAGCTTGGCTGAATGCTATGTACAATTTCATGGCAGGTTTCTTTCTTGTATTTTCAGGATTTAAATTACTGGATGTAAAGGGTTTCGCTGAAGGCTATAGTCAATATGACTTACTTGCAAAGCACTGGCATGGCTATGGATTACTCTATCCATTTATAGAGCTTGCTCTTGGACTGGGGTACATACTCATTCCAACTTCTATTGCTCTGAACATGATCACAGTAGTCTTAATGGTATTTAGTGCTGCAGGAGTATCTATTAAAATAGCCAAGAAAGAGAAATTTCAATGTGCATGCCTAGGCACATTCATTGATGTTCCGCTTACGTATATCACTATTATTGAAGACATTGGAATGGCCATTATGGCTGGATCAATGCTTGTAACACTCTATTTCTAGTAACTTCGTTATTCTTGTATTTTCTGCCTTATGGGTCTTATGGTACAATATTAAGAATCTTTTGACTGATGTATAAATCGGTCTACACTATGTGTGATTATATGAAAAAAGTACTTCGAAATATTACAGGCCTTATAACAGTATCACTCATTACTACTCTCGTTAGTATTGGTGGTCATACATTGTTTGGCTCGTTTTCTGCAATAGATGGTTCAGAACATCATGTTCTAGAGCACGAGCTGGACATTACATCAGATACAATAGCCGAAGCGCATTCAGATGAATCTGACTGTCATGGAACAGATCCACAACTTACTTCTTCATTAGGTACCTCGAATGTAAAAGTAATAATTTCGCATGTCGTATATTCATATGCTGAAACTGTAACTCAACATTATTCTAGCGCGATTCTTTTTTCTCAAAGGGAGAAGGTTCCGTTATTTGAAATGGCAAAAATACATACATCAACACTTGTTCTAAGAGTTTAGGACTTCATCGACATGTATAATTTATACGTGATATTTTATTTATTTTTTTATACTTTTATTATGAAAAACATTTTTTCTACAACACTTATCCTTACAGGACTTCTATTGTCTGCTTGTGGATCAACAACTGTTGATATGCCAATGGACGATATGATGGACGACCACCACATGGGAGAAACAGATGTTATGCCACATGGTCATGATGATGAAGAGAGTGTCGAACCACTTGAGGATACTGAAGATGGTTCTTCTGACCCAAAGCCACCAAGCAGAGCTGTCGAAGTAGAGCCACATGACGATACGAATACCGAGGCTCACGGCCATTAATTCTTTCCTATTTCTATTATGAATTTTTCAATTACAGGGAAGGCTCTCCAGATGCTCGTGTCAGTAATTGGCATAGGGGTACTCGGAACAATTACATATGTTGTTCTTAGCAGCTCCGAGGAGGATGCGGGTGGTCATGCCCATGCGCCAGATGCGGGATCGCATACACACGGAGAAGTTATCGCAGGAGGTAAAAACTCTTTGTATCCAGTGGTTACTGTCGTACAACCGAGCACTCCTTCAGTAGCAGAAAATAGCATAGAAGCTGCGGGGCAAGTCCTTGCAGACAAACATGCAGATATCTATCCAAGAAGGGAGGGAGTTGTACAATCACTTTCTGTTAATCTCGGTGATGCAGTAAGGAAAGGTCAAGTTATTGCTTCATTGCAACCTGATAAAGATCAGTCAGAACTATCGGCAGAACTTACTTTCAAAATAAGAGAACTAGAGATTGCCAAAGAAAGACTTACTACCTCTTCTGAAACTCAGGAGACCATTGCAGAGGTTTCTCTTGAGGCAGGTAAGAAAGATAAGGCTGCACGTCTTCAAAAGATTGATGCAGAGATAGAAGTTATTAAAATTTCTTCTATGCAGGCTGAATCTTCAGTAGAAAATGCTGCTTACGACCTGATAGACGCAGCAACTGTTCTTATGTACACACAGACTGATGCGATTAGTCGACATAATGACTATGGTGCTTACGACTTCTATCGACGAAAGGATATTTTCTATCCACGAGATGATGAAGCTAAAGCAGTGGAACAAAAGCTACTAGATTTATTTAGAGAGCTACGATCGGATAGTTTTAAAGGCCAACCTTTAGAGCTGGTTAAGCAGGCAATGGACACAGGTTCTGCAGTACGAAGCATTACTGCTAATGCCTCTAAGGTTGCTGACTATAGCGATGAGAATGCAAACCAACGTGGTGAAATCTCTGAAGTTGATGATCACTTGGCAGAAATTTCTTTGGAGCTTATAACGAGCGCAAGCACACTCAGTGTTCTTGGTGCAGAAAAGCAGAGTATTCTTGCAGAGAGCACTCAGAATATTTTAGAGATCACAAATGTTGGTCGAGGGTCTCAGCTAGACATCTCTCTTCTTGAAGCAGAGGTAGAAAGGATTCGAAACCAGATGGGAGCTGCCAGAACAGTATATGCACCATTTAGTGGTGTAATTACAAAGCGGCATATAAATGTTGGTGATAGTGTCAACCTAGACAAGCCTTTGTTTACATTGGTAGACAATAATAATATGTTTGTCCGTTTTCATATTACTGAAACAGATCTTCCATTTATTACGAAAGAAACAGTCATTACCTTTGCACCGACGTCTGCGCCATCACATCTTCATAACGCAACAATAAAGCGTATTGCACAGGCAATTGACCCAGAGACTCGAACTATTCTTGTCGAGGCACAGCTTAATCCTGATGATGAGGATGGCCATGCTTTGTCACAAATGACAGTTCGTGCCTATATCCCAACTACGCACATAGAGGGCCTTCTTTCTGTTCCAGAAGCAGCTGTAGAGCTCGGAGGTCGTGCAGATAGGATTTGGATCGTCAATGATGCAGTAGAGGCAGAACCACTTACTGTAAAGGTTGAATACATCCATAAAGGCGTTGTATATATAAATGAGGGACTAGCTGGTGATGAGTGGATTATTATTAAATCACCTGTAGAACTAGAAGAAGGACTTGAAATTGATACCACCACTCAATCATGAATATATTTGATACCATAGTACGGTTAGTACTGAAAAATAGAATTCCCGTTTTGGTTTTTTCTGCGCTCGTCTTTGTCTACGGATCATATGTGACCGTAAATTCTCCTGTGGACATTCTGCCAGACTTAAACCGTCCAACAGTTACCATTTTTGCAGAAGCCGAAGGCTTGGCTGCCGAGGAGGTAGAGACACTTGTGTCTTTTCCTATTGAATCTGTCATGAATGGTGCCAGTGGCGTAGAGCGCGTTCGCTCTATTTCGTCACCCGGTCTTGCCCTTATCTTTGTAGAGTTTGACTGGAAGCAAGATATATACCTGGCACGGCAAATCGTTTCAGAAAAACTGAACTCTGCTTCGGTCCCTGAGGGGGTTTCGACTACACTTGGACCTATATCTTCTATAATGGGTGAAATACAGTTAGTTGGTCTTTCTAGTCCAAACGGAGAAATGTCACCAGGTGACCTTCGCTCACTTGCAGACTGGACTGTCCGCCCAAAAATCCTCACTGTTCCAGGTGTTGCATCGGCGACAGTTATTGGAGGCGATATGGAACAGTATCAGATCCAAGTTGATCCCATAAAGCTAAGTAATATTAATATGACTATATCGGAGTTGGAAGAGACGATTGCTTCACTTGCAGAAAACAAAAGTGGTGGATTCCTCTCTACTGACACCACAGAATATCCTATCCGTATCATCGGAAGAACGGCGGATGTTGAAGTTCTTGGTAGTACTGTCATTGCGAAACATGAAGGTGTTCTGGTATATCTTAGGGATATAGCAACAGTGCAGAAGTCTGCACAAATATCTCCTCGTGGTGATGCCAGTATTAATGGCTTCCCAGGGGTAATAATGAGTATTACAAAACAGCCAGGCATTAATACTTTAGACCTTACAAAGCAAATTGATATCGCTCTTGAAGACCTTAAAGTTTCCCTTGGTGATAATGTAGAACTTCACCCAGACTTATTTAAGCAAGAAAAGTTCATTCGCAATGGTATAAATAATGTCATTGGCGCAACAAGAGATGCAGCAATTCTTGTTGTTATTGTTCTCATTTTATTCCTTGGAAATGCACGAGCTATTGGAATCACTCTTACGGCGCTTCCTTTATCGTTTATTGTTGCGATTCTTATTCTTCGAACATTTGGCATCGCTATTAACGTTATGACACTTGGAGGACTTGCAGTAGCCATAGGAGAGCTGACTGATGACGCAGTAGTAGGAGTAGAGAATGCTATTCGTTGGTTAAAAGAGAATAAAAATAGAACTGTTCAGCTTTCTCCTTTCGAAGTGATTATTCGAGCAAGTAGCGAGGTACGTGGATCTGTTATCTTTTCTACTGTCCTTGTTGTTCTTGTATTCATGCCTCTGTTTGCTCTTGGGGGAATTGAAGGACGGCTTCTCGCCCCACTAGGACTTGCGTATATTATTGCGCTTGTCGCATCGACCGTTGTCGCTATGACTGTGACAACTATTCTCTCTTATTATCTTTTGCCTGGGTCTTCTATGATAGAAGATGGCTTTGAAACTCGTTTCCTAAAGTTTATTAAAACTAAGGCAGAACCAGTTATTCGATACAGTATTCGTACCCCTAAGACGGGTTTGATTATTGCTGGGTGTTCCATATTTCTTACAATTTTATTGGTAGCTCAGGCTGGTAAAGAATTCCTCCCTCCTTTCAATGAAGGAACACTTACTATTGGAGTAGGTCTTGCGCCTGGTGAGTCTTTGGAAAAGAGCAATGCTCTAGGAGTCCAGATAGAAAAGAAGCTACTTGCAATCGAAGGGGTAGAGTCTGTTGCTCGGCGTACAGGTAGAGCTGAAGAGGATGAACATGCTGCTGGCGTCAATTCTTCAGAACTCGAAGTTGATGTTGACCTCAAAAAACGTTCGAAAGACGACATTATCGAAGACGTGAAAAAAGCATTTGCAACACTGCCCCTAGAAGGTGCAAACGTAGGAATTGGTCAGCCAATTTCTCATCGCATTGAACACATACTTTCTGGAGTGAGGGCACCAATTGTTATAAAGCTTTTTGGTCCTGATCTTGATGATCTCAGATTATACGCAGGTCAAATCCGCGATATTCTTGAGGAGACTCCTGGGACTTTGAATCCTGTTGTTGCACAAGAGGTAAAGGTCCCCCAAGTAACCATTACCCCTAATAGGAACCAGGCAGCACAATACGGATTCACATTCGGAGAACTGACAGATATCTTGGAAATTAAACTAGCGGGAGAAAAAATTGGAACAATCCTCGAAGGATCTCGCTCTTTTGATCTTGTCTTGCGACTAGAGCAGGATTCTATAGATAACCCAGAAAAGATTGGTAGCTTGCTGATTGCCACACCAAACGGTACCAGCGTCCCCCTTTCAAGTATCGCAGACATCAAAATTACTGAAGGGCGTAATAGTATCAGTCATGACAATGGCCAGCGACGTATAGTTATTTCTTCAGGAATACTTGATGGAGATAGCGTCACGATCATTGAGTCTTTGCAGAAAAGAGTTGGTGAAGAGCTTGATCTGCCACCTGGATACTTTCTGAGTTATGAAGGAACATATAAGAGTCAGAAAGAATCTAGTAGAAAGCTTATGCTCTATACCTTCCTAGCGTTACTTGGAATTATTGCATCACTCTATTACAAGTTTCGTTCATTTTCACTTGTAGCTCAGGTTCTTATTAATGTCCCGGTAACGTATGCAGGAGCAATGCTCTTTGTATTGTTTACAGGAAACGTTATTAATCTCGCAGGGCTTGTTGGTCTTATCTCTATTCTGGGCCTTGCTGCCAGGAATGGAATTCTCCTCATCGAGCACTGGATATTCAAGGCAACTGAAGAAGGTGAAAAGTTTGGTGAAGAGCTTATAACTTCCGGAGCTCTCAATAGACTGTCTCCTATGCTTATGACATCGCTTACATCTATGCTTGCACTTCTTCCTCTTCTTTGGAATCCTGACCAACCAGGTAAAGAAATACTCTATCCACTGGCTGTAACAACCTTTGGAGGGCTTCTTACATCTTTATTTGTAGAGGTTATGATTCGACCAGGTATGTTTGCTCTGTTTGGGCAAAAACCTTTAGAGGCCGCTGTAGTCAAGTTTAACGCTACTAAAAGACAGTCTTGACAAAGTTTAGGTAGGGGGAATAAGGTGCATATATGAGACTATCAACACTCATTATCTCCGCATTCTCCCTCTACTCACTTATGGGAATTTGCCCTATGCAAATGTCTATGATTATGCCTGCAGATAGTGATATGGCAATGATGCATAATGGAGCAATGAATATGGGCGATATGCAAGACTCAAGTTCAGAAAAAGGCTGCTCTGACTGTGAAGATTCTGTTGACCATTTTATGCTGAAGGAATCTACCCACCCAATAACTACTGTAGTTTCAGTCTTGCCAGTATCTATTGATACTACCATTGTATTTAGGCCTCTTGAAAATATATCACCGGTAGCAAATACTGGGCCACGCATACTCGCGTCAGATATTGTGGAACATATAGTTTACCGTACCTAAAATCATCATCTATCTTAGATGTATCTAGAATTATCTAGATATCTTTATTTCTTATTTACCTCATTTTTTTATGAAAAAGTTTTATACTTCATTACTCGTATTACCGTTCGCATTCCTTACAGCATGTTCTTCAAGTGCTCCAATGACTGAAGAGCAGCAGGCAGAAAAATACGGAATTACTGTAGAGCAGTTCCAGGAAGAAAAGCAGGCTGCCGGTCGTATGAACATGAACATTGATGAGCACATGAAGATGCTCAAGAAATAGTATTATTCTCTCTATCCTATGAAATATCTCAATCAACAGTTAATAGCCGAATATATAGCCCTCATCCCGAGGCGTAAGCGAATCGCTGCGCCTCTGGGATTCTTTATAGTTGTTGTGCTACTTCTACTTCTTGTTCCTAGAACCTCTGACCAAGATGCATCGGGCATCAAAGCAGAAGCTTCTCTCACAGAAGTACCTGTGTACACAACCATAAGTCCAGAAATGGTCAATAGTGCCTCATCTGTTGTACTTCTTGGCACTGTACTCTCAAACGAGACAGCTAACATTTACCCACGTCGTGATGGTATAGTCGAAGACATCTTCGTTGATATCGGTGATGAGGTTTCAAAGAACCAAGTTGTAGCTCTGCTACTTCCTAAAGGAGTGGAGGGACAGAGTGCTGCTATGATTTCTGAAAAGCAGGCCCGAAGATCGCTTGCTGTTTCAAACCTTGCGACCGCCGAGAATGTTGCAGAAGAAATGATCATTGGTACTCGTCAAAAGATCTCTGACAAAGAGGTAGAGTTGCAAATTGCTCATAACGAGCAATCCGCTCTTTTGAGAAAATTTGAAGAGGCAGAATCGCAAGTGTTTCAAATGCAGGAGCAGACTTTCAGTGCTATTCAGAATGTCTATCAACTTGTTGAATGGATGCTTCTCGGAAGTAATAGTCGTGCAGGTGCCACGACAAGAAATGATGACATACTCCGCAATCTTGGTATTCAAGATGCAAGCAATGCTTCCCGCTATCACGTAGTTGATATCTTTAATACTGTATCCGAGAAGCAACACGAATATAGTTCTGCTCCAGCCTATAAACAGGTTTTACTGATAGAACCACTTATTCTTTCTGCTTTGGATCTGGTATCCAGTACTACGACACTACTTCAGGCAACGCCTTCTGAGTCGAATGGGAATGGATACGACCACCTGACGCATGCACATCTGAGTGATCGATTAAATAAACTCGTGACGTCACAAGATATGCTTTATAAGACTAAAGAAAAGTTAGAGGATGCGAAGAATACTTTTAGCACTCTCACGTCTTCAGAGCCAGAGCTTTTTCTTGCATATAGGTCTGGGGATACTAGTGACTCTAAGGGTAATAAAGTTCTTATGCTCGAAGAGGCTATTAAAAGTTCCTATAACGCCCTTGGCCTTACAAAGGCAAACCAGGATCAGATAGTCGAACGTCAAAGAAGCCAAGTGCAGATAGCAAACTCTATGTTGCAGCTGGAATATGCTAATAGTGGTCATCAAGAGATCCGTTCTCCTTTCGCGGGTATTGTTTCTAAAAGGTTCCTAGATGTAGGACAAATTGTTATGCCGTCGCAGCCTGCATACGAACTCACAGGCGTGCCAACGACACTCGCATTAAAGGCAAAAGCTGAAGTGCGCTTTGGTCTTCCTGAAAACCTCATCTCTAGTGTCGATGTTGGTGATACTATTGATTTCTTACTACAGTCTGATGACACAACAACATATTCTGCTGTAGTAACACGTAAAAGTCCCCAAATAGACCTGCAAACTCACACAGTCACTGTTCAAGCAAAAATACCAGATGACCTCAGTCTTCCACACCAGTCGAGTGTTCGAATTCGGCTATCTGATGAGAAAAATCCTGTGTTTAGAGTCCCCTCCTCTACTGTAAAGAGAGATGGCGATTCGAATTTTGTATGGATACTAGACCCTCAGTCTCAGTCTCCAAAAAAGCAGAATGTTTCTGTAACCGCTGAGGATGGTGAATTTGCAGAAATTACAGGAAATGTAACTTCTGGCAGTTTACTTATTACCGACTCCCCTGCTCTATTTAATGATTAATTTCTTCATCATAAAAGCGCTTGAAAATAGACTTGTAACCTTGCTACTCTTTGGTGTTATTACGGTTATTGGAGTTGTTTCTATTTCGCAGGCTCCGGTCGACGCTATTCCTGACCTTTCCGAGAACCAAGTTATTGTTATGACTATGTGGTCTGGGCAAACACCCAGAAATATAGAAGACCAGATCACCTATCCGATCACCGTGTCTATGCAAGGTCTTGCAGGTGTTAAAGATATCAGGGCTAGTTCTATGATTGGTGTTTCGATGATTACAATCATATTTGAAGATGATGTTGGCATTTACTTTGCAAGAGATCGTGTGAGTGAACGCTTAAACCTTGTGCAATCTCAGCTTCCGACAGGAGTCACGCCAATTCTCGGCCCAGACGCCACAGGCGTTGGTCACATCTATTTGTATACGCTCGAGAGCGACACACATTCACTCACAGAACTGCGCTCGTTACAGGACTTTACTGTGCGCTATGGTTTACAGAGTGTACAAGGTGTTGCAGAAGTTGCGTCTGTTGGTGGACACGTAAAAATGTATCAGGTGATACTCGACCCTCAGAAGCTCCAGCAGTTTGGTGTTTCTATAAAGAAAGTCATGGATGCTGTTAGAATGGCAAATAACAACGTTTCCGGTAAAGTTATAGACACAGGAAATCGTGAAGTTGCTATTCAAGGCCTTGGGTTTTTTGAAACCACATCAGATATTTCAAGCACTGTGATTGGTATGCGAGGCGACGGTGTCCCTCTTACTATTACAGATGTTGGCGAAGTTCGCCTTTCAGGAAAGTTCCGGAGAGCAATTCTTGCGAACCACGAGGAGGAAAAAGTTGGAGGTGTTGTTGTTATGCGATATGGCGAAAACCCTCTTGCTGTTATAGATGCTGTTAAGGCACGCATAGTGGAAGTAGAGAAATCGCTTCCTGAAGGTGTGACGATAGTTCCCTTCTACGATAGAACAGACCTTATTCTTTCAGCGATTGACACACTTAAAAGTGTACTGACACAGGAATTAATCATCACAACTGTTATTCTTGGTCTCTTTTTGTGGCATTTTGGATCAACACTTATTACCGCTATAGCCCTAGTTATGGGCGTTTTAATGACATTCATCTTTATGAGAATATTTGGCATTCCAAGCAACATCATGAGCCTTGGTGGAATCGCCATTGCGATTGGAACAATGGTGGACGCTGCCATTGTTATCAGTGAAAACTGCTACCGAAAACTTCTGGAGCACCCAGCACACACAGTAAAAGATCGTGTTCTGCGTATTCGAGAAGCAACACTGGAAGTAGGAAAACCTATTGTCTTTGCCATATTTATTATTATTCTGTCGTTTACGCCTATTTTCACACTCACTGGGCAGGAAGGAAAACTGTTTAGTCCGCTTGCCTATACAAACTTGTTTGCAATGCTTGGTGCACTGATTGCCTCTCTTCTTTTGGTGCCAACACTTGCAGTGTTCTTCCTAAAGGGAAAGCTTCATACCGATGAAGATATTCCGGTTGTTCGATACTTACAGAGAAAGTACAAGCCACTGCTGCTTCTTGCACTCGCACACAGGAAAATCACATTAGGGCTTGCAGCAGCGCTCGCAGTCATAGGTATAGGTGCAATGACACAGATATGGTCGTAATTCATGCCACCACTGGACGAAGGAACATTATGGTATATGCCAATTACGCTTCCGGATGTTTCTGAAGAGCGTGCACAAGAACTTCTACTGGCATCGAATAAGGTAATTTCTGAAATTCCTGAAGTAGAAATGGTTGTTGGAAAAGCAGGTAGAGCTGACACAGCAACAGACCCCGCTCCTCTTGCGATGTTTGAAACCTTTATCACACTAAAGCCAAAGTCCGAGTGGAGAAAAGGAATGACGAAAGAAAAACTTATTTGGGAAATGAACAAAGCTATAGACTACGACAACCTTTGGAATAGCTTCACACAGCCAATAATCGGCCGTATAGACATGCTTGCAACGGGAATTCGTACGCAGCTTGGTGTGAAGATCTTTGGTGATGATCCTGTTTTACTAGAAGCATTAGCAATAGAAGTTGAAGGTTACCTTACACAAGTTCCCGGGGCTGCAGATACTGTCGCTATTCGTACAACGGGTCTTCGGTATCTAGACATAGACCTAAAAGACGAACTTCTCGCTGTGCATGGCATTGTAAAGATGGATGCCTTGCAAACGATAGCTGCAGGGATTGGAGGTGCGATGGTGACCAAAACTATTGAAGGTCGCGAGCAATACGGTGTCGAAGTCAGGCTGAAGCAGTCGTACAGACAAGACATCGAAGACATTTCCTCTCTTCCGGTTCCTGGGCGTAATGGGACTCAAGTACTTATGGGCACTATTGCAGATATCAGACTTGTTGACGGCCCTGCTGTGATCCACAGCGAAAATGGAATTATACGCTCTACTGTGCAAACGAATGTTCGAGGCATAGACATGGCGACCTTTGTAAAGCAGGCTGACAAAGTCCTAGAGCAAAACCTAGAGCTTCCTACAGGCTATAGCTACGAATGGGCAGGACAGTACGAGAACCAATTGAGGGCGAAGAAGCGGCTTTCTATTGTGATTCCTTTAGTGTTATTCATTATCTTCTTGCTTCTGTATCTAACATACAAAGACCTAAGCCTGGTGAGCATTGTCATGCTGACCATTCCTCTTAGCTTAGTCGGAGGTGTCATTGCACTGTACATCGCAGATTACAACTTCTCTGTCGCTGTGTGGGTTGGGTTTATAGCACTGTTTGGTAATGCGGTTGAAACTGGTGTGGTGATAGTTGTGTATCTACAAAATGCTTTCGAGGATAAGTTTAAGAATGCTACAGTAACCGTCGCAGGTATTCATGAAGCAGTAGTCGAGGGCTCTCTTCTCCGCCTTCGTCCTATTCTTATGACGGCATTTACGTCTGTCATTGGCCTTATTCCTATGATCACGAGTACTGGAACAGGTGCAGAAGTTACTCGTCCGCTCGCACTTGTGGTGATGACAGGGCTTACAACGTCTGTTCTTCTTACATTGATTGTTATTCCAGTGCTGTTTGCGATGCTTCGGGAGAGGCAAGTTTGATCCTTTGTGACTTTTGATCTTTCAAAAGTCACAAAGATAGTTGCTTAAACAACTCCCGATACATCTCGTAATGCTTTTCGAGTGAGCTGATACTGACCCATTCATTATCCCCATGAAGACCCGCCCCTTTTGGTCCATAGAGGAATGCTGGAATCCCCTTCTCTGAAAAATACCTGGCATCTGTTCCACCATGTTCTTTTTTAAATGGAATAGGTTTGCCTATCACTTCTTCTGCGACTTTCTTAAATAAGCTAGCCGTAGGATTTTCTGCAGATGTCTGCAGCGGGCTTGCGGCTAGCCGGAGTTTTAAGGTGCAGCCTTCGGGAAGAACTTTTGAAACAATGCTCATTGCTTCGTCGGAATCTTTACATAGTGATGCCGGATACCTGATGTCTACCCACACGACTCCTTTGTGCTCTATGACGATTCCGAGGTCATTTGAGTCTGGCGTGTACGCTGCTGGCTCTGAAAATAAGCCTTCATCTATCAGATGAGGAATGGTGAGTCCCCTCTTTTGCTGCATCCTTATATGCCATGAGAAGTGGAAGGATATTCCCCTTCATATCGGACGTCCCACGACCGGTTGCAATGTCGCCTTCGACCTGCAATTCGAACTGAGAATCAGCACCTGGAACGACATCCACATGCGCAAAAACGAGTAGTTTTGAGTCTGGATTTGGAAGGTACACCCAAGGAGATTTATCATAAACTCCTCTCTTGAGGTCAGAAAATTTTTCTGTGAAGAATGTAGTTGCTATCCAGTCCAAACACTCCTTTTTCTGAATCTCCGATTCAGCAACAGATTTGAATGATATGAACGGTTTTAAGAGTCTGATGATTTCATCCTTCATATTGAAAGTATGTTAGTATGAGTATTGATAAAAGTGTCAAATTGTAGTATAATACTATTACAAACAAACATTACAAAACAACACTTTCATGCAACACACTAGAGAACATCATATAAAAAGTATAGCTGCCCTCACAATAGTTCTCGGACTCGTTTTCATGGGTCAATATAGTGCAGAAAGTAACCATGCATCGCTTAGTGATATTAGCTCTATGTGGCAGGGGCGAATTGGATCAACAAGAACATACAATATGCCATCTGCAAGCCGTGGTCATTCTCAGGAAGAGCGCATTGCTATGCGACTGCAACGTCGACTACGAAATAGCGGAACTTTATCAGCGCCACCTCTATCAGAGCTTGTTGAAGCAGTAGAGCAGAGGCAGAGTCTACTAAGTCGTCACTTTAGAGTAGCTTTTGCAACAGAAGAGAATCCTGAGCAGACTGTTTGGGATGTATCTGCACAGAGGTATCCGCTGTGGATCCAGCCATCATTCACGTTACGTAATGCGTCATTTACGTTAAATACAACAGCAATTCAGCACACTATGGATAGCGAAATTGTACTAGAGCTTGATGCTCCTATTCACGCTGTTCTCAAAAATATTGAATGGGCAGAATTTAGCGACAGAAAGAATGCATCACGTGCAGAGGTAGAAGGAGTTGCGAAATCTGGATATTTACCAGACGCGGACCTTGCTGCTGGTTCAATTGCAAAAGCATTTGGTTCCGACCTTGAGACTATCACCATTCCTCTAAAAAAGATTGATGGCCGCGTCGTCAATATGACAGGTGAAGATATGGGAGAGCTTGTCCTCTGGGGACAGGGTCGGTCTGACTACACAGGTTCTACATACGCTCGTAAAATGAATGTTCAAAAAGCATTAAATCAACATGTTCTCAATACTGTCGTTCGTCCTGGTGAGCAGTACTCGTTCAACTCAACACTTGATGGACCCGTAAGCCAGGGAAATGGATGGCACATGGCGAAGGTAATTTTCAATGGTGGTGACCTTGAATATGCACCCGGCGGAGGAATCTGTCAGGCGTCTACTACTGTCTATAGAGCAATTGTAAATGCTGGGTTCCCTGTAGAAGAGAGGCGGGCACACAGCTTGTTTGTGAGCTATTACGAAAAACACGGCATTGGTATCGACGCCACTATCTACCCAGGCTCACAAGATCTTGTCTTTACAAACGACACTGGAAATCCCCTTCTTATTCAGTCGTACAATGACGGAATGGAGGCCTTTGTAAACATCTTTGGAACACCTGATGGACGAACAGTAGAACTTACTGGTCCACACTTTGCAGCGAATGCGCCTGATGACTACCGGTATAAGGGCCGCAATCTTAAACCTACGGAAATCGTTTGGGACAACAAGGTTTCGTACTTAGATGGTACTGTTCGGACTGAACAAATCGGATCTCGATACAAAACACTTCCGCAGTACTTAGCGAAAAAGTACTTACCGAATGCAGTGGTACATGCATCAGCTCCACTTGCTAGCACTTTAGAGTAGTCTCCTGTAAAGTTTCGGGTGATGCGCTACCGCTCACTCCTTGCATTGGTCTTATGCCTTGGCTTGCAAACATCTCTTTGCACAGGCGGGGCTTTATCATTTGTGTCTGGAGTATCTGATTACTTTGCTTATCAAGCTGATGAAGCAGGTCTTATGTCCTATGGGGCAATTGGATATCTTAGTTGTGAAAATAACGAATCTGACAGTGGAGTTGGTTCTGTAAATACTGGTTGTGGTGATGCGTCTGATTGCTTGCTACAAGCATTTAACTACGCACAAGATCAAACTGTATTTCTACTTTCTAGTGTCGATTTATCCGAACTTTCATTCCCCTTTACGCCATTAGTAGAGGATAGAATTACGATAACCCCAAGACAGATTGCACGAGCTGGCCCATTATATGAAGATGGATTACATTTAGCTCATACCCTACTAAAGAGAGAATAGTTAAGACGGATTATAAATTTTTGTTTTTCTTAAGGCAGTTATTGACCTTTGAGATAGAGTCTTTACAATCTTTCTACTAATTTCTTTCACTATATTATTATGTCAAATACAACTTCAACTCCATGGTTTGCTGTCTCTATGGCACTCGTTGGAATCATCTTCGGTTATGGAATTGCAACAGGTACTGGCGGTGCTAGTCCAGCTGCTGCCCCAAGTGCACCAACAGCAGCAGCTCCAAGTGCTCCTTCTGCTCCTGCTCCAGCACCATCTGCAAAAGATGTTGTTCCAGTAGATGCTAAGGAAGACCACATCTTTGGTGATGTTAATGCAGCTATTACAGTTATTGAATACTCTGATTACGAGTGTCCATTTTGCGCACGTCATCACCCAACTCTTGCTCAGCTTGTAGAAGACAACGATGATGTTAACTGGGTATATCGTCACTTCCCACTTGGGTTCCACTCAAATGCTACACCACTTGCAGAAGCTTCTGAGTGTATCACTGAACTTGGTGGTAACGATGCATTCTGGGCGTTCACAGACTCTATCTTCGCTGAAGGCGCAGATGCAGCAAACATTGAAAAATACGCAAACGATGCAGGTGTAGACGGTGCTGCTGTTCGTAAGTGTGTCGATGACGGAAAGTACGCACAGAACATCAAAGACGAAATGGCTGGCGGTAGCGCTGGTGGAGTATCTGGTACTCCTGGTAACATTGTGATCAACAACAAGACTGGTGATACTCGTCTTGTATCTGGTGCTCAGCCTGTTTCTGCCTTCCAGGCAGCAGTTGATGCATTGAGATAGTTTTACGCAACTGAATGCTAAAAGCAGGGCCTGAAGGCCCTGCTTTTTCAGTATTGCTGAA
>Ga0114999_10003086_pt1 | contig 21267 bp, 17 predicted proteins | sample ArcticOcean_MG_C_3_FD_89820 | JGI IMG/M metagenome (GOLD analysis project Ga0114999, IMG submission 89820) | Marine microbial communities from western Arctic Ocean - ArcticOcean_MG_CB8_126 | ecosystem: Environmental > Aquatic > Marine > Oceanic | place: Arctic Ocean: Canada Basin | collected...
AAGGGCGAACTCGCCTGCGACGGCACCGTAATGGAGCTACAGGGAGCCCGAAAACTCCCGTCCTCCGACTAAGACCTGGACCTGGACCGGCTGGTCGGCTATTTAGCTACGGCTGTTGTTCGATCAACGGTAATTCTTCGAGCACCCGTTGGGGCATATGGCGAACACCTGTAGAGGCGTATGGCAATACGCCCACGTCCTTACTCTGCACGCCTCTGAAAATCGACCAAAACACTCGCTTTGTCATCCTGAATTCGATTCAGGATCCACTCGTGCCGCGGATACGAACGTAACCGCAAATCCCGGCCCTTCGAGATCCTCAGGGCGGGTCATTCCCTCAAGACGGTCGGAACCTCGCTGCACCCACACCTCGACCCGCTTAAACCACAAACAACTCGTTCGACACCCCGTCCGTCAGCGTCTCGCACCCGTCATCGGTCACCAGCACCGTGTCGCTGCAACCGATCGCCCCGATACCCGGCAACCGCATCGTCGTAATCACGTGAAACGTCATGCCGCGGTGGAACGCCCGTTGCTCATTGGCGTTGATGCTGAAAATATTCCCCTCGTCCCATCCGGGCGGAAACGCCGTCCCAATCCCGTAAGCGATCCGGCGTCCCTGCACGTATGGCACGTCGGCATCATCGATCCGCTGTCGTGCTGCTTCAAAAGCCTCAGAAGCCGTGACACCGGGCCTGATACGTTCCTTGGCCAACCGCAGGGCGTCCCGATTCACCTCGCTGCCACGCAAGAGCAAGTCCGGCGGATCTCCAACAAACGCAGCGCGGGTTAGTGCCGAGTGGTATCGATTCACGACACCCGGCACCTCAAAAAAGACCACTTCGTTGTTCTCGATCACTCGATCAGACCACGTCGAATGGACCTGCATCGAGTGCTCCTCCCCGGTCGTTATGAACGGCGGCAGACCGCTGTATTCACTACCGGCCTGAATCTGGGCGCTCGTAACCGCAGCCGCCAGGTCACGTTCCGACGCCCCGATGGCGATGGCGTCCATCCCCGCCTTCACGCCGGCCACCGCAATATCGGCCGCATCACGCATGTAGCCGATCTCGAGCTCTGACTTGATCAATCGACCGCTCTCTACGAGCCCGGAGGCGTCGTGCAACGTGGCCGCTGGCAGTTGTAGGCGCAGACGCATGTAGTCCCGAATATTGAGGAACCACGAATCGTACTCGACACCGATGCTGCCGTGTCCCAGGCCAAGCTCACCAAGAAGACCGGCAATTCCAAATATTGGGTCCTCCGTGTCGCCGAAAAGTCGATAGTCGTCGACCACGGAGTACGACGCCACAAGCGACTCTTCATGCGGCGGAGGGACAAGTATCGGGTTGCCGTTCAGAGGCACTATCAGGCCGATGAAGTAGTAGTAACCGGGTGTCTGATAACCGGTCAGGTAGAAGATGTTCTCCGGCGTCGTGAGCAGCAGTGCGTCCAACCCACGCTCGTCCATGCGGGTGCGGACCCCGTCCAGACGGGTTTGAAACTCTTCATGCGGGAAGAACTGATGGAGGGGCGTTCTCATGCGATGTCCTGATTACTGGCTTGCCCGTGGGGCAATTTGAAGTAGGCGATTCGAGGAATGACACCCGGTGTCGATAATCCGGGCGTGCGACAGCATAATGCCGACAGGCCCTTAATTTATGCCCGTGGCAAACGGAGATTAGATGACCGACACGATTTCGATTCTTGAAGCACGACGAATCGCCCTCACCGCGCAGGGATTCGCCGAGCCGCGCCCTGAAACTGCGGACCACGGCGATATTCGAGGCGTCATCAATCGACTTGGCCTGATTCAGCTCGACTCGGTAAACGTGGCCGTGCGCGCACATTACATGCCCTTCTTCTCACGGCTTGGCGCGTACCCGATGGAGTTGCTGGACGATGGTGCGCATGAACGATTCGATCTGTTCGAGTACTGGGCACACGTCGCTTCGCTGGTTCCTGTGGAGCAGTACCCGCTGTTCAGGCATCGTATGGACGACGGGATCAAGCGTCGGTCTCGCACTCTCCGGACTGCCGATCCCGAGTACCTGGATCAGATCCTTGAAGAAATTCGGACCCGGGGTCCGCTGACCATAAGGGACCTCGAAGATCCGGGGAAGCGGGGCGGCGGAGATGGTCGATCGCCCGGCTGGTGGAACAGGGCACCCGGCAAAGTGGCGCTTGAGTATCACTTCGCAACGGGCGACCTTACGTCGGTCGAGCGTCGAGGTTTTTCTCGTGTATACGACCTTCCCGAAAGGGCGATCCCGTCCGAATACCGTGATGCGGAACCCGTCAGTCGGGAAGAGGCGCACCGTGAGTTCCTGCGGATCGCCGCCCGCGCCCATGGAATCGGCACCGGGTCAGATCTCGCTGATTACTATCGAATCCGAATGCCGGAAGCCCGCCCACGTCTGGCTGAATTGGTGGAGTCGGGCGAGTTACGTGAGGTCGAAGTAGAAGGCTGGGACCAGAAGGCATATCTCCATCCAGAAGCCTCAAGCAACGGAGCCGTGAACGCTCGGGCTATTTTGAGTCCGTTCGATTCACTTATCTGGGAACGTGATCGCACAGAGCGGCTGTTCGATTTCTTTTACCGGATAGAGATCTATGTTCCTGAGAAGAAGCGACAGTACGGCTACTACGTGCTGCCGTTCTTGCTGGGCGAAGATCTGGTGGCCCGTGTGGATGTGAAGGCGGAGCGGGACAGAGGAACCCTGCGCATCAGGGGAGCGTTTGTCGAGGACGGACAAGATCCTGAGCGCGTCGCACCTGAACTCGCGGCCGAGCTGAAGCTAATGGCGCGCTGGCTTGGGATGAAACAGGTCCGGGTGGGGCGCAGAGGCAACCTGTGCAGCGCTCTTAGAGAGGCTCTGCGCTAAGAGACCGTTCTCTGGCTAGATGCGCATGAAGGATGAGTGAGAAGACCGACGATGGAAACACACCCGTTAACTCCTCAGACCGACATTACTTACGCTTCTTCTTCCCTTTTTTCTTACCACCCTGCCCCCGAGAACGCTTCGCTGCGTCGCGGGCCTGCTTCGATTCCGCTCGCTTGGCCTCTCTGGAAACAGCCTTGTCACGAGAAGAATTGAGGATCGATTGGGCATCGTCGATTATCGAATCCGACACCTGGGACCCACCGGGAAGCGCCGGATCAAGCCCGCGCCTTCGTTGCGCGGCCAGATCGCACGACCAGCAAGTGCAGGCCGGAGGATGCTTCTCATCGTTCTGGTAGTGACGTTCGCGCATATTTGAACGGGTCCGTGGGGCGCTCTGAGAATCAAGTCCCTGAGCGAGAGCGCGTCAGTTGTAACAATCGACTGCACGCCTAAGCAACTGGTCGGGGAGCCGGGATTCGAACCCGGGGCCTCTTCGTCCCAAACGAAGCGCGCTACCAAGCTGCGCCACTCCCCGTATCAGTGCATGTCACGCCGTGAACGTAGTTCGACCGTCGCGATTACGTCAAGTCTATTTGAACTTGGGCCCTGTGTTCCACGGGATATCGCGCAATTCGACGCTGAGACCGCCGCATCCGGGTCGAATCCGGGCGTGAGTAGACGTCGTCGAAGCGCCGAAACGTCGTTCTCACAAGCCGGGACCGGTCGCAAATTCCGGACTTAAGCCCATTTGACCTTAGCCGATGGTTACGTCGTCTCCGACGTTAACCGTACCGCTGAACAGCGGTGTGACGAACAGTCCGCGCTGGCCCTCGATCTTCTCTCGAAGTCCGGGGCAGATGTGGTCCATGTTGTCGCACGGGTCACAAAGCTCGCCGATCTTGAACTCAAGGCCGTCACCGACCTTCAGGGTCTGACCTTCTGTGAGACCGAAGAGTGAAACGCCCTGAACGGTGATGTTCTCCCGAAGTTGGCCGGGATCGACCTCAAGCACGTCCATTACTGCCTTCTCCATCATCAGGATTTGCCGAGAGCTTCCCACTTCAGCATGTCGGTCTCCAACAAGACCCTCGCCGGCCTTCACCTCTGCGGTTTCGACGACGCTCATCGGTTGTCGTCGTGCGACGTTCAATCGGATATCGACAATCTTCCCTGTTGCTGAATCGGTCAATGTGGGCCTCCAAGCGTGGGTATTCGGCAGCGTTTTACGTGTGCACGCGTGTTCTTAATTCTGAGGCTAGCAGCATCAGGCATATCGTCAACCGATTTACCGGGCCTCACGAACGAAGCGTCACGACTCTCTCACCCTGACGCGCTCAATAGCTCTCGATACACTCGTGACGTGACCCTTGAACGATTCGTTGCCGACCTCCACCTTCACTCTCGATATTCGATGGCGACGAGCCGCGCCCTGAACCTGACATCGCTATCAGACGCAGCGAAGCGCAAAGGCGTTCAGCTCCTATCGGCAGCCGATTTCACACATCCTGAGTGGCGACGCGAGCTAGAAGAGAAACTTGTCGATGATGGCTCGGGCCTGTTCCGGCTCAAAGGTGCGCCCGATTTAGATCCAAGCACAGATCCAAGATTTGTCCTTGGGACCGAGATCAGCTGCGTCTGGCGAGATCCGCCGATCACCGGTCGAGGTCGACGGGGCCACTTGCTGCTGTTCGCTCCCGATTTCGCAGCGGTTGATGCCCTGATCGATCGGTTTGCACCGCACGGAGCGCTTGCCTCCGATGGCCGCCCATTGCTCAAGCTATCGGCACACGACGTTGCCGGACTCGTACTGGACGCTGACCCGCGTTGCGAGATCATTCCGGCGCACGTGTGGACGCCCTGGTACGGCGTGTATGGCTCCAAATCCGGCTTTGATTCACTTGAGGAGGCGTTTGGCGAGTACGCAGACAGCATCCGAGCTATCGAGACGGGGTTGTCCAGCGATCCGGAGATGAACTGGGCCGTGCCGGAGCTGGACTGCCGGGCGCTCGTATCGTTCTCAGACGCTCATTCGGCGGCGAACGTGGCTCGTGAGGTCACGATATTCGACATGGAGCCGACCTACGACGGACTACGGGAAGCGATCGCTACGCAATCGATCGCCGAAACAATCGAATTCTTCCCCGAGAACGGCAAGTATCACCTGGACGGTCATAGAGCCTGCGGGATTCGACTCACGCCGGACGAGAGTGCGTCTGTGGGCGACGTATGCCCCGCATGCGACAAAAAGCTAACCCTCGGCGTACTCAACAGGATCGAATCGCTGTCAGAGTCAAAGTCGAAAACCGAGACAAATCACGATGGCCTTGTCACCGGTCCGAAGAATCGACCCCCGTTCCGGCGACTCGTTCCACTTCGAGATCTTGCAGCAGCGGCGTTGGGTATGGGCAAGAACACGAAAACCGTGGCACGGGCGGTCGACAGGCTGATCGACCACTTTGGTTCTGAGTTAGACGTCCTCGTGAATGCAGGCAGGTCGGATCTTGAGGGCGCAACGCCAGACGACCCAGCGAATCTGGCGGCCGCAATCATCGCAGTGCGCAGCGGCAAGCTAGAAATAGAGCCCGGCTACGACGGCGTATACGGAGTTGTCGCTCCGGTATTCGGCAAAGCACGTAGTTGATACAACCGCACCTGTATGCGCATTCGCCTACTCCGCGAAATGCCGACTCCGATGTAGGATTACCGGCGACATGGTCGGAACCCCCATCATTCTCAACCCGATGGGAGTCCGTCCTTGAGGAGGAAATGTCATTGATCGATCTTACTGACGAGATGAAGACCGCACTGGACAGCGCACTTGCAGACAAAGTGCCGTGCATCCTTGCCACCGCATCAGCCGACGGATTGCCGGGTATTGGCTACCGGGGCAGCGTGATGGCGTTCGACGGCCAGAGCCTGGCCTACTGGGAGCGCGCCAAACGCGGCGGCCTCAGCAACATCCAGTCCAGCCCATACGTGATCGTGATGTACCGAAACCCGGCGACAGGACTGGCGTGGAAGTTCTTTGGTAAGGCCACACTTCACGAGACCGGCGAGATACGTGAAGCCGTAAAAGCACGAACGGTGCAGGCCGAGATCGACCGTGATAAGGACGGAAACGGCTTCGCTGTGGTCGTAGAACTCGAAAAAGTCGAGACGATGGCTGGCGAAGTTCTCCAGTCCAAAGACTGATCGCAGCAGACACTTTGAGGTTAGACAGCGAGATCGTATTCCTGGGCACCGGCACATCGGAAGGTGTGCCGCGTGTCAGTTGTCTGGCGCGTGAGCCGCAGACCTGCAAGGTGTGCCCGGACGCAACCCTGACGGGCTCACACAATCGACGCCGAAATACCTCACTGATGATTCGATACCAGTCACCTGAGGGGGAGCAGAAGAACGTCGTCATCGATGTCGGCAAGTTCTTCTACCACTCGGCGATCGAATGGTTTCCGCAGGTCGGAGCGACCACGCTGGATGCAGTGATCCTCACGCACCAGCACGCAGACGCTGTTGGGGGACTGGATGACCTGCGGGACTGGACCAACAACGTCCAGCGGGCGATTCCACTCTACCTCAGGCAGTCCGAGATGGACCACGTCTCGAAGGCCTTCTACTGGCTGGTCGATACTAGCCTCGCCTCGCCCGGCGGCGTCTCAAAGCTCGATTTCAAGATCATCGATGAGCAGCCGTTCGACGTGTTCGGTTTGACGATTACGCCTCTACGCGTAGAACACGGGCCTCGTACAGACGCGTTTGGCTACCGTTTTGGCGACGTTGTGTACGTCTCGGACGCATCAGGAATCCCGGATTCCACCGCCGCCCTGATGCACGACGCCGAAATCATGGTGATGGACGCCCTCAGGCCGGGACACTCGCACGGCTCGCATTTCATCTTGGATGAGGCATTGGAACAACTGCGCCGCTTCAAACCCGGACGCGCGCTGCTCGTGGATATGACGCACGACTTTGACCACGAGACGACTAACGCCGAGCTAGCGAAGCTCAAAGAGTCAGAAGGCCTGGACGTACAACTCGCCTACGACGGCCAGCGCATAGCGGTGGATCTTTAGACAGAGTTCCAGAATGCCAGTTAACGAAGATAGCGCCAGCCCAAAGGCCGACGCTATCTTCAATCTAGATCAGAGAGTCTTCTTCACATCTCCCTAGAAGTCGAACTCGGTCCCCACACCGTTCTCTACCGCCAGGTCGTATACGAGTCGTGCGCAGGACAGGTCCTGGATGGCGAGTCCGACGCTCTTAAACAGCGTCAGCTCTTCCTCGTTCTCTCGACCGGTCGTGGTGCCGGTGATGACCGCACCCAACTCGCCGTGAATCTTGTCGGCGGAGTAGTCGCCTTCCTGGATCGGGATCATGATGTCCCCCGCCTCCAGCAGGCAGGCCTGAGTCTGGTCAGTGATGACCTTGGCCTTCTGGATAGAAGCGGTGTCCAACTCTCGAAGTGTTGGCGCGTGTGAACCTACCGAGTTGATGTGTGCGCCGGTCTTCCACCATCCGGCCTCTACGATCGGGTTCGGTGCTGTTGTCGCAAGCGCAACGATGTCGGAATCGCCAAGCAACTCAGCCGTGCTACCTGCAAGCCGAACCTCTACGCCGGTCTCTTCCGTCAAAGAATCGGCAAACGCCTTGCGCTTGTCGTCCGGGTCCAAGGAGAAAGCCAGGATCGTTTTCAGGTCCCGCGCCGCCGCCATACCGGTGACCTGCGTGTAAGCCTGAACGCCCGTGCCCAGGATTCCGGCCACACTGGCGTTCGCTCGTGCCAGGTGCTTCGTTGCTACACCGGAAACCGCTCCCGTGCGTACCGCTGTGAGGAACCCGCCGTCCATGACCGCAAGAGTCTTACCGGTCTGGTTGTCCTGAACGATGATCGTAGCGAGCGTGGTCGGCAGGTCAAACTTCTCCGGGTTGCCTTTGTAGACCGTGACGGCCTTGACGCCCAGAGCGCCGGACGAGCCCAGGTACGCCGGCATGTAGGCGATCCATCCTCCGACCTCGGCGTCGGTGATGACCGTCCGGTCCGGCATCTCTGCCGTGCCGTTTGCCAGTTCTGCGAATGCGCCTTCAACGACGTCGATTGCTTTCGACATAGGGAGTAGCTGTTGGACGTCGGAGCGCGATAGCAGAAGAGCCACGTTGAGCCTCGAGAAAACTGAGAATGATGCCGAAATATCCGGGCGTACCGAAAAATCAGCGTTGAGACAGCGAATTATACCTGTGACGACGGATCCGTTCGCTTCTTGATCCAAACACGTTTGATCTCGTTCACGGAATTGGCCGATAGCGGCAACCCGGATCGCCGGGGGTTTCGTACATTGGTACGCGACATTGCTGTATTCATTTGGCCTCAAAATCTACCGGAAGCGCTGGATTGTCCTCGCGGTATGGGCGGTGCTACTTCTCATAGCGCTCCCACTTGCGCCGCGCGCTACCGATGCGCTCAAGCCGGGCGGATTCTCAAACGACAAACTCCCGTCGGCGCAGGCACGCGCCGTCTTCCGAGATCAACTTGACCTGACCCCGATGTCGTTCGAACTGATCTTCCGAAGCGATACCTACGGCGCTTACGAAGACGAGTTCACGAGCGACCTCCAGATTGCGCTCGCACAGATAGGCGCGCGACCGGAAGTCGCCCGGATCATCACGCATCTGGATGATCCCGCACGAGTTTCGCCGGACGGGCTGTCTGTCCACGTGACCATCGGCCTGATACTGGACCTTGAGGACGCCCGGGATTTCCTGGATACGGCCCGGCCCCTGATCGAACCCGGTGATCTTGACCTGACCTTCACCGGTGGCCCTGCGCTCTACGCCGACATCAGCCTTAGCAGTGAGCGAGACGTACGGAAGGCGGAGGTACTTGCGTTCCCTCTATCTACGGTCGCACTTCTACTCGTTTTCGGCACCATAGTCGCCGCATTCTTGCCTGCGACCGTCGGCGGGGTTGGTGTGGCTCTGGCGCTTGCCGCGGTCGCGCTCATCTCACGCGGCGTAGACATGTCCGTCTTTGTTCTCAACATCGTCACGCTGCTTGGGATTGGGCTTGGGATCGATTATTCGCTCTTTTTCACGAGCCGATTCCGAGAGCAGATAGCGGCCGGGGACACCGTTGAAGAGGCCGTGGCAACGGCTCAGGCAACTGCGGGTGCGGCGATCCTCTTCTCAGGTGTGACGAGCCTGATCGGACTCGCCAGCCTGATGGCGTTCGAGTTCATGATGCTGCGCTCGGTGGGTATCGGTGCCGTGATTGTCATCACCGCCGCAATCCTGGCCGCGCTCACACTCATGCCCGCCGTACTGGGAGTTCTTGGGCCAAAGATCAATGCGCTCCGGGTAATGCCGTCATTTCTGGACACGAAAGACCGTGACATGTGGGGCTCACTGTCCCGCTGGGTGATGGCCCGTCCGTTACAGGTCGCTGTGCCGACGATCCTGTTTCTGCTTCTTCTGGCAGCCCCCGTGCGAGACATCCGGCTTGGCACAGTCGACGCCACGATTCTCCCTCCCGAACTTGAGTCCAGACGTGGATTCGACATCCTCAGGGACGAGTTCGGCCTTCTGAACCAGACCCAGATCCCGATTGCTTACGTGTTTAGTGATGCGGAGGACACCGATCCACTGTCTCCCGGCAACCTTGAACGTCTGTACGCGTTTGGGCGTGCGCTGGAGGGTCTGGATGAGGTGACACGAGTGCGCAGCATCGTCAACGTCTCGCCGGATCTGGACGCGGCCGGCTATTCGACTCTGTACAGGGTCCCGGAGGCCGTAACCGATGTAGCCGTGCAGACGCTGTTACGGGACAGCATCAGGGATGGTGCCGCGCTATTTCTTGTCGAGTCGGATGTCGAGCCCTTCGGCCCAGAAGCGTCAAGCCTTGTGTCGGATATAAGAGCGTTTGATCCGGGTCCGGATGCGGCCCTGTTTGTGGACGGTGGTTCGGCAGAGATCAAAGACGTTGTGGACAGCCTTTATGGTCGATTCCCCATCGTGGCCGGCATCGTGATTCTTGCCACTTACCTCTCGCTCCTCATCCTGTTCCGGTCGGTTGTACTGCCCATAAAAGCCATCCTTCTGAACGTGATGAGCATCCTTGCCAGCTACGGCGCACTGGTGTTCGTGTTCCAGCAGGGCCACTTCAGCGGTCTTCTGGGCTTCGAGCCGATAGGTGTGATCGAGGCCACGACGCCAATCCTGCTGTTTAGCATTATCTTCGGGCTGTCGATGGACTATGAGATTTTCCTGCTCTCACGGGTCTCTGAGGCGTATAAGCGCACCGGGGACAACACCGAGGCGGTTGCAGAAGGATTGAGGAAAAGCGGCCGGATCATCACCGGAGCTGCATCCATCCTGATCGTGGTGGCGCTCAGTTTCCTTGTGGCAGATGTGGTGCTGGTGAAGGCAGTTGGACTTGGGCTGGCGATAGCCATATTCGTTGACGTGACGATCGTTCGCGCTCTCCTGGCTCCGGCGATCATGCGCTTGTTGGGACCTCTCAATTGGTGGATCCCGCGCTGGCTCGACAAAATCCTGCCTCGCATCGATATAGCGCCATGAGAACACGCCTGTCGTTAATCGTTCTAAGTGCGATAACCCTTTTAGCACTGGCATGCACAAATACGGATCGCTCAGTGCCGGTGCCTGATCCTGCCCCGCTTGCACCAACCCCCGCGCCGGTTGCGCTTTCCTTCCCGCAGGACGAGGGACCGCACGATAACCGCCTGGAGTGGTGGTACTACAGCGGGCATCTTCAGGATGAAGCTGGCGATGAGTACGGCTTCCACTTCGTCGTCTTCCAGTCGCTTGATTCCTCGGATTCAGGAGATTCAGAGAACGGGCAGGCTCCCGGATACGCCGCCCAGTTCGGATTGACCGATATGGGAGCGAACGAACACAGGCAGGCCTCCCGATTTTCTTCTGGCGAACAGCCTCAGGTAGGTCCCGGACTGAACGAACTGCGTGTCGCCGACTGGACGCTGAGCGCCAACCCTGACCTCCACAGCTTCGATGCCGTTACCGATGACGTTCGTCTGACGATGTCGATGACACCCACGAAACCGCCCGCCCTACACAACGACATCGGCTGGCTCGCCGGACCGACCACAGGGTGGACCTACTACTACTCACGCCCGCGCATGGCGGCCGAGGGAACCCTGGAGCTGGGTGACCGCCAACTCTCCGTCAGCGGCGACGTGTGGATGGACCATCAGTGGGGCGAGTTCTTCATCCTTGGCAACCCGGCGGGCTGGCAGTGGTTTGGGATTCAACTCGATGACGGATCGGAGCTGATGATCACAGAGACTCGAAACGTCGATGGAGAGATCGACGCACTCTACGGCTCGCTGATCGCTCCCGACGGCACTTTGACTTCGATTCAGCCCGGGTCGGGTGAACTCGATCTTGTTACAGAGGGATCCTGGACCAGCCCTCATACCGGAGCCGAGTACCCGAACGGGTGGATTGTGAAATTACCCGCGTCAAAGCTAGAAATTCGTATCGATCCGGTTGTTGCTGATCAGGAAATTATCTCCACAAGACCGGAATCGGCGATCTACTGGGAGGGCAAAGTCGCTGTTAACGGCACGCGAGATGGTAATCCGGTAACAGGTGAAGGTTTTGTCGAGCTAACAGGCTACGTCGTACCTGATCCCCTTCCCTGGCGTTAGGGAGGCCCGTGGTGCTCCGTCCGATCGGTCCACGTAGGCAGCGGGGTGGTCTCTGATAACCCGGTCGGGTCTTTGGCACCTCCGCGCTACCTACGGGACGGGAGTGGTAGTAACCAGCCACTGATTCGGCACGATCGCACAACCCACGCACACCTGCCTTCCCGTCATAGTGTCCGGCATCGTCATAGAAGCAATCTGGATTCGGCCCAACGTCGACAACCCAGAAGAATGAGGTGACCGGCGCCTGGCGGCTCGGGGCACCTGTCCACATGGGGGACCAAGATGATCAAGTTCAAGGCCTGCGGTCGCTGCGAAGGCGACGTCTACTTCAACGCCGACAGACGCGGTGTAGATGTTTACTGCCTGCAGTGCGGATCGCGACGATTCTTCTCGCACGACGACATGCGAGATCTGACGGCAGGGAAGGTATCGGACGCTCAGGCGGCCGACGAGGTTGACGTTCAGGAAGCCGCTTAAACAACGCTTTTAAATGGCCGGTCCTCCTGCCGGCTGATTCGGGCGCTCCGGACTTGTAGTTCGGACGGCGTGCGGCGGACCTGTGCCATTGCCGCCTCTCTGCCATAAGTGCCCGGGCATATTCATGGGGCCCGCCACGTGCGGGCCCCTTTTTATTTGTCCGCACGATTGCTGGCGCGCGTTATCGCCCCTCTTACTCTGGGTACTGCCCGGGTACGGCACGTCCCGCTGGAGTTTGGTGCGATGTGCTGGTGGCAGGTACACCGCGTAAAGCGAGACGCCTGTGATTTCCTTTGATCCAGGCTGATTCAGGTATGTACTCACCACAAAAAGCCGCACTCGCGGCCAGACTGGTGCAGAATCCCCGGTGAATAGCCTCATTGCCGGATTCTCGATACTCGCAAAGGAACGCCACTTGAAGATCACTGCCGTCTCTGCGGTCTACCCGAACTACCGCAACGTACCGCCATCCTGGCGCACCCACTTCTGGCAGATCATTGTCAGGGTTGAGACCGACGCCGGAGTGATCGGCTACGGCTACGGTGGTGGCGGCAGAGCTGCCGTTGAGGTGGTCAACCGTCACTTCTCAGAACTTGTGGTTGGGCGCGACCTGAACTCGGTCGATGACATCGCCGCCATCTGGGATCACGTCTACTTTGAATCGCTCCCGTATGGCCGCAAGGGCGTAGCCGTTATGGCGCTATCGGGACTGGACCTGGCGCTGTTCGATGCGCTTGGAAAGGCCGAGGGCAGCCCTGTCTACGATCTGCTGGGTGGCCTGACGAAAGGCCAGATTCGCTCCTACGCAACCGGTGCCGATGCGCCCTGGTATGGCGAACTCGGGTTCACAGCTACGAAGTTCCCACACCGGTGGATCGGGGACGCCGACTACGACACGGCTGTTGAACGAGCCACGGTCGCCCGTGAGGCGGTGGGCTACGACGGCCTTGTGATGATCGATACGTATATGTCGTGGGACCCGGTCGTCACGACGCGCATGACGGAACTGCTGAAGCCGTTCGACATCTACTGGTTCGAAGACGTGTGCACGCCGGACGAACTTGATGCGCAGGCGAAGCTACGACCGGTCGCCGCACCGACGCTTATCGCAGGCGGAGAGCACGAGTTCACGCATTACGGATTCGCCGAGATCGCAAGGGCCGGCGCGCTGGACCTGTGGCAGCCGGACATCACATGGTGCGGCGGGATCACTGCTGGCCTGCGAATTCTTGACGTGGCGCGTGATGCGGGAATACCGGTCGCACCACATCGTGGGGGCGAGGTCTGGGGACTTCACCTGATCGCAGCTTCAGACTGTATGGATCTGGCGGAGTGTCTGCCGGGGATGCGTGACGCCGACCGCGACGACGTGTGGATCGACGAACCGATGGCCGTAAACGGCTACATCAAGCCGTCCGACGCACCGGGATTCGGTGTCACTCTGAACGAAGAGTTGCTTTAGATAGTCCGGGCGGGCGTGGAGCGATTACCGCACCAGCCCGCCCACATTCACGTTCTATCTAGGCCCGAAGCTCGCCCATGATGCGCTCGCAGGCTTCCATGTAGACCGTCGCGTCCACGTTGTACGCCAGGTACTGCACGCCGTTGCTGAGCAGCCAGCGGCCCATGTCGATGTCGCGGGCGTAAGAACCAACGGACTTGCCTGCTGCTTTAGCCTTGCCGCAAGCCTCGACCAGCGCCTCTTCTACGATCGGGTTTCGGACATCGCCGGGGATGCCGAGCGACTGAGAAATGTCGTACGGGCCAAGGAAATAGACGTCGATGCCGTCCACTTCCATGATCTCGTCCAGGTTGTCCAGACCGCGCTTGCCTTCGATGTGGCCGATTACGACCGTCTCATCGTTCTGGCGGTCAGTATGTCCGGGGGCACCGTCTTTGAAGTAGTCCCCGGCGCGGGTGAAGATCGATAGACCCCGCTCGCCGATCGGCGAGTACTTGGCGGAGTTGACCAACTTCCGGGCGTCGTCCGGGTCGTTGATCTGAGGCACCTGGACGCCCGCCGAACCGATGTCCAGCGATCGCAGAATCAGTCGTTCGTCGTTATCGCCCACACGGATGATCGGCGCTATGTCGGTGCCGTCCGCTGCGATCACCATGTCCGCTGCGGTCTCCATGCTGATCGGCCCGTGTTCGGTGTCGATGATGCAGAAGTCCATCCCCGAGTATCCGAGCGTGTCTATCATGGTCATCGACGGAACGATGACGAAGGGACCGATGACCGTTTCACCGGCTTTAAGTTTTTCCTTGAGCAGTCCGCCACGAGATCCCATAGAGGTGAGCTCCAATCGTGTTTCCGGGTCCGAAAATGCTTGATTAACTGGATTGTTTCCGCCGGAACCTCAGAATTACCAAGGTTATCAAGGCAATCGATAACTTGATAACCGGGACGCGGCGTAACGACGACAGTCTATCGGTGAATCAGGTTCGTGAACGGACGCGTGAAGATCGCTGCGGACTTGTGCTAGTTGAGGACGGGCCCAGAGGCCTTATTCGGACTCCTCCGGCAGTGCCGGCCGGAGAACGTAGTCGTAAATCGCTGCGCCAATGGGACCGCCGATTAGCGGACCAATGATGTAGATCCAGAACCCGTTACGAGGTCCGGGGATTGCGATATCTTCCCAACCGGCTAAGAACGCCACGATACGCGGCCCGAAGTCCCGGGCCGGATTCCAACCGGCCTGCGTTATCGGCGCAAATAACGCTATGAGTATGGCGACGGTGAACCCGATGAACAAAGCGGTTAGCTTGCCCGCCGGTCGGCCATTTCGATCATCGACCAGCGCAAAAATCATGAGCACCAGAATCGCCGTGCCTAGAGCCTCAACCCCCATAGCGGATAGGGGCGACACAAGATCGTGCGCCGCTGAGTCGGTTCCAAACATGTCCGGGTTTGGGAAGTACTCGCCAAACACCATGGCGGAGTGCTCACTACCAGCCTCGCCGCGTTCCAGCCCCAGATCGTCCTCGAACTTGTCGATGAACGGCCCAAACGTTATGAGAATTACCAGCCCGGCAAGTACGCCGCCGACCAGTTGCGCCGCCCAGTAGCCGGGAAGGAGCTTCCACTGGAATTTTTCAGGCCGGAAGATCGCAAACGCAAGCGAGACCGCCGGGTTCAGGTGCGCGCCGGATATGGTCGCCGTGGCGTAGATCGCCAGCGTTACGCCAAATCCCCAGATCACCGCCACCTGCCACAGACCCTGTAATGATCCCGTCAAGACGGCGGACGCAACCGCACCCGTGCCGAAAAGCACGAGTAGAAAAGTTCCGATCACTTCAGCGGCGTAGATGCGCAATAGATACCTTTTGGTTCAAGACTCACCCGTTAGTGAATCTCAACACGTTAATAAACAAGCTAAACGACAATCCTATCCATTATTGCTGACCTAATGGCAAACATGAATTGCGAGTTTCGCCAGCTTGCCCTGGAGCACTACCAGTAACCGGACGGTGTCGCTGTCCGTGTTGCTTACAGGCAGGTGTACTATGCGCCCATCTTCCCAACTTAGATCGACATAAAGTTGGGGTGATGACACCAACCGGGAGACGCATTGGCCCAGGACGAACCCACAGATAGTAATTCCACAGCCGCCCGCCGTACCGGCATATCGCGGCTAATCCCGGCAAGTATGGCGGCGTCGTTCTCGTCGCTGAACAACCGTAACTTCCGATACCTGTGGTACGGACAGGTCGGGGCCGCAACTGCCATGCACGCCGACCTTGTGGCGCGTAGCTGGCTTGTTTATGAACTCACGGGATCGTCGCTTGCCGTGGCTGGCGTGAACGTGGCGCGCGCCGTGCCGATGCTCCTCATTGGCCTCTTTGGCGGCGTCGCCGCTGACCGCTGGGACCGTAAGAAGCTCCTCGTTATCATCCAGGCGTGGAGCTTGCTGATTAACGCGGCGATGGCGATCATAGTGATCGGCGGTTGGGTCGAGATGTGGCACATATACGCCCTGGCGTTCATGCTCGGCTCCGGCATGGCGATGAACCAACCGGTGCGGACATCGGTAATCCCGCAGCTCATCCCCAAAGAACAGCTTCTGAACGCGGTTGCTCTGAACTCGATCGCCATCAACGTCACGAGGCTGATCGGTCCGGCCATCGTCGGTATCGTCATTGCCGCCTGGGGAGTTGGCCCGGCGTATGCGTGGTCCACCGTCGCCTACGGGATCGTGATCTGGACGACGACGCGTGTCGATATGCCGCCGCCCGGCAGCGAGGCTAAAAGCGGAACCATGGTCGGCCAGATGGTTGAGGGCTTCCGCTACATCGCCACAAACCGCCTGGTCCTGTCGCTTGTTCTGCTGGGACTTGGCCCGCTGGCATTCGGCTTTTCTCACCAGACACTCTTACCGGCACTGGTGGTCGATGAGCTGGGGCGTGACGCCGCGGTCATGGGCTTCATCATGGCGGTCGGAGGGATCGGCGGAATCGTCGGCGGGTTCTATATGGCGTCCCGTCGTGACCTGCGGCGAAAAGGCATGATCATGCTTATTACGGCGACCACATACGGCGTAGCGCTGCTACTTTTTGCTGGCGTGAACATGCTCCTGATGGTGTTCCCGCTCATCATCGCCATTGGCATTTCGCAGACCGTGTTCCGGTCAGCAAACACCACGACGCTTCTTGAGAACACGCCAGACCACCTGCGCGGACGTATCGTGTCGGCGACGATGCTCGACACCGCCCTTGCGCCGGTCGCCGGGATCATCGCCGGTATTGCGGCGGACCGTGCCGGTGTTTCGGCCGGTTATCTGGTGCTGGGAGCGATGTGCCTGGGAATAGTTGGGCTGGCCCTTCTGGCGCACCCCAAACTCAGGTCCATTTGACCTCTTAACGCCTTAAATATGGGAAGTCCGGGGCTTATCCGGGCTCGGTCGTTCCCAGCGCTAGCTGCTGCGACAGGATGGTCCTGATCGTCTCGTACCAGATCTTGATGTCGTCAACGTGCAGGGCAAAGAAGGTCCCGAACACGGGACTGTCGTCGATGGGGGATGACACCCGGATACCACGGTTCATGCCAACGACCAGGCCACGCTTGTTAAGTACGGGGCCGCCGCTTTCACCGGGATCGATAGCCGCGTCCATAGTCAGGTTGATCCCCGCCGGGCCGAGGTCGATCATCTGGGATAGGACGCCCATTTTTACGCGAGCCGCACCGGCAGATCCGTCCGGTTTTGGCGATCCCTCTGAGTAGCCAAGCGCCATCAGTGGCTCGGGGATCTCGTCGGCGGTCATCGTGCCCGTCAGTAGCGGCAATGCCGTGGTGGCGGCGGGATCGAAGAACAACAGCGCCAGGTCACGGTCCGTATCGGTGGTCGCAACCACGGCGGTAAACGGCGCTTCGATCGCCTGTCTGACCAGGACCACTTCGTTGTCGCCCACTACGTGTTGATTGGTGACCAGCACGCCCTCATCGATCAGCCAGGCGGAGCCTCTGGTGTTCACAAGATCGATCTGGAATACGGAGAACACGTTGTCCTTGTATATCTGGGCGAAATTCGGCCCCGGAGTTGCTGTGGGGGCGGGCGTCGCCCTGGGCTGAGGAGTGGGCGCTCGCTGCGGAGTAGCGGTCGGAGCAGGAGTCGGGGCGGGAGGGATTGCTGAGACCGCCGTCGCTACCGCGTTTTCGACAGCGATCTGTTGCGCTGCCTCGATCGCAAGATCAAGATCCTCTTCGCTTATGCCGCCTCCGCAGGCCGCAGCCAGCAATACGAGCACCGGCACGAGGGCCAGGAGCAGGATTCTCTGAGTTCCAAGAAGAGATTTCGGATTGAGACAGGTTGCGGTGACAGACATATGCCGAGTTAGCCTGGCCTTTGCATTGCTGAGTATCTAGTGGGGGTGATCGGTCGGGCTGCTAAGTGACCAATCTCATATACGAACGATTATCAGTTTCGGTGCGCTTTCATCCAGACGGATCATTCAATCAGCCCAGATTATGCGCGATGTCGCGTAAGTATCGGTCAGAACTACGGCGCCATGAACGCCATATCTAAGAGATGCGGGTGGCCTTCAGATTCGGAAGACAGGCCATCCACAAGTCGCGCCAACGTGATTTCACGGAACTCCTCGATCAGGTCTGGACTGCCCGCCAGACGCGCGTTGACCCATGCGACGGCTTCCTGATCGCTGATGTTCACCAGGTAGTTATAAAAGGCGAGCGCCGACGCAGGACTCAATACGCCTGTAGTTCGCAGCTCATCCGCCATCCCAAGCCCGCCAACATCCTGCAGAGCGGCGAGCCACATCAGCTCATACCCAAGGCTGTGCTCTTCAAGATCAACGGCCCTTTCGACGTGGTAATCCATAAGATCACTGACGTCATCTTGAAGCACGCTCAGATCGGGATACCGGGTGAAGCTCTCTCCAAGAAATTCCTCGATATGCCGCATACCGACGGCCTCAAACACCTGCGCCTGCGCTTCTCCGATGGCCGAACGGGCGTCGCTTGGTATCGAGAAGGATGCGGGTGTAAGCAACGTTTTACGGGCGTGCCCAAGTTCATGAAGCAGCTTGGAGAGCGTGCGTGCCGGAGTAGAAGACGCATCAACTCTAACCTTGACCATTCCCGTGCCGGGCCAGGTCAAACCAGCAGACGATCCTATGGTTGTCTGGCAGTCCTCAAGAGTGGTGTCGTATTCAGACCGGGTGAGGCTGTTCTGGCTCCGAAGGCAGGTACTAAGGTTCTGTAATTCGTACTCGACACGTGACAAAAGCGATATCTCGATACGCTCGTCCTGTAGCGCAGATCCTGTAGCAAGGAAGTAAGCGGCATCGGCGACGGTCAATACAGTCGCTATCCAGTCCGTCCCGGATTCGCTCCCGGTGTCGGAATCGCTGGTCTCAAGCAACAGGTCCGGAACGACCGCCAGCATTTCTGCCAGCTCGACGTCTGTGTAGATCGTAGGGATTACAGGTAGTGCTGGCCCGGAAACGACCTCAAATTCGTATGTGAGCGAGTTGTCTGTCTCGTCAAACTCGTTGACTTCGCTCCCGGAGTCGATCTCCAGTCTCAGCGTGTGAGTTCCTGGGGTTAACCGATTTGCCGGGATCGCTACATCGACGAGCCACCGACTCCCGGAGCTCCCCGCCGCAAACCGGCTGTCTTCGATCACCGTGTTGTCCAGCAATACTCTTGTGCTGAAATCTACCAGCGTCGAAACGGGACTGGAGTTCTTGATCGCATAGTCCACGATGCCCGCCGTGAACGCGGAAACATGGCCGTTGCGGCCTGTCTGAGACGCATCGGACGTGGCTGAACGGATCACAAGCGAAGCGTCCCAGTCAAACGGCAGGGTTGTCACGAGGTTTGCCTGTAGGAGCTCCTCGTAATGTGGCATCGAGGCCGGCGTCGGCTCTGGCGGAGCGTCTGGCGGTATGGCGGGGCCGGTGTCCCAGGTCAGGATCGCCGTGAAGGTGTTGTCGGTTTCGTCCGACTCGTCGATCAAATTGCCGGGATCAATGGCGACCTCAAGCGTGTGCTCGCCGGGGGTGATATTGACCAGATCGCCCAGTTCGGCCCAGTCAGTCAACGCCGATCTCGACAGTGCGGATAGTCCACCGATTATTCGTCTATCAACGAGCACACCGTCCAGTGAAACGTGGACCGAGATCGTGTCGTCCGTGGACGCCAGCCCGTTGTTTGCCACGCCCCACGTGATGAAGGTCGGGGCATTCACCGTGAGCGGCCCGGAGTTCGGTGATTCAGCCACCGCCGCCACCACGACGCTCTCGTTTCTCTCGGAAGTCGGCTCCAGCGCCAGATTGATGGAACGTGAACCCGGCGTAGGCGTTACCAACGACTCGCCCGCCCATGTGTAAGTTCGCTCGAAGATGTTGTCGGTTTCGTCCGTCTCGTTGACCTGGTTCAAGGCATCGACGATCAACTTGAAGACGTGATCCCCTCGGTCCAGCCGTACACGGTTGTTCAAGTCGTCCCAGTCGCTGATGCCGAATGTCTGGAATGGGGGCGGTTGTGTACTGGACCAGCGGCTGACGAAAATATCGTCCACGTACACATGTGTCTCGAACTCGGTCTCGGTCGGGAAGGGCGAGTTATTTTCGAACCACCAGTCCAAGAAGACATCTCCCCCGGTTCGCAGATCGCCCGGATCGGTTGAACTCAGGCTTGCGTGTATCGACATCGGAAGCTGCCCCGCACCCGGACTCGTTGGCCGCAGGTTGATCCTGGGCGTCGGCGTGGGAATCGGTGTCGCGGATGGGGTGGCGGTGGGAGTTGGCGTGACGGCTACGACGGTCGGGACAGGTGTTGCCGTGGGAACGGGAACCGGGGTTGGTGTGGGACTTGCTGTCGGGATCGGCTCTGGCGTTGGGATCGCCGTCGGCGCGGGTGTTGGGGTCGCCGGGACTGCGGTGGGTGCTGGAGTTGGAACGGTCGTGGGCGTTGCCGTGTTCACCGCCGTCGGACTGACAACTATCTCAGGCGTTGACGTGGGGGCAACCGTGGTCGCCAGCGGGCGAGGGGTTGGTTCCGGGGAGGGAATCGAAGGCGTGGGATCAGGTGACGCAGGGATTGGAGACGGCGGCGTCTTGGTCGGCGTAGGCGGCGCGACGGTAGGCGTCTCGGAGACAGCTCCAGAGCACGCAATAACGAACGCAGCGATCAGCGACGGTACGACCAGAGCGACAAACTTCATCCGTTTGAAGACCGTTCTTCGGCGAGCCTGATGGCCCGATTTGCTGCGTGATCCAGATCGGCGACCCGGTGTTCAGCGGCATCGAGAGAGGTTCCCGCTGCAAGCGCTTCAGAAGCCCGTCGTGAGAACACGAGTACCGCCGCACTCACTTCGATGCCAGTCGCTTTCGTGACGGCCGCTATATATGCGCCTAACTGCAATTCGTACTGATCCGCTGCGTCGGTCGTCCGGTCGGTCTTGTAGTCGACAATCACCAAAGATCCGTCTTTATCCTCGAACATCAGGTCCACGTAGCCTTCGACCACCACGCCGGTGTCACCCACGGGCGCGCTCACATACGACTCCCGCCATGCCCGCCCCTTTGCCAGTGCCACAGCAGCGCGTTGCATAACGGGCGTCGCCAGCGTCGCTTGTGCCAGCGCCAATACCTCTGCCTCGTACTCTGAAACATCGTGGGCACGCGCATGTTTTGTGGCAAGGGCGGAAAGACCAGTAATGATCCCATCGTCGCCAACTTCACCCGGGTCGACGTCCTGCAATACG
>Ga0114999_10003088_pt1 | contig 21260 bp, 21 predicted proteins | sample ArcticOcean_MG_C_3_FD_89820 | JGI IMG/M metagenome (GOLD analysis project Ga0114999, IMG submission 89820) | Marine microbial communities from western Arctic Ocean - ArcticOcean_MG_CB8_126 | ecosystem: Environmental > Aquatic > Marine > Oceanic | place: Arctic Ocean: Canada Basin | collected...
CGCCATGAGCATTCTAGGGCGGCGCCGTTTCCAGCGTCAACGAATCTAACCCGTGAGGCGTAACTCTCTAGCGGAGTGAGTGCACCCCGGGATTGCGAGGCCGGAGTGCCTTGGTTTACAAGGTACCCTCAAGCCCTCAAATACATGGCCGTCGTCTGCTTCGCGGTCTTTTGCTTTTTCTGCTGGACTGATGGGATAATCCATCTTCGATGTGGTGCGTTGCACCACCTTCGCTGTGAGGGAATATGGGCGGCAACCGCTGGACCGGCAACGCATTCGTCTACCTAATCATCTTCGTGGCGATCATCGCCATCTTCTTCACGCTGTTCGCATCGGGGGCCGCTGCCCAGGAGACCAGCCTGACGCAGGTTCTCGACATGGCGAAGCGTAACGAAATTACGCGTATCGTCGTCGACGGCGACCACCTCATCGTCACCCCGCGGCTGACTCCTAATGAAGTCCTGACCGCAGCCAAGGAACCCGGGACTAGCGTTTTCGATCTGTTGGCCGCAGAGGACATTAAGCCGGCGGAGAGTGGCATACAGATCGAAGTGAAGAGGTCCAGTGGCTTGGGGAGCGTATTCGGCATCCTGTTGCAATTCCTGCCACTCATCTTCTTCGGCGCAATCCTGCTGTTCATGATGCGCCAAGCTCAAGGGAGCAGCAATCAGGCCATGGGCTTCGGCCGCAGCCGGGCGCGCACGCTCACCGGGAATAGGCCCAGCGTGACCTTCGCCGACGTTGCGGGCGTCGAGGAGTCGAAGGCTGAGCTTCAGGAGGTCGTCGAGTTCCTCAAGTACCCCGAGCGGTTCTTGGCCCTCGGTGCGCACATTCCTAAGGGCGTGCTGTTGGTTGGCCAGCCGGGCACCGGCAAGACGCTGCTCGCCCGAGCCGTCGCCGGGGAGGCGGGCGTCCCGTTCTTCTCGATCAGCGGCTCCGAGTTCGTCGAAATGTTCGTCGGTGTCGGGGCTTCGCGGGTGCGTGACCTGTTTGACCAGGCCAAGCGCAGCGCACCGGCCATCGTGTTCGTCGACGAGATCGACGCCGTCGGACGCCACCGGGGCGCAGGCCTGGGCGGCGGGCATGATGAGCGAGAGCAGACGCTGAATCAGATCCTAGTGGAGATGGACGGCTTCGACACGAGTACCAACGTAATCGTGATCGCGGCCACGAATCGCCCAGACATCCTGGACCCGGCGCTGCTGCGCCCTGGTCGCTTCGACCGGCGTGTGGTTCTTGACCTGCCCGACATCAACGGCCGTATCGCCATTCTGCAGGTGCATTCGAAGGGCAAGCCGTTAGCTGCGAGCGTCGATATCGAGGAGGTCGCGAAAACCACCGTTGGTTTCTCTGGCGCCGACCTGGCCAACCTCGTGAACGAGGCCGCCATTCTTGCCGCGCGCCGTAGCAAGAAAGAGATCTTCGACGAGGAGTTCGCCGAGTCCGTGGACCGAGTTGTCATGGGCCCGGAGCGTCGGACTCGAGTCATCTCTCAAAAGGAAAAAGAGATCGTCGCCTACCATGAAGGGGGCCACGCCTTGGTCGGTCACGTGCTCGAGCATGCCGATCCTGTGCAGAAGGTCACCATTGTTTCGCGAGGCATGGCCGCCGGCTACACGCGCTCGGTCCCCGAAGAAGACCGAATATTCATGACCCGCGAGCAGTTCATGGACCGCATGGCCATGGCGCTCGGTGGGCGGGTCGCCGAGGAGATCACCTTCGGTGACGTGACGACCGGCGCCGGCAATGACCTAGAGCAAGTCACCCGGATGGCGCGAGCCATGGTTACGCGCTACGGGATGAGCGAAAAACTGGGGCCGCGTACCTTCGGCAAGACCGACGAGCTGGTCTTCCTCGGCCGCGAGATTTCTGAGCAGCGTGACTATTCGGAGCGGGTAGCCCGGGAGATCGACGACGAGGTCCACGGCCTGATCCTCGAGGCGTATACCCACGCCAAGAAAGTGCTCAGCGAGCACTACACCAAGCTGGTGCAGATCGCCCGCTACCTGATGCAGCACGAGACGGTCGAGGGCAAGGCCCTGCGCACCCTCTTCGACTCGGAGGCGCCGCCCACCGAGGGCGCCGTTGCCGCCAGCGCCTAGCCTCCTCCCTCCGCAAGCGCGACTAAAAGGGGCTCGGCCGGTGGAACCCCTTTTGTGTCGGTCAATGCGTACGAGTTGCCGTACCGTGGTGGCTATGGAAGAGATGGATATTGGCCGGCTTCTGATTGATTGAGGCCTTCTCCACGATGCGGCCGCTCACACGTCGCACGGCAGTGCCATCCAGGTTGCTTCGCTGTACTGCGCCTTCTGTGGCGGCTCTGACAACTGTCGCGCGGTTCTCTATGGGCTTGGCGAAGGCCATGAAGGCCAGTGGACGACGGAGACTCTTGGTAGTCGGCGGAGCACCAGGGGCACAGCAAGCCCTGATGTCGCTTCTGTCGTTCACCTGCGCTGTCCGTTTTGTCAGCAGCGGCGAAAGCTATTCGGAGAAGTCGGCTACCGCCAACCAGCAGTGAGCCGACATAGTTGTCATTTGGGCATCTACTCCCACTGGGCACAAGACCACCAACCATTACAGGGGCAGTGGCCCCATCACCGTAGCTTGGCGGGGGGTTGCGGCTCTTGCAGGTGAGTCGCTGCCGCCTTGGGTGGGCCTTTCTTTACCAAGGCCCTGCAACTACCCCTCTGACGCCTCCGCCAGCGGGCGCTCGCGGTAATAGACGCCCCACTTCTGCATCACTTGCTGCACTGCAGGGCTCTGGAGCGCAGCAAGGTCCTTGAAGAAGCCGGCGATCGCGTGGGCGTGGACCAGTTCCTCGCTGCACACCCAACTTGCCTCCGCCGGCACGACGTAGACTAGCCCGCTCTGGTGCATACACTCGATTTCGACTCGACTTCCGCCGGTATCCTGTTTGACCGAAATGCCGTAGGCCATCCGCTGAGCCTCCGCCGCTGGGGTGTCGAGGATTATAGCGGGGTCGCTGCGGTGTGCCCGTCGCCGCTATAATCGAAGTTATGCAGCAAGAAGATGTCCGTCTCACGAGCCTCGCCACCTGCGCCGGGTGAGCGGGTAAGTTCAATGCCGAGGACCTCGTCGAGGTCCTGAGCCACCTTCCGCACGTGCAGCACCCGCAGTTGCTCGTCGGGATCGACACGGGCGACGACGCAGCGGTCTACAAGTTGGCCGATGGCCTCGCCATCATCCAGACCATCGACTTCTTCCCGCCGATTGTGGACGACCCGTACCAGTTCGGCGCAATCTCCGCCGCCAACTCCGTCAGCGACGTGTACGCCATGGGCGGCACGCCGCTGCTGGCCCTCAACGTGGTCTGTTTCCCCGAGGACCAACCGATGCACGTTCTCGCGCGGATCCTCGAGGGCGGCGCGGACGTTGCGCGTGAGGCCGACATGCTCATCGTAGGCGGGCATACCATCAAGGACCGGGAGCCTAAGTACGGCATGTCCGTGACCGGGCTCGTCGATCCCGAAAAGGTCGTGGCGAACGTGGGGGCTGTTCCGGGTGACCGGCTCGTGCTGACCAAGCCCATCGGCACCGGCATCATCACCACGGCGTTGAAGGCAGGCGTTATTGACGGTGCGCCAGTGGACGCTGCTGTTGCCTCGATGCGCCGGCTCAACCGTGACGCGGCGGACGCCATGCGGACTGTCGGCGTCAACGCCGCCACCGATGTGACGGGGTTTGGCCTCGTTGGCCATCTCCTACGCATGATGGAGGGCAGCCAGACGACCGCGCACTTATCGGTCGCCAGCGTGCCGCTACTAGACGGCGCCCGCGATCTGGTCGAACAGGGCGTCGCGCCCGGCGGCACGCGCGCCAATCTCGATACGGTCGGCGCCCGCGTCGGTTGGCACCCCGATGTGGCGGACGAGGATAAGTTGCTCATGTGCGACGCGCAGACATCGGGCGGGCTGCTGATGGCCGTGTCCGAGGACAAGGCCGACCATCTGCTTCGGGAGCTGGCCACGCGGGATGTCCCGGGCAAAGTCATTGGCGTGGTCGCAGGAGGAGGCAGCTCTCCCATCCAGATCACGCCGTAGTCTTCCGGACCCCGAACGCAGAACCCAACTGGAGGCAGGGCTCGTGGAAATCCCTCGCGTCTTCGCAGACGCAATGATTCAGCATTCGCGCGAAGAGGATCCCAATGAGTGCTGCGGTGTGCTCGCCGCGGTTGACGGCCGGGTGGTCAAGCACTACCGGATCACCAACGTCGAGCACAGCCCCTACCGCTACAGCATGGACAGCAAGGAACTCTTCGATGCCTACCGCGAGATCGAGGACAACGGCTGGGACCTGGCGATCATCTACCACTCCCATACCCATAGCCCCGCCTATCCGTCCGCGACGGATGTTCGCCTCGCGACCTGGCCCGATGCCTTCTACTTGCTTGTCTCCCTACAAGACAAAGCGAGCCCGGACATCCGGAATTACACCATCCTCGACGAGACGGTGACCGAGGTTCCGCTGACCATCGTAGACTGACGCGCAAGCCTGCATTCGCTTTCCCCTCGGGCGATCGGCCATCTCATCAGGCCACCTCCGCCGGCACCTACAATGGGGGCACACCTCATGATAAAATTCACCGTCGCAGTGATCGCGTTCGTGCTCCTCAGCGCCGCTTGCACGGCCAATCCCCTCAATGAAGAGCGATTTAAGACCCTGCTCTCCGAGCAAGAAGCTCACGCGGCCATCGGTCTGCACATAGCCAAGGAGATCCAGTTTCTAGACATCGCCGAGGCCGACCACCTACTGGCCCAGGAGGGGATGCATGCGCTCACCATGGCGCGGAGGGCCGGCCTCGTCGATCGCCAAGGCGTGATCTTCGTGACCGAAACTGGCTTTGGCTCCGTCTCGCTCGATATCGAAGAGTTCGCTACCGACCGGCACGCACGCGAGCAGTTGGTGGTCCTGATTGAGCGTAATGGGCTGACGCCTACCGCCACGCGCGTAGGCTACCGCTCGGTTGAGGGCGCCATCGGCGGCGTGGATTCCGCGAGCCTTTTGGCATCCCTTGAGGTCAGCTTCGTCACCGGACGCCGGGTGGTGTCACTCCACGTCAGCGCCGACCCCCACGCGGACCTCACTCCCTATCGCGACGGGTTGCGCCAGCTCGCCGAGCTGGTCGACGGACGCCTCTAGCGGCCTGCCGCGGCGGCGCGCTCCTTCAGCCTTCGCAGGTGATCGACGAACGCGCTGGTGCGCATCTCTCGCTCCAGCACCTCGTGCAGCGCCGAGGCGAGCACCGCCTCGAGCTCGCGGCTCAGGCCCGTGGGCAGCGATAGCGCCGACGCCTGCTCCAGCTGGCTGCGGGCGAAGTGGCGTAGCACCTTCAGCGCATCGATAGAGAGCGGCAGCAGCCGGCCGTGGCCTACCCGGCACGACGTGCAGACTACCCCGCCGAGCGACGGCGCGAAGCGGTGGTTACCCTGCTCGATTTCCTTGCCGCATCCCAGGCAACGATGGAGCTCGGGCATGTAGCCAGCGTCGTCTAGGAGCCGCAGCTCGGTGTGGTGCGTTACGACAGCGATACTGGCGCCAGCATCAAGGCTGCGAAGCGCGCCGAGGAGCACACTGAACGCCACGGGATGCGGGGCATCCTCGGGTACCAAGGCGTAGGCAACCTCGGCCAGATAAATGGCGGTTGCCAGCCGGTCGAGGTCCGCCTTCAGTTGGCCAAAGCTCTCGATGGACTCCGCGCCGGTCACCACGTCCGACCGATGGCCAAGGGCGAGGCTTAGGTTCGCATGGTTGAGCACGTCGACGTGGCCGCCGAGCCGGCTCGTTACGCGGCGAGCGCCGCGTACGCGTACGCGTACGCGCCCGAGGGCCGGCGTCAGGATGATCAACACCCGGTCGGCTTCGCCCTCGTTGAAGGATCGCAGGACGACGGCCTCGGTCCTGTACGACCGTGGGCGCGCCCCAGGACCGGGGCGCCCGATGCGCCGCTCCTCCTGGCTGTGGTGTTGCGTGGGCGTCTCCGTCATGCGCTTTCTGAGGGCTAGTGTACACTCGGCCTCCCCTTGGAGGAGTGCCGTTTGACGACCCGCGATGTGTCCCGCTGCGCCTGGGCTGGCGACGGTGACGAACTCATGGCCCGCTACCACGACCAGGAGTGGGGCACGCCCCAGCACGCCGATCGCCACCTGTTCGAGATGCTGACGCTGGAGGGGGCGCAGGCCGGCCTCTCGTGGCGCACCATCCTCAACAAGCGCAGGGGCTACCGCGGGGCATTCGCCGGTTTTGACCCGGCTGCAGTCGCCGCGTTCGGCGCCGCGGACGTTGCTCGACTGTTGGCCGACCCCGGCATCGTGCGCAACCGGGCCAAGGTCGCTTCGGCCATTGGCAACGCGCAGCGAGTGCTCGACGTCCAGCGCGAGTTCGGCTCGCTAGACGCCTACCTCTGGCGTTTTGCGCCCGCCGCGAGCCTGAACACGCGACGGGCCAGTACGGCCGAAGTCCCGGCAACGACGCTTGAGTCCGACGCCATGGCGAAAGAGCTCAAGCGGCGCGGCTTCAAGTTCGTCGGCTCGACTATCTGCTATGCGTTCATGCAGGCGACGGGGATGGTCGACGACCACGTCTCGGGTTGCTTCCGCGCCGAGGGCAGGCGCGGAAAGAGATAAGAGTGTGAGCGGCGGTCCGCGAGTCCGGATCATGGGCTCTCCCGGCGCCGGCAAAACGACCAGAGCCCGGCCCATCGCCGCGGCGATGGGCCGGGCGTTCTTGGAGATGGACGACATCCACTGGTCCCTGCCGCAGCCTATGTACCAGCCGTGAGCGCCTCGACGATGAGGCGAGAGCGTTGCTCGCGAGTTCTTGGCCGGCCAACCGCGCGCGGGTCATCGCGGACTTCTACCGGAGGCTGGAGCAGCCCTGCCGAGGCTGCCGTCGCGCCAACGTCCGCTCACTCCTCGCGCTCCAGCAGCGAAGGATATAGGGCAGCCGGAGTAGCCGCCAGGTTCGGGGCGAGGCGCCGGCTGCCCTCACCTCCCGCATCTCTGTGAAAGGGAATTACTAGGGCCTTTCGAAGGGGGCCGCTAGAGCGCCTGGCGCCCTTCGAAAGCCCTGGCTAGAGTCAGGTCATCGGCATATTCAAGATCGCCGCCGACAGGCAAGCCCCGCGCCAGGCGGGAGATTTGCTCGACGAGCGGCGAGGCCAGCTGTTGGATGTACATGGCCGTGGCCTCGCCCTCTACGTTGGGGTTCGTCGCGAGAATGACTTCGCGCACGGTGCCATCGGCCAGGCGGGCCAGCAGCTCCCGAATGCGCAGGTCATCGGGCCCGACCCTGCTCATCGGGTCGATGGCGCCGTGCAGTACATGGTAGAGGCCGTGGTGGACGCCGGAACGTTCCATGGCGAGCACGTCCAGCGGTTCCTGCACGACACATATCAGCGAATGGTCACGGCCTGGGTTCGCGCAAATGGAGCAGGGATTATTTTCCGTGATGTTCTGGCAGTGCGCGCAGAAAGTTGTGCGCTCCTTGACCGACACGATCGCGTCGGCAAGGGCCGCGGCCTCGTCCATGGGCATGCGGACAAGCCAGTAGGCGAGCCGCTGTGCCGACTTGGGTCCGATGCCCGGCAGCTTGTTGAACTGCTCGATGAGCCGGGCGATCGGCGCTGCCAGCGATGGGTGGGCCGACGTGGGGCCTTCCGTCATCCCTACCCGAGCCCCGGGATGCCGAGGCCGCCGGTGATCGAGCCCAGCCGCTCGCCGGCCATGGCCCGCGCTTTGTCCAGCGCCTCGTTGGCGGCCGCAAGGACGAGGTCCTGTAGCATCTCGACGTCTTCGGGGTCGACAGCCACCGGATCGATGGTGACTGAGGCGATGCTCTGCTTGCCCGTGGCGACGACCTTGACGGCCCCGCCGCCCGCAGATGCCTCGACGGTCTCCGAGTCCAGTTCTTCCTGTGCCTTAGCTATCTGCGCCTGGATCTGCTGGGCTTGCTTCAATAGATCGCGATTCCCCTTTGGCTGGGGCTGCTTCCATCGCATGGGGTGTCTCCTCCGGCGCCGCGGTCTCATCCGCGGCATCCGAGACCACCTGACCGCCCAGGCTCATCGCCGCGCGGACCAGAGGGCCGGGTTGGGCGCCGGCGCTTGGATTTGTACCGGCTTCGGTCGTTTCGATGCGGAACGTGTAGTTTCCGCCGAGCGCCTCGCCGAGGACGCCCTCGGCTGCCAGCCGGGACGCGGGGTCGGTGAGTTCCTCTTGGAGCCGCTCGCTGTTGGACTGGTGCGGAAAGCGTACCACCAGTGCATTGCCGTCGAGATGATGCTCGCGGGAGCTACGCAGGAGCGCCGCGATGTCGTACTTCTTGCGTGGCAAGCGGCTCATGGCGCGCAGAATGGCGGGCCATGTGGCCGCCAGCCGCTCGTCAGGCGGCGCGGACGGGTCGAGGACCGAAGGAGCTGCCGCGCCGTTGGCCTGGCCGCCGTACTCGCGTCCTTCGGCTGGTGCTGGCGGCCGAGCCTCGAGGGGGGCGGCTGAAGTTCTTTCCGGTGGCGGGCGACTGGGTCGAGCCTCAGGGGACGGCGAAGCCCCTGCCGTCGCTGACTGGCCTGTTGAGGCACCCCGTACCGGCGCCAGGATCGCGGCACGGGAGGACTCGGGTTCCAGGCTCAGCTCGACAGTGGCAAGCTCCAGCGGCAGAGGCGACGGCTGGTCGTGACGCAGCGAGACGGCACCAAACACACGCAGCGCCCGCATGATCTGCTCCAGCAGCACGCGAGGGGCGAGCCCACCAAGCTCCGCCTGCGCCTCCTTGGAAATATCAATAGCGTCGCGAACACCGCTCTTCAGCAGCAGGCTTGCCCGGAGCAGGTCGACGGTCATGCGATGCAGCGGTCGGAGGTCGAGGCCCTCCGACGCCGTGGCGTTGATGATTTCGAGGGCCTGCGCCGTATTGCCGGAAAGCAAGTGCTTAACCAACGCGATGGCTCGCTCCTCGCCCGCGATGCCCAGCAGCTCCCGTACCTGTTCGAGCGTGACCTGGACGCCGAACGACGTGATGAGTTGGTCAAGCAGATTTGTTCCATCCCTGAGGCTCCCGCCTGCGGCGCGAGCGATGGTGTGCAGCGCTTCGGATTCGGCGTTGATGCCCTCGCTCGCTGCGATCTCGGCCAGCCGCTCGGCGACGTCGGCCGTTGAGATGCGCCTGAAGTCGAAGCGTTGGCATCGCGAGATGATAGTGGCAGGGAGCCGGTGGGGCTCGGTGGTCGCAAGGATGAAGATCGTGTTTGGCGGTGGCTCCTCCAGCGTCTTCAGGAAGGCGTTGAAGGCGTCGGGGGTGAGCGCGTGGGCCTCGTCAATGATGTAGACCTTGTACCGACCCTGGCTCGGCGCGAAGCGGACCTTTTCCCGCAGGTCGCGCATCTCGTCAATTCCGCGGTTGGACGCCGCGTCGATCTCGATGAGGTCGACGAATGCGCCCTTGTCGATGGCGATGCAGATGGCGCAGGTGCCATCTGGGTCGCAGGCGCCGGCCTCGCGGCCTAGGCAGTTGACGGCCTTCGCCACGACCCGCGCAGTGGAGGTCTTGCCGGTGCCTCGCGGCCCGCAGAAGAGATAAGCGTGCGCCAGCCGGCCGGTGGCGACGGCCTGGCACAGCGTCTTCGTTACCATCGGCTGGCCGACGACATCTGTGAAGCGTGGCGGCCGCCACTTGCGGTAGAGGACTTGGCTGGTCACGAGGGCGACCCCATGGCGAAGATCTGGGCAAGTGCCTCGTTCTCCAGCCCCTGCATCGCCACTGTCTCCTCCGGCTCCGCGTGGTCGTGCCCCAGCAGATGGAGCACGCCGTGGACGACGAGGAGGGCGAGCTCACGGTTGATCGCAACGCCACGCTCCGCCGCCTGTGCCGCCGCCCGTTGGTGGGAGATCACCACTTCGCCTAGCGACTCTTCCTCCGGTGTCTCGGGGAAGTCGAAGCCTGGCTCTTCTTGGCCTTCTCCGGTGCGTCCGAAAGCTAGGACGTCGGTCGGCTCGTCTAGGCCACGGAATCGGTGGTTGAGGTCGTGAAGCGTGGGGTCGTCAGCGACGACGATGCTGGCCCCGGCCGAGCCCTTCGGATCACCGATGGCGAGCGCGGCCAAGGCGACTTTGCGAAGCCAAGTGGCCCCGGCCGTGGCCTGGTAAGCGGGGAGGACGTTTACGTCTATCGTGCGCTTCGGCATAGGGACTCCGGCGGCCCGAATCATATCACTCGTGCGGGCTCGAAACGGCACCGCCGATGGCGACATGCCTCCCCCTGAACGCCGTTATGATGGCTGCTATAGTTGGCGCTCATTGGCCAAAGGAGGTGCGGATGTCGACCAGTGTCTCGGACTTTGTGAGGCAGTTGCTGGACCGCAACGAGCCGTACCTGCTCGGCGCGCTGGAGGGTATTGACCCCGACATGCTGCATCGCCAGCCTGGCCCCGAGTCCAACAGCATCGCCTGGCTGGTGTGGCACCTCAGCAGGGTGCAGGACAACCACGTCTCCGCCATGGCGGGCCGAGACCACGTCTGGATCACCGGGGGCTGGGTGGAGCGGATGGGCCTTGGCCTCGATCCCATGGATCGGGGTCGAGGGCACACGCCGGAGCAGATTGCGGCGTTTCGTGTGCCGAGTGTCAGTGCGCTAATGGACTACTACGAGGCAGTGCGCGACGCCACCGGTACGTTTTTGGATGAAATGGACGACGCAGCCTTGGAGCGCCAGGTCCCCGCCGTGAGCGGAGATGGGACAGTCCCCTTGGCGCAGCGCCTCGAGATGACGCTGACCGATGGCCTCCAGCACACAGGGCAGGTTGCCTACCTGCGCGGCTTGTTCGAAGGGCGCGGCTGGCTTGCTGTCTGACCAGATTGCCAGCGTACTGGCAATCTGGGGTCGGCTCGGTAAACAAGACGAGGGAGGACGACATGGAAGGCGCCGCGCTCATTGCGCAAGGGCTCGACCGGATCGCTGGCTCGTTGGAGCGCTCGCTGACGGGCGTCTCCGTCGATGAACTCTGCCGCGTGCCTGGCGAGGGCACCAACTCCATGGCCTGGCTGGCCTGGCATCTCACCCGAGTGCAGGATGACCACCTGATGAACCTGGCCGGCCGTCCGCTGGCGTGGGCGGAAGAGGGCTGGCACGAGCGCTTCGGCATGCCGGCTGAGAACGACTTCGGCATGGGCTGGCCGCCCGAGCAGGTACAGGCCTTCACCTGCGAGTCGGCCGAGGTGCTGCTGGCACATCATCGTGCCGTCCTCGCGCGCTCCAAGGCGTACCTGGCCACCGTGACCCCCGGCGACCTTGACCGCGTGCTGGACGAGCCGCAGTGGGACCCCCGCCCGACCGTCGGCGTGCGACTGGTGAGCGTCATCAGCGACAACACGCAGCACGCCGGCCAGATCGCCTACCTGCGGGGCCTCTTCGGTGGCTACGGCTGGCAGCGAAGCTAGCGACGGCCACGGCCGTCACCGATTTCGATGACTCCGCTGGTTCCCGGCGTGATCCGCATAGTCCATGCCCTTATCTCGAATTCACGGAGCAGCACATGGAAGCCAACGAGTTCTTCCTGACGGCACTGTCGCGGTCCGAAGGCACGCTCAAGCGCGCTCTCGACGGCTTATCACCTGAGGACCTGCGGGCGCAGCCCGCGGGCACGGGCAGCAACCCCATCGGCTGGCTGACCATGCACCTGACGCGGGTGCAGGACGGCTGGTTGTCCCGAGCGCAAGGGATGGACTCCGAATGGGACGATGCGGGCTGGGGCGCCAAGTTCGGCATCCAGGGCGAGGCCTCGCAGTGGTCGCCCGAGAACGTCCATACCTTTGACCCGAAGAACGCAGAGACATTGATGGCCTACTGGACGGCGGTCAAGGCCCGGACCGATCGGTACGCCGGCAGCCTGAAGGCGGCGGACCTCGACGATGAGTTGCCGGTCGGTCGGCCGGGTGCCCCGCCTATGACCATCGCGCAGGTGCTCGCGCTCATCCTCGGTGACAACGTGCAGCACATCGGGCAGATCGCCTATCTGCGCGGGCTGGTTAAGGAGCAAGGCTGGTACTAGCTAGGGGATAGAGGAACGGGCGGTGCTTCATTAGGGCCGGTTGGCGCTGGCTCGACCATGGCTGGCTCACGCCCTTCGCGCACCAACGGCATCAGCACAACCATTGCGCCGACAAGCGACGACAGCGTGAGAATGCCGACGCCCAGCTCGCCGGTGACGTCGCGCACCACGCCCAGCAGGAACGGTCCGCTGAAGCCGCCGACCTCGGCGATCGCGTAGAACAAGCCCGCCGCTGCCCCCATGCGGCGCACGCCGACGCCAGGCGTCTCCATGAGGATTAGCATCACGATGGGTACCATCGGGCTGCGCGCGACGGCGAAGAGCATGAGCGCGCCGACTTGGCTCGGTCCCGCCAGCAGCACCAGCCCGTAGCCGCTGGCCGCCGAGCTGACGAGGAGCCCGGCCATGACGTAGCGGCGATAGCCTTGACGGGCGAGGCTTGGGATGGCGAAGAGCCCCAGCGCGCCCACCATGGTGGCGCCCGCGACCCATGCGCCAGCCTGCGCCGCAGTCATCCCGCCGTCGCTCAGCAGCGTGGGCAGCCAGTTCTGAAGTCCGTGGCTCATGAGGAACGTGACCAGCGCTAGTGCCAGAACGATGCGCACGTTGCGCAGCCGGAGCAGCGCTCGGGTGGTACTCCTTTCGCCGGCATCACGCAGCCGGTCCGGGGACGCGGACGGAGCGTCGCGGGCGAACAGCCACCAGGCCACCAGTACCACGAGAACGATGGAACCATAGACCCACGCGATGCCTCGCCAGGTGCCGGTCACCGGCTCGACGAAGCTGGCGGCGGTGGCCAGCGCAAAGGCCACGCCGGTCAGTGGCCCGGTGTTGTAGATGCCCGCCGCTAGTCCGCGCTCGTTGCCGCGAAACCACTGCGAGACGACCTTGGGCGCTCCGGTGGAAATGATGGGCCCACCTAAGCCGAACAGCGCGACCGCGCCGAACAGCGTGAAGAAGTCCACGGCTGCGGCCCGCAGCACCAGCGAGAGCCAGATGACTAGCAGGCCCGCCCCCACGGAGCGGCGAACGCCGAAACGGTCGACGGCCGCGCCTAGTGGCGACGCCGTCCCGATGTAAATCAGCTGCCAGGCGCCCAGCACCAGCCCCATTTGCGTGCTGGATATGCCCAAGTCTTCGGTGATTGCGCCGACCAAGGGCGGCAGGCTTCCTGCGGTGATGCCGAACGAGACGTAGGCCAGCCACGTCAGGCCCAGCATGAGCCAGCGGCCTGAGATATTGGGGGTGAGGGTCGGATTTATTCGTGACATAGAAAAGCGAACGGTGAGGGCGCGGAGTGCATGCTACGGCAATGCCCCCGCGAGGAACCCTCCGCCACCTCCTCGGCTACAATGCGGCATAGGCCATCCGGGAGCCCTCTATGCCACTGCTTTACGAAAGCGTCCGCAAGGCTGCGAACCTCGACGAGCGCGAGCTCGCCGACATCACCGACAAGCTGCGCCGCCACGTCGACGGCGAGGTCCGTATGGACCGCTACAGCCGCGCGCTCTATTCCACGGATGCCTCGATCTACCAGATGGAGCCCGTCGGCGTCGTCGTACCGCGAACGGCCGACGACGTTGAGGCGACGATCCGCGTCGCGCGAGAGCACGGGGTGCCGGTCCTGCCGCGCGGAGGCGGCACGGGCCTGGCTGGCCAAACCACGAACCACGCGATCGTCATGGACTTCTCCAAGTACATGCGAAACGTGGTCGAGGCCCAACCGGAGGAGCGGTGGGCGCGAGTGCAGCCCGGCATCGTCAACAACCATCTGAGCGCCGCTATGCGACCTCACGGCCTGATGTACGGGCCAGACCCGGTCACCAGCGCCCGCGCGACCGTTGGTGGCGGCATCGGCAACAACTCCTGCGGCTCTCATTCGGTTATCTACGGCAAGACGCTGGACCACATCCTTGAGATCGATGCCGTGCTGTCCGATGGCAGCCGTGCCCACTTTGACGCCACCGGCGGACACGAACTAGAGCGCCGGATGTCGCTGGACACGCTCGAAGGCAGGCTTTATCGCGAAGTCCGGCGCATCGCCTACGAACACCGCGACGAGGTCGAGCGGCGATTCCCCAAAATTCTGCGCCGTGTCTCCGGCTACAACCTCGATGACTTCGTGAACGACGCGCCTATGAACCTCACGCGTATGGTCGGCGCCTCGGAGGGCACGCTAGTGGTGGTAACCGAAGCGAAGGTCAATCTCGTCCCTGTCCCCACTATGCGCGGCACGGCCGCCATCCACTTCCGCGGGCTGGTGGAGTCCATGGAGGCGACCGTTGCCATCCTCGAGCACGGCCCGTCCGCGGTTGAGATGATCGGTGAACTCATCCTCCGCAACTGCCGGGTTAACCCCGGCTACCGCCACCTGCTCGACTGGGTGCAGGGTGAGCCCGAGGCTCTGATCTTCGTCGAATTCTACGGAGGCTCGGCGCAGGAGATCGACGCGAAGCTAGATGCGCTCAAAGCCGACCTGGGCCGCCGCAGCCTGGGCTACGCTACCGTAACTTCCAGCGAGCCAGCGCGGCAGCGCCACATGTGGGAGTTGCGCGAGGCGGGGCTGGGCATGGCCATGGCCATCAAGGGCGACGCCAAGCCCCTCGCCTACGTCGAGGATACGGCGGTGTCGCCCGAGCTGTTACCGGAGTACGTGGCGCGCTTCGAGGAGATCGTACAGGCGCACGACACCGAGGCGGCGTACTACGGGCACGCGTCGACCGGCTGCCTGCATATCCGGCCCATTGTCAACGTGAAGACCGCCGATGGGCTGGCGAAAATGGAAAGTATCGCGAACGACGTCGCCGACCTGGTGCTGGAGTTTGGCGGTTCGCTGTCCGGCGAGCATGGGGACGGCATCGTCCGAGGGGCCTTCACCGAGAAAATGTTCGGCACCGAGCTCTACGAGGCCTTCAAGCAGATCAAGCAGGCGTTTGACCCCGACGGGATCATGAACCCGGGAAAGATCATCGAAACACCGCAGATCGGAGAGGTGCTCCGGCTCGGCCCCGAGACCCGGAACATGGAAGTACCCACTTTCATGGATTTCTCGGCCGACGGTGGCTTCGCGGGTCATGTCGAGCTCTGCAACGGGCAGGGCGCCTGCCGTCGCACCGACGGAGGCATGTGCCCGTCTTACATGGTCACGCAGGAAGAAGAGCACTCCACTCGTGGGCGGGCGAACCTGCTACGGATGGTGCTATCGGGCAAGCTGCCCCCCGCCGAACTGAAGGGCGACCGCTTGCAGTCCGCATTGGACCTGTGCGTTGAGTGCAAGGCCTGCAAGGCGGAGTGCCCGTCCAACGTAGACATGGCCAAGTTGAAGGCCGAAGTGTTGGCAAAGTTCTACGAAGGCCGGCGCGTGCCGTTGCGGGTGCGGGCCTTCGCCAACGTTGCCACTCTCAGCCGCATCGGCCAGCGCTTCGCCCCCGTCGTCAACCTCCTCTCGCGGTTGCCGGTCATCCGGCAGCTGGCAGCCAACTTCCTAGGCATCTCCCGTGAGCGCCCGCTGCCCGAGCTCGCCGCCCAGCGCTTCTCGGCCTGGTTTCGTGCGCGCCCGCCCCGCCCCGTCGAGGCTCCGCGCGGGGATGCGGTCTACTTCAACGATACGTTCACCGAGTACATGTACCCCGAGGTTGGCCAGGCCGCCGTCGCGGTGCTGGAGGCCCTCGGCTACCGCGTGACGGTGGTCGACCAGAAGCGCTGCTGCGGACGCCCGGCCATCTCCAAGGGTCAGCTGGCGCTGGCCAGGGGCTGGGCCGTCGAGAACGTCGCAGCCCTTCTCCCTTACGCTACGCGGGGCGTGCCCATCGTCGGCACGGAGCCGTCGTGTCTGCTGACCCTGCGCGACGAGTACCCAGATCTACTCCAGAGCGAGGAAGCCGGCATTGTCGCCTCGCAGGCGGTGATGCTGGACGAAATGCTGGCCTCGCTGCTCGCAGCCGGAGAGGACGTCACGTCGATCTTCGGCTGCGACCTGACGGCTGAGATTCAAGTGCACGGCCACTGCCACCAGAAGGCCATCGTGGGCGCGGGACCGACCATCGCCGCGCTGAACGCGGTGCCGGGCTACACAGCCGAGCTCATCGACTCGCCCTGCTGTGGGATGGCAGGCACTTTCGGCTTTGAGAAAGAGCACTACGAGATTTCCCGGTTGATGGGTGAATTCAAGCTTTTCCCCGCGATCGAGGCCGACGCCCGGCGCGACTGGGCCGTTGCCGTCAGCGGCGTCTCCTGCCGGCAGCAGATCGACCACTTCACGTCCAAGCGATCGCGGCATGTTGCCGAGTACCTGGCCGACGCGCTGAAGCGCTAGCCGCCGTGACCTCAAGCGACAAGGCTCAAGCCGTTCGCCGCCAGGTGGAGCAGCTTATGGTCGACAACCTCAAGACCGGGATCGACCGCTCGACTGGGTTCCGCTATCGGTTCCTCTGTCCTTCGAAGGACGAGTATCGCTGGCAGTGGTTCTGGGACTCATGCTTCCATGCCATCGCCACCGCGCATGTTGATCCTGAACTCGCCACCGACGAGCTGCGCGCGTTGCTGGCGCGCCAGGACGACGACGGCTTCATCGGCCACATCAACTATTGGGGATCGCGACGCCCAACCCTGCACGACGCCTGGATCAGCCTCCAGAGTAACAATCCGCTGTTCCCCAAGCACAGCGCGATGATCCAGCCGCCCATGCTGGCGCAGGCCGTCGAGCGCGTTTGGGAGCTAACCGGTGACGCGGCGATGCCGTTGCCGTTCATGGAGCCGCTGGACCGCTACCATAATTGGCTGGCGACCAACCGCGCGTCGGGTGAGGACAGTCTCTTGACCATCGTCTCGCCCTACGAAGCAGGAACAGACCAATCACCTGCGTACGACTCGACCATGGGCGTAAAGAGTCCGCGGCCGAACCGGTGGGGGATGGGCGGCAGGGATCGCTACTTGGACGTACGCAACGCTCTCCTCGGGCATGACTCGGCGCGGCTGTTGGCCAAGGGTCGGTTCCACGTCAAGGACCCGCTGGTGAACGCGCTCTACGCCGACTCGTTGGCGACCATGGCACGCCTGCACCGGGCGCAAGGCTCCGTCATGGTCGCTGGGGCCTACGCCGAGCAGGCGCAGCGCGTCACCGACTCGATCGTCGCGAACCTCTACGCAAGAGAGCATGGCGCATTCTTTGCCCTGAGCGGACACGAAGAGCGGCGCACTGAACCACTGGTGGTGAATGGCCTCGTGCCGCTGCTGCTCAAGGGCCTGCCCGCCGACGTCGCTAGCGAGGTGGTCGAGCGAACGTTGCATGATGCCGGGCGCTTTTGGCTGCGCTACCCCGTGCCGTCGGTCGCGGCCACGGAGCCGTCATTCGACCCGCGTGGGCACAGGCTCATCTGGCGCGGGCCGACGTGGGTGAACACCAACTGGATGATCTGGCGGGGACTGCGGCGCCACGGCTACGACGACCTAGCGGCGACACTGGCGGGGCGCACCGTCGATATGGTCGTGAAGTCAGGGATGCGCGAGTTCTACAACCCACTGAACGGCGACGGCCTAGGGGCAACGTCCTTCGGGTGGTCTGCGCTGGCCCTGGACATGCTGGACGGCTAGCCTGCGTCGGGGCTACGAGCGCATAGAACCGTCCTCTCCCCTTCCTTTCCTTCCTCCGCCCCTGGCCGATCTCCGTCACGCGCCGGACGACGTCTCGTTCGTCGTGTGGGCCAACCCCTGACTCCCATTGCTTGGATTTGGGCGCCCTTCGATCTGCACCTGTAAACCGGTGAGCGAAGTCGTCAGCGAACTTAAAGAGAGCTCGCACCCTCAGCGCCTACCTCGGCAGCAGCGCGTACTCCATTGAGTCGGCGAGGGCCTGCCAGGACGCCTCGATGATGTTGCCCGACGCTCCCACGGTGCCCCAGGTATGCTCGCCGTCCGCCGACTCGATGAGCACGCGAACGACGGCGCCTGTGCCGCCTGGCCCCTGGTCCACCACGCGCACCTTGAAGTCGGTTAGAGAGACGCTTGCCAACTGGGGATACACCTGCTCCAGCGCGCGACGCAGCGCCAAGTCCAGTGCGTTCACCGGGCCGTTGCCCTCCGCTACCGTGTGCGCCAGGTGGCCGCCTACGCGGACCTTCACCATCGCCTCCGACAGCGACTCCTCGTCTCCGCTGCCGAGGTTGTTGGGCCGGCGGCGCTTTTCCATGATGATCATCAGGTCGACCAGCTCGAAGGGCGGCGTGTAGTCAGGCAGCGTCCGCTGGACGAGTAGCCGGAACGACGCCTCCGCGCCTTCGTACTGGAACCCCTCGGCCTCCCGTTGCTTGACCATCTCCAGCAGCGCCGAGAGTTGCTTCTGGGGCACCTGGGCCCCGAGCCCTTCCTCTTGGAGTTTGACGGCGATGTTGCCGCGGCCCGACAGCTCGGAGAGCACGATGTGCTTCGTGTTGCCGACGGCTCCAGGGTCGATGTGCTGGTATGAGCTTTCGTCCTTAGCCATGGCGGCAGCGTGCAGACCACCCTTGTGGCTGAACGCGCTCTCGCCCACGTAGGCTTGGTAGTGGCTGCGCGGCATGTTGGCCACCTCGCTGACGAAGCGATGCGTCTCAGTGAGGTGCGCCAACTGCTCGTCGGTGACGACGTCAATGCCGAGCTTGAGCTTGAGGTTGCCAATGACGGACAGGAGGTTCGTGTTGCCGCAACGCTCGCCGTAGCCGTTGATGGTTCCCTGCACCTGCGTCGCGCCGGCCTGAACAGCGGCGATGCTGTTTGCCACGGCGACATCGGCGTCGTTGTGGCAGTGGATGGCGATACGGGTGCTGAGTTCCGACACGATGCGGTGCGTGGCGTTGAACACGTCCACCGGTAGCGAACCGCCATTGGTGTCGCAGAGGACCACGTATTCTGCGCCCGCCTCGTCGGCGGCACGGACGCAGGCGATGGCGTAGTCCGGATTGTCGGCGAAGCCGTCGAAGAAGTGCTCCGCGTCGAAGATGACACGCCGGCCCTGGCCTCTGAGGTATTCGATGGACTCGCGGATCATGGCCAGGTTCTCTTCGAGCGAGGTTTCGAGGACCGTGCTGACCTGCGATTCGGAGGTCTTGCCGACAATGGTGATGACAGGCGCTTCAGAGGAGAGTAGCGCGGCAAGCTGTGTGTCGCCTTCGACGGTGCCCTTGGCGCGGCGAGTGGAGCCGAAGGCCACCAGTGTCGAGTTTCGCAGCGTAAGGCCCTTTGCGCGTTGGAAGAATGCGTCGTCCTTGGGATTGGCGCCAGGCCAGCCACCCTCAATGAAGTGAACGCCAAGGTGATCGAGCCGCTCGGCGATGCGCAACTTGTCCTCGACGGACAGGCTTATGCCCTCCATCTGCGCGCCGTCGCGGAGCGTCGTGTCGTACAGCGTGACCTCTGCGTTTTGCCTGTTCATCGCTCCCCTCTCTGCCGCCTGCACCGCGATTGCCGTTGACCGTTTCTAAACCGAAGCCCGTGCCTGGCGCGCCGCTACAACGGCTGACACGGTCTGATCGCTCAGTCGGCTGTTCAGCCTGGAGGCACTCCTTATCGCCGCCTCCTTTCTGCTTATCGCCTGTTCGAGAGCACAGGGCGAACCTGGACCGGCGGGCCTCCCAGTTAAAAGGGCTGGGCTCCGGGTAAGGACGAACCGCTAGTTGAGGAAGAAGTCCGAGAACATCTTGGCTGCCAACTCCGGCTGGTCGGTCTGCACTTGGTGGCCGGCGTCGTCCGCATATTCGAACTTAATGTGCGGCAGCATCTTTTCCAGCTCGTAGCCCAGTTCGACGGGCGCGAAGCTGTCCTCTTTGCCCCAGACCATCATCGCGGGGATGGAGAGCTTCTCCAGCTTCCCCTTAAGCATGAAGCGCTCGCGCCAAAAGGAGTTCTCCATGATGCGCTGCCGTCCTTGGCTGAATGCCAGCGTCATCTCGGGCACGCCCGGTCGGTTGTAGGCGGCCGTCCGGCTAGCCACCAGCTCGTCGGTGACGGTGGTAGGGTCGTGGACGATGCCTTCGAGGAAAGCGCGGAGCTTAGGCGCAGTGCCATCGAACTCGCGTAGGGCCTTGCGCGCAGGGTTCTCGGGCGAAGGCAACCCCATGGCCTGCGCGATGGTCCCGCTGCCGATCAAGGCCAGCTTGGCCACGCGGCCGGGGAAGTCCAGCGCGTAACGGGCGGCGACGTAGCCCCCCTGCGAATTGCCGATCATGTAGACGTTGTCCAAGCACAGCGCGTCCATCCAGTCGCGCACGTGGTTCACCAGGCTGTGGTGGGCCAAGTTGGGGTAAGCGATGGTCGGCGCCTCCGTCAGGCCGTAGGAGATCTGGTCGGGCGCGTAGATGCGGAACCGATCGCTCATCAGCGGGATGATCCGCCGGAAGCCAGCCGCGCCCGAAGCGCCTGGCCCGCCACCATGGAGCATGACCACGGTCGGGCCGCTGTCGCCTGCCTCCGCGTAGTGCGTCTTGATGTCGCGGGCCATCACCCAGTTCTCTCGCCACGGCAACTTGGCCATCGTCGTTTCCTCCCTTTGGATCGCATTGTAAGGCTATGGCGACCCTGGCCGGCCGTCAATCGGCGAGCGTGGCCTTGGCGCGACGGTAGCCTAGAAGTAGCCTGCCATCAAGCGCGCGACCCACTCGGGCTCTCGTGGCGTCACCACCCGATCGAACGCAGCGAAGTACGGTTTCACGTCCAGCACCGGAGTCCCGTCGATGGCGTCCAGCCCACAGACCACGAGCGCGTTGTCCTCGGCTGCCGCCAGCTCGACGGCCGTCACGCCGATGGGGTTGGGGCGGTAGCGGGCACGCTGGGCTAGGATGCCAAGTTCCGGCATGTCGTCGCGGCCCTGCGGACGGCGGGTGAGCCGCGCTGGGTCGAATAGGGCAGTGTGCAAATGGAACACGACTAGCACGTGGCTGAAGGCGTCGATACCCTGGAGCGCACCCGCCCAGCGCGGATCCAGTTCGATGCGTGCCGTCACGCCAGCCCACTCGTCGCGCTCGGTCTGCGTCACCGGCGAGCGGACGACTCCGATTGGTTCCATCTCCATACGCACCTCCCTTAGTGGTCGGGAGGGTAAGGAGTGGGGCGCCGGCGGTCAAACTTGGGGCCGTGGTCGACACCGGCTAGTGGTAGTTGCTGTGGCGCCAGCCCTGACCCTGGCAGAACCGAAGGCACGACGGCTTGACGGGTCGCAGGGTGTCGC
>Ga0114999_10003089_pt1 | contig 21258 bp, 21 predicted proteins | sample ArcticOcean_MG_C_3_FD_89820 | JGI IMG/M metagenome (GOLD analysis project Ga0114999, IMG submission 89820) | Marine microbial communities from western Arctic Ocean - ArcticOcean_MG_CB8_126 | ecosystem: Environmental > Aquatic > Marine > Oceanic | place: Arctic Ocean: Canada Basin | collected...
CGACGGAAGGGACCCTCACACTAACGTAGCCAACGTCCGTTCGTTGCGCAATCGATGTGAGAGTCTGAACGTACAGGTTCAGAACCTGTTGTTTCTTGGCAGGTGATAAGTCATTTCGCGTGGCCGGGAATGGGATAGGGCCGCCGGAGTAGGAGAACTTGTTGCCCCCCTCTTCTAGAACATCACGCTCTGTTACCAAAGGACAAATGGCCAAGATTGTTTCGTTCTCCACGATGGTGAAAGAAGAGTTCGCGATGAACCTATCGGCTGAATACTCCTGGGTGTACTCCATCCAGTGGGTGGTGTGCCAGAACCATGCATCTTCCGACTGCTTTGCAAAGCTGTTCCAGGCATCCCCACGGTCGTCTAGAGGTTGGATTTCCAAAGGCACCCAACTCCCGAGATAGAGATTGGCTCGTGAGAAATCGCTTGAAAAAGATTGCCGGTCATAGTTTGTATCATGGGCATGGTGGAGGTTTGGATAGAAATCGCAAGCACCTGCTCGGCTTCCTCTAGGTTTTGCACTGTTTCAATCGTGGTTTTTAGGCGGGACATACCGGCATTCCTGAGGCTGAAAACGAACGTTCGATTCTACGGCCATGAACCATATGCATAACGCTTTGACCTACTACTGCGCGCCGTCCGGGCAACTCGGCACAGGCCAGCCAAAATCTCTTGTCAAAGCTCGTCTACTGCGGACCAACTCGGCAGGTTAGGAATCAGTCGTGTGGCAGGTTTAAGCGCAAGAGTATCGTCCCTGGGAGGCGCTCCGGCGAGTGCCAACAACAAGTGCCTTGCGTCTTCGTGTCGTGATACATCCCATCGTTGAAATAGCTCATAGATTGCCGGGCAATGTTCGGGGCTGGCGATATAACCAACTATGTCCTTGAAGGAGCTTGCGTCCAGAATCCGTATCATGTGTCCACCATCCCAGGACTGGCGGACGCTCAGAGAGTGGTTCAATGCTCGGAATGCTCTTGTGCACCAATGACCGAGAGGTAACGTTAGGACGGGTCCGTTGTCGCCGCTGGACTGGAAATACCCTAAGAAGCCTGCCATGAACTTCGATCTATATTCAGGGAGTGCGGCCGCCTCAATAACGCGGTTTTCGCTGGCAATGAAGTAGCCTATCAACGTATCTTCTTCGATCAGGGTAACAAAATGTGCGTCGTTCACCTGGTGGGACAATCTCGGTTCCAGATTGGCCCACCAATCCCGGTCCCTATGGAAGCTGAGAAAGATATCGCGATAGGAGTCGCTATAAGCGCGGGCATAAATGTCTATGTCGGCCTGCTCGACGCCCGGTTTGGAGACGCCTGAGAATAGGGGGAGTGATTCAAGAGACAGGGGATGTTCCAGACGCATCTCTACGTGACAGCCAAGACCCACGTAGCCGAGTTTCGGATACCATCCGTCAACGGCGCGTCTGGCGAATAAGATGGAAAACACGTCTCCCCGTTGGCGGGAGCGGTCCAGAGCTGCCTCCATAACCTGCAATCCCCATCCTTGTCCCTGCAAGTCGGGGTGGACACACACACTGGTAATACCACCGGCCTTGATGACTCCGGCGGTGGAGTGGAGCTCCCGGTCCAATATGCGAACGAATCCGAGAATTTGGTGATTGTCGACAATCACCACTGCATCTTCGAGGTTTCGCAAAGGCTCTAAGAGTCTGGCTCGAGCGAAATTGAACCGGGCATCAAAATAATTGGGTCCGTAGATCTTGGCAGCCAACTCGTATGCCCTGTCGACTTCGTCCAGGCTATTTGCCCCCCTGACCTCCATCACTTGATGTCCTGTCGGGGTTGTCTCGACATGTCGGAATCTGGCTTAATAATTACGCTCGCCCTTTTCGCACGATGCTTAGACTATCGGGGCCTTCGTTAAATAACAGGTCCAAGGCGGAGAGGTAAGGAACGAAGGAGTCGTACAACTGCCTGTACTCAGGATGGCGGAATTCATGGTATGCCAGGTCAATGCCGTTAGATTCGAACAGGTTGTTTTCGTCTATGTAAGACTTCGAACCTTGAGGCGAGACGTAACGCTTCGCTCCAACGGCCCTGCAGATGTCCACCAATAGCTCCACCCTCTTGCCGCTCACCTCCAAATCCGAACTGCTAACAATCGGAGTATCAATCTCCATCTGTTCGCAGAACCAATTGATCAGGTCGATGTCTAGCTCGGCCAAGGACTCCCGTGGCTTTAGCATGACCGTCGAGAGTTCCGGCATGTACCGATCATAGAATTCTGACTTGGCGTAGAGGTGCTCGATGGTGGATAGGTGCTTGTTGACGAAGAAATCGCTGAGTTCAAGACGAACATCCTTTATGACCTGGCCCCGTTTGCCCTTGGACAGCACCGGCACGGAAAGCCATAGGGTCCGGTCGGGAGCTTTTACACGGTTTCGCTGTTGCCATGACCGGCGTTCGAACTGCACCGAGTCGAGAAAAACGAAGCAGTCGACTTGGTCAATGAGGTCGAAGTAACCGATCCAGGGCAGATAGGTGGGCTGCATGATTGCCACGGTACGCGGGGTCATCATGGTCTATGCGCTCTCCTGGGCCACTGCCAGGCCGATGCCGTCTTTGCCGTAATCATTGCCGTTGTAGAGCAGGTGTTTCACACCCCGGTGATCGAACACATAGGCATACTCAATCATCTTAGAGTCCCAGCCCTCGGGGGAAACATCCAACCCGGCCTGGCCGTCGTCCCTTTCCCAATGGATGCCGTCAATCGACTCGGCGTATCCCATGCGGTAGTTCTCTCCCTTGTGTGAGAACCACATCTTGTAGACGCCATCCTCTTTGCGCACGCACGGCCTGGCCAGAGCATTCTCACCCTGGGTAGCGAAGTCTATGCAGACCGTGTTGGTGCGTTTCCAGTTCAATCCGTCTTTGGACTCAGCATATTTGATGTTGTAGCGGGGCAAGTCACGGTGGACCCAGTCCACGCCCGATGTGTACCACATTCGCCAAGTGCCGCCGTCGTTCATCACACAGGGGGCGGTATTCAGGTAGGGTTCATCATTGCTCCGTTCAAGCAGCGGCGCCCTGGAATACCGTTGGAAGGTCTCACCGCCGTCGTCACTCACTGCGAGTCCACCGTATAGGTGCATCCGTACCGTGGAGCCTTGGTTCCAGCCGATGTAGTACAGCCATTTTCGTCCCCCGTCATCAACCAACCATGATGGTGAAACCCCGTTGTCGTCGAAACAGCCAAGGGCACCCAGACCTAATACCGGCCCTGAAAACTTGGGCTCGGACGATGGAGATTTGAGGTCGATCTCGGCGTAGCTGATGATGGAGCGGTTCTCCGTGTCCCGGCCGGAGAAATATACCCGGCAGATGTCGTCTTGGCGCGGTTCTCCCACCGGGACCATGGCGTGGGTGCGCATCCAGTCAGAACCATTAGGGGTGATTACCAACCCCTTTTTTCCCCATTTCATCTGTCAGTTGCATCTGGCTTCGCCTGAAAATTAAAAATTGTCATGACCTATTTCTCACTATATTTCGTGTTGGTGAAATACCTAATCCGAGAGGACTGGGTGCTACGGAGCTCTGCCGCTTTTCCGGTATATACGCCGCCTTCTTCAGTGTCTTTGAGTATCGTAGCTCCCGCTCCAATGACCGTTCTGGGAGCGAGGGAGATGCCGTCTCGCAGGGTGCAGTTGACGCCGAGGAAGCTGTAGGCGCCAATCGAAACATGGCCCGACACGACGCAATGGGAAGTCAGGAAGCAGTGGTCTTCAATGGTCGAGTGGTGCCCTATGTGGTTTCCGCTCCAGAGAGTAACGTTGTCGCCTATCTCGACGAATGGCTGGATGGTCTGGTTCTCGAAGATGAAGCAATTTTCGCCAATCTTGGCAGCGTCCCAGATCACCGACTTGGAGCACACATAGCTAATCAGCTCGTATCCCTTCTTCTTGGCCTCGTAGAACTTCTGGGCTCGCACCTCGTTGAGTTTGCTATAGCTCAGGGCCACGAACATCTTGAAGTCTGAAGGAGGGTATTTCTCAACGACTTCTTCAAAGGCGACCAAGGGTAGTCCTTGATACTCGTTCTGGTCGATGTAATTAGCGTCCGCGGAGAACGCCACCACCTCATCAGGACTGTCGTTGGTGAGGTAGTAGTGGGCCAGTTGGCCGATGTCGCCGGTCCCAAAAATTACTACTTTTGACATCTTGATTCCTCCGGGAATGGACGATTATGCGAGACTCTAACGGAGATGCAGAGCGACATGAATACGGGGATAGTCGCCATTGTTAAACCGCGTCCCAGGTGATGGCAGCGCCTTTGGCGATGGCGGTCCTGGCGGTCCTTCCGACTATTGCCCCCATGAGACGAGGCCGAATTCCGCCTAAGGCTGGGCCTTCGGCCACGAGATGGTCATGGGTGACGGTCTCACCTTCCGCGATGTCTCGTGCCGCGCGCAACACCTCACGCCGTGCCAGTTGGGCTTCTTCGGCGAGCATGCCTTTCACCGGCGAGCCAAGAGCAGCTTCAGTGTCCCTGATGCCATCGACCATTCGCTGAAACTCGTCCGGTTCCAAGGCGTAGCTGTGGTCTGGTCCCGGTAGGCTCCGGCTCAGCGTCAACGTTTTTTCGATCTGGTTAGCGCCACGGGCAACGGCGGCTATGGCCACCGTGATACCCAATGTGTGATCAGAGAGACCGGTGGGGATTCCGAAAGCCGAACGAAGAGTGTCCATCCCCCTCAGGTTGGAAAGGCGGGGCTCAGTGGGGTACAGGGCGGTGCATTGGAACAGCGTGATGTCGTTGTTCCCTTCGGACCGAACGGCATCTATCGCTTCGCTGACGTCGGCCAGATCGCACATGCCCGTCGATATGAGGACAGGTTTTTGCTTCGATGCCATGTGTCTAAGAAGACCGAGCTTAGTGGTCTCTGACGAAGCCACTTTATAGGCAGCGGCGCCTACTTCCGCCATCCTGTCGACCGCTGGTTCATCAAAAGGACTGGCAAAGAAGATGATGCCCTGCTTTTGGGAATACTCCGCGATCTCCGGCAGCCAGTTGCGGTCTAGCTCTACGGCACGAAAAGCATCGTGCATCTGCCCGCCGCCGGGGTAAAGTATGTCGGCGGAGAACAATTGGAATTTCACCGCATCGGCTCCCGATTCGTGTGCTGCACGGATGAGAGCTTTGGCTTGCTCCATGTCTTGATTGTGGTTGGAACCGACTTCCGCGATGACGAAAGCGGGCTCCCCATCGCCGATCGTCCGGTTGCCGACCTGTACTTTCCCGGTCAATTCAAAATTCCGCCGGCTAAAATATCGCTGGGGACGTTGCCGATGATTCTCTCCAGCCCCTTACCGTCCAAAATAGCTTTTCCTTTTTCCGACATAGATTTTCTCAGTGGATAGTCGCTGATGGCATCCCGGATCGTCTTTGCTAGAGCCCCAACCTCTAGGGCGCAGCCGTTGCCCAGGTACATGGTGGTTCCTGCTTCCTGGAATAGGATATTCAGTTCTTCTTCACTCTCAGGCCGCGACAGCATGATGCTGGGTGTGCCGGTGACTGCCACTTCGTATTTGGTCAGACCGTCGCCGATGATTGCCAAGTCCGACCAGAGCATCTCCGCGGCCATGTCGGTGTCTTGGTCCAAGTACGAGCACTCGCCGGAAACGCCTTCAAGAATGGTGCGGACGTCCTGCTTAAGTCCCTCCGAGTAACCGGCGCCGAATACCAGATGGATTTTGAGTCCGGGAATCGAATGTTCACCCAGCGAGCGAGCAATCTTGGCGCTCAGGTTAAGGTCGTCGCCGCCACCTACGGTGACCAAAATCTTGCGTGCCTCCTGATTGATAGACCGGCTCTGCTTTGCGGCTGCGATGAACTCCGGGCGGAATATGAAGTAATCAGGGCCAATCAACCTGGTGCCAGACCGGGATGACCGCGTTGTGATTGCTTCGAATCCCAAATATGGACTGACCACCACATCGGCGTCCACGTCGGTGATTTCACCGGAAGTGATGGCAATCACGGAATGGTCTGACCTCAACCGGCCGTGATAAGAGTCCAGTTTCTCGAAGTTTTCTAAGATTGGGCGGACGAACAAGTCGGTAATCAGCAGTTTGGCTCCGCAATCAACAGCGGCCCGTTTGGTAATCTCTAAGTCTTCTTCCAGCGAGGCATGCTCGGGGATTTCCACCACTGGATAGCCGTGACTTTTGATGACCGCGGAAATACGTTCATCGTATGCGCGGGTCACAAATACCAGTTGGGAGTCGGGCAGGGCCGCAGCAAATGCCAAACAGCGCATGATGTGTCCCAAACCTAAATGAGACGAGCCGTCTGCCCGGAAGACAGCAGGCATCAGCTTCCAGCCGGCCCATTTCTGGCCAGGAATAACCGCCAAGCATCTCGCCGTTCCGGATTAAAAAGGTCGGCCTCGGCATAACCTTCGGCAACCTCGTCAAAAGGCAAAAGCAGTTCTCTCCAGCCGGTGGATGTGCCGCTGTAAAAGATCTCCATGCCAAAACGGGTGTCGTGAGGCGATTCACGATCGATCCGGTGAACGCCGTCCCCAAGGTCTTCTGTGAATCGGCGGACCATGAAACTGTTGGGGTGTATGACAGAGAGCAGAAGCACACCACCCGGTTTTAGCACCCGGCGAAAATCATTTATAGCTTCGGCAACCAACGTGCGGTTTCCGTGGTAATACACCGCCCCCCAAGAGACTACGACGTCGAAATAGTCGTTGGGATATGGCAGCGTGGTGCCGTCCATCAACGCGAGCTTCATGTCGACACCTGCTGCTTCGGATAACCTGTGGCCGGCGTCGATACTTTCCTGGCTTACTTCCAGTCCATGTGCCTCGAAGCCAGACTGGGCGAAAAAGACCAGGTTTCCACCAATCCCAAACCCCACATCCAGGACCCGGCCTGAGCGGGGAACATCGGCATAATTCCCCCTGATCAACCGGACGAGATTCTCGTCGGGATATACGTTGCCAATTCCTCTCCGGTAGAACGCGGCCCATTGTTCGGCTCCCCTCATGGGGCTTTGAGTCATTGGTCTAGTGCCTCGCTCGTAGTGAAAACATTTATCTCGGTATTCTCTTTTTCTCGGAAGACCGTTTTAGTCCACGATTATGTAGGTACGGTCGGGTAAGAAGCGCGATTTAATCATCTTGTATCGGTCCAGCCCAATCACTTCTTTCAAGGCGATGGTCTCGCCCGGGAAATCACGGTTATTCAGTTCATCCATCGCCAAAACGCTGCCGCGCACCAAGTGCGGCCGGATGGCTTGCAGGCATTTCTTGGTCGGTTCGTACAAGGCGAGGTCAAAGTAGGCTAGCGCCACGATCGTTTCCGGACGTTCATCGAGATATTCTCCGATCGTCTCGGTGGCATCGCCTTTGATTAATTCGTATTTCTTGACCTGGCTATTCACATTGTCCTGCTCATGAGAGTCCAGCACTTTGGCCAGGTATTCTTCGTAGCCCTCGGTGACCGAGAAACCGCCGGGAGCCACATATGAAGAGTCCCCATCTTGGGTACTGATGCTGTTGTACCCTGCAAATGTGTCGAAGCCCACTACTTTGCGGGACCAGTTATAGGGCTCGTATACGCTGCGGAAAGATTCGAGCAAGGCCAGGTTGGCCCCGTACCAGACGCCAAATTCCATGATGACGCCGGGGATCTCCAGCACGTGTTGGTATAACTCATTCAAGTAGAGATACTTGGCGAGCATCACCGACCGGGTGAACAGCCCAAGGTTAATCAGGATGTCGTCGTCTGGCACTGGCGTGTTTTTGAAGAGCTGCAGCAAGGCCTGGCGGGCCTCCAGTTCTCTAGCGTTGCCGATGGATGGCTTGGCGTAGTTTTCGTTAACCATGGTGAATTCTCTTAAATTTCTGTTTGCTAGGGTTATAGAGGCCGGAACACCGGCTTTACCGGCGCGCCCTCAAGTAGCGACTCGATGTCTTCGGTATCGACCGCTTTTTTCAAGACTAGAAGCGCCTCTTGGTAGGCGGCCAAGGTCATATCGATGTCCTCAGGCGAATGCGAGTAGGACACGGCGTGGGCGGCCCCGAACAGGATTCCTCGTTTCAGCACTTCCTGCTGGAACAGACTTTTCAATAAGAGGGAGTTGTTTCCAAACTCGTCTTGGAACAACAGAGCGGTCCGAGGGGCTAGCCCGATGGACCGGGTCCGGGATTGCAGATTCAGGTCCCATACCATCCGGTTGTACCCGTCCTGTAGCCGGCGTCCCACTTCCCATATGTGGTCGAAGACAGGCTCTTCTTGCATCACCTTGATGGTGGCGATGCTTGAGGCCAACGACAAACATTCTCCGCCGAAGGTAAACGAGTAGAAGACATCGTCAAACACCTTCATGACTTCCCGCGTTCCCACCAAGGCCGATATCGGCATACCATTGCCCATCGCTTTGCCGTAGCAGGCCATATCTGGTGATACGTCGAAGTCGTCGTCGATGCCGCCCAGCCTGAACCGGAAACCGGTAGCCACCTCGTCGAAGATCAGGACTGCGCCGTTGGCGTGGACCAGTTCCTTGAGGCCCTTGAAATATCCGGGTTCAGGAAGCTCCATTCCATACGCTTCCATGATTACACCGGCGACTTCGCCTTTGTGTTCGTCGAACAGTTTTGCCACGGCGTCCAGGTCGTTGTAAGGGAAGGCGAATTGCAAGTCGATCGCGCCCTGCGGAACCCCGGCGTTCCGGGTCGTGCTGCCGATGTACCAGTCGTGCCAACCGTGGTAGCCGCAGTGCAATATCTTCTCCCGGCCAGTGTAGGCCCGGGCGCCACGTACTGCCCCCGTCGTCGCATCAGACCCGTTCTTGCCAAACCGCACCATATCAGCCCAGGGGATGATGTCGGTGAGCAACTCCGATAGCTCCACTTCCAACGGATGCATGAGAGAGAAGCTGATCCCGTCATCCAATTGTTTCTTGATAGCTTCGGAGACGCTGGGATAGTTGTGCCCCAAAATGACCGCGCCGAGACCCATGGGGTAGTCGATGTACTCGTTGCCATCCACGTCCCAAACATGGGAACCCTGGCCACGCTGCAGGTATTTAGGGGCAATACCGTCGACGAACTGGGAGGGCCCCTTGCTGAGCGTCTGGGTGCCGGCGGGGATAAGGGTTTTACCCCTGTTCCAAACATCTTCGCTATTTTTGAGCACCGGGTTTGGGTCGAACCTGAGCACGTGACGCTCCTTCGCCAGAGATTTCAACATACCCTCATTCCGCTGGATTTCCATGTTCGGCTGAAATATTTCCGGCCGCCGGTTAAACAAGTCAAGTATCTCGGAGAGCCCGAATTCATGTCCAAATTCGGGGTAGAGCTCTTGGTAGATGTCTGTTACCACGTCAAAGTCGACCGGCTCGTCCACTGTCAGCCTCAAGTGTGACAAGTTGCTGTTGCAAGGCAGCCGGTGGACCCGGAATTTGCCGCTGATGGTGATATAGGGTGTTACGTGCTCTCTTTCGTAATCCTTGTCGGCCTCCCGCCAGGCTCGCTCCAGAGACGAAAACGAGAAAATCTCAGTGTCGTAGCCTTCAGGCCATTCGGGACTCAAGCAAAGGTGATCCAAGTGGCTGGCATTTTCTTGATAGTACTCAACCACTTGGTCAATCACTTTGGGATCGATCAAAGGGCAATCTCCGGTGAGCCGAACGATTGTGGTGGCGCCGGTCTCATTGACTGCCTGGTAGATGCGGTCCAGCACGTCATCGGCGCTGCCCTTTGACCACTGGACCCCGGCTTCCAGGGCCAGGTCAGCCACCTGCTGGTCTTCGGGTAGGTCCGAAGTGGCCACGATGATCTTGTCTAGGGAGCTGGCTCCCTTGACCCGTTGAATCTGGTGCCAGAGCATGGGCCGCCCGCAGATCTCTTTGAGCACCTTTCCCGGCAACCGGGATGAGCCCATTCTTGCTTGAAGAACCGCTACTATCACGCCGGCACCTTTTTTGGGTCTCCGCTGAGCATCGAATCTTTAATCGCTAAGGCTATCTCAAGCACCCTTTTGGCTTCATACACGTCTAAGGTAGATTTCTCTTGGCCCGCCAGGCAGTTCAGGAAATGCTGCATCTCGTCTAGGTACATCTGGTTAATGTTGTAACCTTCGGGTTCTGGAAAGCTTTGCCAAGTTTTTTGGCCAGCGGTGAAAAGAGTGACGGCGCCCTGGGAGATATCCCAAAATATGGTCCCCTCTTCGCCAATTATCTTACATGTCCGGCTACTGATTCTCTGGATGTAATCCATATGGATGGAGACGCTGAAACCGGAGGTCATCTTCATCAGGATATTGACTGTGTCTTCGGTGTCGATCTCCAAAGAACTGACCTTTCCGCCCTGTGAGTAAACTTCCGCCACTTCACCAAAGAGCCAACGGGCATAATCTATTTCGTGGATGCCGTCGAGGACCACGCCTCCACCCATGGAGGCGTTGGCAGCGTACATCTGACGATAGTCTTCGTTGGGGTGCCAATCGGGTAGGTATTGCCCCCCGTCCAAATGGGCTGAGACTATGCGTCCGACGGCACGGTTATCCAGTAACTTTTTGATGGTGGCCGGTCCGTGATGGAACCTTATATTGCATCCAACCAGGGTCGTGAGATTCTGTTCATCCACTGCGGTCAGCAGCTGTTGGACCCCGTCAAATCCGTCTCCCAGAGGTTTTTCAATCAGTAGGTGGCATCCGTGGCTTGCCGCCTCGAGGGCTAGAGGCACGTGCATGCTGGTGGGAGCGGTGATACAGGCTACTTCCGGACGGCCGGACCAGGCCTCTTCCAGACTATCCGCCGTCGAAATATTGAACTCGGCTTCAATCTCACTCCGCCGGTCCGACTGTAGGTCGAAGGCCGATATTTTCTTTACCCCAAGAGTTTGGAGATTTGCGATGTGACGGCGGCCGATGGAACCGCAGCCGATGACCAGAAACCCGGGATAATCAACCATTTTGGCGACGGCGCGCCATATGGGCATCGATAAGGGTAAAGAACGGCAAGAAAACCCCCGTTGTCATTGATAAACGGGATAACCGCTCAAGTCGGATCTGCGTAGTACTCAACGACTTTTTGGACCGCTGACACCACGTCATTCTGGTCTCGTGAGGTCATCGAATGGAATAGAGGCAGGCTGATGAGGGTTTCGTAGGCGCCCTCGGCCACCGGGTACTGGCCCCTGTGATAACTGAAACGCTCCCGATAATAGGGGTGTAAATGCACCGGGATATAGTGGACGTTGACCTGCAGATTCTCTGCCCGTAGCGCTTTAAAAATCTCTCTCCTGCCGGTAGTCAGCCGGTCCAGGTCCAGCCGGATGGGGTACAAGTGCCACGCGCTTCGTACGTCCGCCAGCTCCGTGGGAGGTATCACACCGGGTATCTCGGCAAAAGCCTGGGTATAGAAAGCGGCAATCTCCCGGCGGCGAGTGATGTTTCCCTCAAGCCGGCCTAACTGAGAAAGCCCCAACGCACAGGCGACATCTGGTAGCCGGTAATTGAACCCCAGCGCCTCCATCTCGTAGAACCAGGGATCACTTACTTCGGCCTGACGGCGGCGGGCTTCAGGGTCAACACCATGACTGCGAAACATCCTTAGGCGGCGGGCGAACTCAGGGTTGTTGGTGGTGACCATCCCGCCTTCGCCCGTGGTGATGTGCTTTACCGGATGGAAGCTGAAGACGGTCATGTGGCTGAGCCCCCCAACCCGGCGTCCTTTGTATTCAGCCCCCAATGCATGGCAGGCATCCTCGATTATCACTAAGCCGCGCTTTTCGGCCAGGGCCAAGATGGGGTCGAGATCAACTGGGTGTCCGCTGTAGTCAACGGGCAGCACGGCCTTGGTGCGGTCATTCACCAGTTCCTCAACCTTTTGGACATCGATATTCAAGGTATCAGCGTCGATGTCAGCGAACACCGGGGTTGCGCCCATATACAAGACGCAGTTGGCAGTGGCGCAGAAGGTCATTGGCGTTGTGATGGCTTCGTCGCCGCCACCCAACCCTGCGGCAAATGCGGCGCCGTGGAGGGCTGCGGTTCCCGAGCTAAAGGCCACACCGAACTTGGCGCCCACGAACTCCGCCACGGCTTCCTCGAACTCGTCGACCTTGGGCCCGGTGGTAATCCAGTCAGACCGAAGGACTTGGACCACGGCTTCGATATCGTCCTCGTTGATACTCTGACGGCCGTAGGGCAGATTAGTCTTACGGACTGGAGTACCTCCGTGAATCGCTAGCGCCTGCTTCTGGAGACCGGTACTGCTCATAGGTCGGCTACGATCCCGCGCAGGTCGTCGATCGTTAGTTGTTGGGTATTGTTGTCGCTGGTGTAACTGAAACCGTCAGGAAGGGGCTTGCCGACACCCCAATTGGCTTCGTCCCACCACATTTGGGCCGGTTGAATCACAAACATATCCTCGAATTCCAAGGTTAATCGAGATTCTTCGGGAGAAATCAACTGCTCGTGGATCTTTTCGCCTGGACGTATCCCGGCGAACTTGGTTTTGCAGTCCGGAGCGACTGCCGCCGCCAGGTCCACCACGCTCATGCTGGGAATCTTGGGGACAAATATCTCTCCGCCATGCATCGTCTGAAAGCAATTCAAGACAAAGTCCACGCCGTGGGTCAGAGTGATCCAAAACCGGGTCATCCGCTCGTCAGTGATAGTGATGACCCCTGTTGACCGCTGTTCGACGAATAGGGGAATCACGCTACCCCGGCTGGCCACGACGTTTCCGTAGCGTACACAGCTAAACTTGGTGCCCTCTTGGCCCGAGTAGGCGTTACTCTGAACGAAAAGCTTTTCGGCACAAAGCTTAGTGGCCCCGTAGAGGTTCACAGGGCTTACAGCTTTGTCGGTGCTCAGGGCCACGACTCGGTCCACTCCGCAATCGATGGCTGCATCGATGACATTCACCGCGCCGAGTATGTTGGTCTTCACCGCTTCGAAAGGGTTGTATTCGCAAGCAGGGACCTGTTTCAGCGCGGCGGCATGTATTACCAAGTCCACTTCCTTCATTGCTCTTTGTAGGCGTTCCCGGTCTCTAACGTCTCCGATGAAGAATCGCAGGCATGGGTCGGAAAATCGTTGCCGCATCTCCTGCTGCTTTAGTTCATCGCGGCTAAAGATGATTAGCTTGGAAGGCGGACCGATGCGCAGTAGCGTTTCGACACACTGATTGCCGAAAGACCCAGTGCCACCGGTGATCATTATGGTTTTTTCTTTTAGGTCAATCTCCATCGTTGGACTCCGCTGTAGTTTAGGATCTTACAGAACCAATCTCGGTATTATTTAGTCCCGTTCTTGGATTGCTCAGGGGTTCCTGTTCCGAGGCGATGATCCTAGTGAGGTGAGCCGGTGGACTGGAGGCGGTGGTAATTGGCAAAAACCCCGCCGTCAGCCAGCAGATTCTCGTACTTGCCTTCTTCCACGATCTTGCCGTCTTGAAGTACCACTATTTTGTCGGCGTCCTGAATGGTGGACATTCGGTGAGCCACCACCACCATGGTGCAAGTTCCCCGTATCTCTTTCATGTATCGCTGGATCAGTTGTTCCGATTCCGAGTCCAAGGAGCTGGTGGCCTCGTCCAAGATTAGAATGTCGGGTTTGTTCAAAATGGCTCGCGCAATAGCGATGCGTTGACTCTGTCCGCCAGAGAGATTCCACCCACGGTCTCCCACTCGAGTTTGGTAATTTTCGGGGAGCCTTTGTATGAATTCATGGGCATAGGCCTGCCGCGCCGCGCCGATAACAGCCTCTTCGGTAGCTTCGGGACGGCCCAAACCAATGTTTGCGGAGATAGTATCGTTGAATAAGAAAATGTCTTGGCTTACTACTCCCACAGACCTTCGCCATGAATTTAGATCCAGTTCCTTGAGATCTACTCCGTCTATCAACAGCCTGCCTTGAAGGGGATCGTAAAAACGGAGCATCAGGTCGATCAAGGTGGTTTTCCCCGCGCCCGATGCGCCTACAATCGCAGTCATTTTACCCACTTCGATGGTAAAACTGGTGTTATTGAGCACCTGGGCGCCACCGTTGTAAGAGAAGTTGACCTCTTCAAGTTCGATGGACCGGCAGATCTTAACAAATGGAGTTTTGCCACTGACGATATCGGACTTCGTAGTATTTTCGGTCGCTTGCTTGATGTTTTGGATCGATGCTAGGCCCAGCGCTAAAGATTGCCTCTGGGCATTAATGCTGGTGATCCTGGGCATCAGGCGATACAGGACAAATAGCAGGGTTACGATCAACGTGATATCGAGAGACAGCCAGGAAACGCCCACCAAGACTATGCCCCCGATCAAGCCGAATAACGAGAGATCTTGAAGGACCAAGATCCGGCTACGGTTCTTTTCCATTTCGTAAACGGAATCACCCACTCGCCCGGCGGCATCCGCATATACTTCGCTCCTCGGTTGCTCTAAAAGAAAGGACTTGACCAACTGAATGCCGCTTAGGTTTTCAAGCTAAATGAAGTCACAAGGCTATAATACTGGCCTTGTTTCTCCAGCAATTCTTGATGGGTCCCTTGTTCCGCTACCCGCCCTTGGTCAAGGACAATTATCTTGTCGGCGCGTCTGATAGTGGATAGGCGGTGGGCGATAATGATAACCGTACGATCTTTGGAGGCGGTCTCTATCGCTTCCTGGACAAGCCTCTCCGATATGCCGTCCAACGAACTGGTTGCTTCATCAAAGATCAGTATCTCGGGTTCATCGAGCACGGCCCTGGCTATCGCCACCCGCTGCTGCTGGCCCCCGGAGAGCTTCATTCCGTGTTCTCCCACTATCGTGTCATACCCTTCAGGGAACTCGTTTATAAATCCGTCGGCATTGGCAACCTTTGCCGCATTCGCTATGGATTCCGGGGAGTAGCCGGTCCGGCTGAATGCGATATTGTCGGCAACGGAGGCGTGGAAGATGAAAGGGTCCTGGCTGACGAAGCCTATCTTGCCGAGCCAGGAATCGGTCTTGTAGTCCTGAAGAGACCGGCCGTCGATGTTTATCCGGCCTCCGGTGGGTTCAAATAGGCCCAAGATCAGGTTGATTATGGTGGTCTTTCCCGCACCGGATGGGCCCACAAGGGCAGTTTTCTTCCCTTTCTCGAAGGTTAAGTCGACATCTTGAAGCAGATGGTCTCTTCCCTGGTGAGCAAATGTTAGACCCTCGAATGCGATGGACTGCCTAAACGACTCTAGAAAAATGTCCCCATCTTTGTGCTCCGAAATGGGGCCATACAGGGAATGATACACCAACTCGGCATCTGCCATAGCGCTCATGACCTGCATACGCGTACGGCCCACACTGGCGATCGCCGGCAGAAGCTGGATCAAGGCCATGGCGTAGACTCCCAGAGTTGGCAGAGCGGAGGCAAAAGTATCCGGGTCGGAGGCCTTCAAGACCAGGATAAAGCCCAGCATCACGACGACGGCGGTCAGTTCCAGCAGGTTCTTTGGGATGGACAGCCAGACCGACTCTTTGGTGAATAACCTGCTATGAGTCCTATTCTCGATCCGGAAGCGTTCCAGCCAGCGCGGAGAGGTGCGAAATACCATGATCTGGCGGATCCCGGTCAAGAACTCATTGGTAACGGTAGTCTGTTTCGAGTAGGCTTCGGTCTTCCCTTTGCCTATCTGATACGACACCCTGTTGGAAAGCTGGTATGCGACCCCGAAATAGGTGAGGCCCAAGATACCGAGAGCCGTTGCCGCCACGGGCGATATGAAGGCCAATATCGCTACGATGGCTAGTATCCGCATCAGGTCTGCCGCCATGTTGGGTACGCTTAGCAGGAGGTTGGCCAGGGTGTGTGTGGCGACCAGACCGTTGTAGATCAGTGTTCCTTGGTTGTTGTCTAGAAAGAACTGGTAGCGGGCCCCGGCGTATCTCGTCATGATCCGTTCTTTGGCATCGTACAAAATCCGGCTGCTGGCATACGCGACAACCGATTCGCGGACTATGTTGCTTACGTTCTTTCCCAGGAATAGTACTACTAGAAGGGCCGAAGCCGCCACGGTTGGGTCGGAGAAAGGCATGAAGTCTGCGAGGTTAGTGATGAAGCTAAAGATCGTGCCGCGGTCGTTAGTGGAGTTCCCTAGGATGGAAGAGAACAGTGGAAAGAATGCCGCCAGGCTGAGGCTCGACAAGGCAGAAGAAACCAGCGTCAATACCAAGATGATGGAATAACGAAGTCTGTACGGCTTGAAGAATGATAAGAGAAATTGATACTTCATTAGCTAGATCTTGCCGATGTACTCAAAATACGGAGGGTAGGCGACGCGCTCGTTGAAAAACAGGTTTTTTCGCCTATATTGGGAGTAGCCACCGAAGGCCGGTGAAACTCCGAAGTGAAGGGTCTTTGACCGGTCCCACACTGGGTAGTCCTGAATGGTTATGTCGGTATCGTAGTGGGGATAGGACTGCACCCGGTTAGCTACGAAAAAATAACTAGCCGAGGCAAACAATTTCGCATTTAGATAGTAATCGAACCACTTCCGGTCCGTCTCTCCGAATGAGGCGAAATTCGTAATCAAGTCCACGCCTCCTACCTCGATCTTAGGGTATTGGCTAATGGGAATTAAGGTAAAGTCATGGTCTTCAATAAAAGCCCGGGAAATCGTCCTCTTTTTTAATACCTCGGCGGACCCGGCGATCTTGGCGTTCGGGAACGTGGCATTTAGGAAGTAGTACGCCAACAGTAACTGCTCCGGGAAATCGACTAGCACATGGTGGGATCCAGGCCATTCCTGCTTCACCAGGCTCGAGAAAATGCCATAGCTACTGCCCACGTCCAAAGTCACAAAACTGGGCTCAAGTTTGGGCCGCAGAATCCGGTCCATCAGGCCGAGAAGGTAGATGTGTTTGAACCATCGGAAAGTAAATCGAAAATCTTGGTATTCGTAAACATGAGGATTTCCGACTGGGTTGCAAGGATATTTTAGGAGAAAATGTTCAAAGATAATCAATTTTTGCGGCGGATTATTTTTTAACAACACCTCAACGCATTTGTTCCCAAACGAGCCAGTACCGCCGGTAATCATCACGGTTTTGTCTTTAAGATCAGTTTGCATATAGGAGCTTTGTAATCATATGAATGTTCAACTCTTTGGACGAATCTGCAGTCAACAACATAGTCTTAATTTAGGAGCCTGCAGTAGGCGTCTGAAATTTCACAAGGGAGGCACAGACCCCAATCCAGTGATTTCTTTGTAAACCCGGTCTTTGTTCCCACTCAAATTCAACAGCCATTCAGCTACTTCTCTGACTGCGCCGTGGCCGCCGGAAGCCCGTGTCACATAGGAAGAGTAATCCTTTACCTCAGAGGCCGCATTGGCCACCGCGATAGGTAAACCGACGAGCTTTAGCAATGGAATGTCTTGCAAGTCATCGCCGACAAATGCGGTTTGGGCTGGGCTGATCCCATGTTTGTCATTCAGACTTGCTAAGACCTGGCGTTTGTCTTTTACCCCTTGAAATAGTTCGTCAACACCTAATTCTTCGGCTCTCCGCTCCACGACATCAGATGTCCGGGAGGTGACGATACCCACCATTACCCCTGCCGCTTTTACCATGTTGATTCCCATGCCATCCTGAGCATCAAACCTCTTGGCTTCCAAGTCTCGGCCTATCAGAATTATCCCTCCGTCAGTCATGACACCATCCACATCCAAGAGGAGGATTCGGAGGTCAGACGCCAGATACTGGAGTGGACTTGATTCGGGCACCTTACTTAGTTTCCATGAGTCGAATGAATTGCCAAAGTCATTTCTAAAAGAGAGCGCATCCGGTCAAGGGGCACCATGTTAGAGCCGTCGGAGAGGGCATGGTCCGGGTCTGGATGGGTCTCGATGAACAACGCGTCGATACCCACTGCCGCGGCTCCCCTTACTTGCGCCGGGATAAAAGAGGGGAGGCCGCCCGATGAACCGCCGGCGCCGCCCATCTGTTGCACGCTGTGTGTTGCATCAAACACCACAGGGTAACCTTGGGACCGCATGATGACCAGGTTGCGCATATCAACGACCAGGTCTCGGTACCCGAATAATACGCCCCGCTCGGTGGTTAGAACATTTTGTGTGCCTGATTGAGTCACTTTCTCCACCGCGAACTTCATGTCCTCGGCGGCCAGGAATTGACCTTTTTTGATATTTACTGCCCGGCCATGGCGCCCGCATTCGATCAAGAGGTCGGTTTGCCGACACAGAAACGCGGGTATCTGGAGGACATCGGCAACCTCGGCCACCTGGGCGACATGCCCTGGTTCATGGACATCGGTTAAGACTGGCACTCCGAACTCTTCTTTGACCTTTTTCAACACGTTTAGTCCGTGCTCCAATCCCTTCCCACGAAATGACTTGGCAGAGGTCCGGTTGGCTTTGTCGAATGACGCTTTGAATACATAAGGGATGCCCAGATCGCCACAGATCTTAACCAGGGCTTCAGCCACTGTAAGGCATAGCTTTTCCGACTCTATAGCGCACGGGCCGGCAAGCAGGGCGAGAGAGCCGTCGCCGATCCGAATGGAACCAATCTCGGCGGGGCGTTCGATGGGGCCGAAGGGTTTCAGCGCTTCTTCCCAGACGCCGGCGTTGTCACCGGGCATAGTTATTCATCATGATTTTCTTCACTTTCTCGAGGTCGGCGGGAGTGTCCACGGCATTGGGGCGATAGTCGATCTCCACAGTCAATATCTGTTTCCCGGCTTCTAGTAGCCGGAGTTGCTCCAACTTCTCAGCTTTTTCCATGACGCCCTCAGGGAGTTGGAGGTACTCGATCAGGACTTCTTTCCGGTAGGCATAGACACCGGCGTGACCCCAATATGGAGTGGCGGACAACCATTCGTCCGGTCCAACGTCCCTAACGTGGGGAATGGCGCTACGCGAGAAATATAGGGCCATCTGGTCGGCTGCCCTAACCACCTTTACCACGTTGGGGTTGGTGACATCTTCAGCATTGGTTATTGGGTAGACCGGAGTGGCGACGTCAGCGTTGCTTGCTTCAAGTTTCTCAATCAATGAGTCGATCACATCGCTCTTGATTAGCGGCTCATCGCCTTGGACGTTCACAATGACGTCAGCCGCGAGATTGTCGGCCACGGAGGCGATACGGGCTGTTCCAGAGGGCCAATGCTCTTCGGTCATCAACACTTGAGCGCCCCACGAGGAAGCCTGGTCGTAGACTTTCTGACTATCGGTGATTATCCAAATGCCATTTATGCGCTTGGCTTGAGAAGCTCCTTGGTACACATGCCAGAGCATGGGCTTGCCGTTGATGTCGGCCAGGACTTTTCCCGGTAACCTGCTCGATTTCATCCGGGCTGGAATCGCTACAACGGCTGACATGTCAGGTCCAGCGGTCCGCCTTCTTGGTGGGCCAGACCCAACGGTTGGTCTTGGTGAACGTATTGGATTTCGATGCCCCATTCCCTCTCGTTTTTCAGGTTTGCCTTTATCCCAGCCGCCGTTTCAGTACCCACCAAAACAACTACGTCCGTGATACCTGCGTCGCGTATGTTTTCCAGTACGTAATGGATGATGGGCTTGTTGCCCATCGGCAACAAGCTGCTTAGCTCCCGTCTGAGTCAACGGGCGCAAACGGGAACCTAATCCGCCGGCCGGCACCAAGGCTCTCATGCGGCCTGCTCCAGGCTATAGGCGGTTCGCATATTCGAAGTTTTCGTTTGTGAATATCTGGATGCAGTCACGATTGGACCTCCAGCGCTTGGCGGTGAGTGTATATCATGGGTGGGATTCAGGAAAAAGGCCATTGCTTCGCCAATCCGCCCGTTGGGGCGGATTAAATTGTGTACCTATGATGGACGCCTTCGGAGCAGTTGCTACGACGAATCGCGTCCGCTGATTGCAGCGCTGGTCTGTTTGATTGTCCTAGTTTACGTAGAGGCTAGCGTTTTGGGGCCGAATCCTCTGATCCAGCGGCCACCGCCCCTAGTCCGACGGGGAGCCAAATTTCGGTTGGGGGCACTCTCCATCGGCTGCAGGTTATGCCGGGAGACCTGTACGGGAACTAAGCGCTCAAATATATGAAGCAGGACCCTGACCGGCGCGTTGGAGGATTTCCCATCCTCAACCACCTGAGCCAACCCCTCCAAGGTGGAATTGATTACCTGCACCCAGTCACCAGGCTCGTACTTACGCCAGATGCCGCCGTATTCATTCAAGGTGTCGCATCTCAGCTTCAGCTCGACTATGACCTGTTCAGGCAGCCAGGGCGCAACACCGTCGAAATTCAATAGCCCCAGTACATGTTGGCCTGACCGGAAGGATGGCCAGTTGTTGGATTCTGGGGCTAACCGCATGAATATGTAGCCAGGAAACAGAGGCACTGGGGTCTGGCCGTTATTTATCTGATCACTGGTTATCAACGGGGAGAAAATCTCTATATGATCATCCCGATCCATTTCTCTGGCGGCCAGCGACTCCGATCGAGGTTTCGTGCGGACTACGTACCAACGCGCGCCGGTCATGGATAGTGACTCCCGTTCTTGCAGGGTTTGGTGGGGAAAAAGGTGACAACCTTTTGCTCCGGAACGCCCAGGTCCGACAACGTCTGGCTCAAAGCCTCGTAGCCGTGCAGCTCGGCGATGACCATTTTGTCGTAGTCATTAATCTTTATCTTCTTAATGTCTCCCACTAGCACCCCCAAAAACCGCTCTCCCACCGCATCGCCCTTGGAATAGAAATCAATCTCTTCTATTCCAAGCTCTTTCAAGCCCAGGTATACCAGCTCGGTAAACTCGGTGGTTCCGCAAACGGCGACGCGGGACTCTTGATTGACGCCCAGCCCCTCCATCTGCTCTCGCAGGGTGTGCCTAATGTTCTGATAATGGTCCAGCACCTTGCTGATATAGACGGTCGTCAGCCGTAACTTGTGTGCCAGGCCTTCCGGCGTCAGATTGTATAGGCGACGTTTCCAGCTAGCATTGGAAACGCGAATATGGCCCTTCTGGACTAGGCTCTTGAGCAAAACGTTGGTCAGCCCAAGGGCAATCCCCAGCGTTAACGAGAGTTGCCGCTGGTTGACCTCCGGCGTTTCATAAATCTCGGACATGAGCCGCAGATCACGGTAGTCCAAGGATTCTAGTGGATTCTGTTGTTCACCCTTTGAACGCATAACAATATGTTAATAATTAGCCGTAGTTACTGTCAAGCCATTTGGTGCCTGACAAATGCAGTTTCCGGTAACTTCTTTACTGGGTTTAGATTCGTTGACAGCCTGACGGAACCCAAAGTCATTCATCGAAACATC
>Ga0114999_10003090_pt1 | contig 21257 bp, 19 predicted proteins | sample ArcticOcean_MG_C_3_FD_89820 | JGI IMG/M metagenome (GOLD analysis project Ga0114999, IMG submission 89820) | Marine microbial communities from western Arctic Ocean - ArcticOcean_MG_CB8_126 | ecosystem: Environmental > Aquatic > Marine > Oceanic | place: Arctic Ocean: Canada Basin | collected...
ACTTGCATGTGTTAGGCGTGCCGCCAGCGTACGTTCTGAGCCATGATCAAACTCTCAAGTTTAATAACGGCGCACACTAGCTTCATATAAATAAATAAAATTATTTATACTTTTTCTTTGAAGTGTGTACGACAAATTTTGGTAACCTAACCGTCCACACTTCTCTTCTTCTTTTTTTACAATTTAAAATAGCTAAAAATGTTCAATGAATAAACCACACCTATCGGTTCAGTCGTTAACATTTTAATTAACAACTCCATAATTAAGCTAAGAAAATTAAGCTTTTTTTGGGGTTGGACGGTCGGTTATAAGCTAATTAAGGGATAAATCAAGGCGAATATTAACAGGAAATACTGGCAAAAATAAACACTTTTTTAAGAGTTTTGGAATAATTTGATATATAAAAATTAAAAAATATAATACATCCTAAGAAATTCTACGAAAATTAACTATGTATCAAAATTTGATGAAAAAACAAAATATTATCACGTATTTTATAGTGTTTGGTATTGTTGTAACTCTCATATTTTCATTTGCTGCTGTTTACAAAAGTGATGATAAAATTGTCAAAAAAAATCAAAATTTTAATGAAGTTTCTGATTTAAAAACATTTAAAAAATTTTTAATTAATCAAATAAAATCTCCTTTTACTAATATAAATCATGAAATAAGAGGGGGTGACACTATTCAAAATATATTAAAAAAATATAAAATTCAAAATAACGATATTCAAGCAATAATTAATCAATATAAGAAGTATAGTAACGCCAATCAGCTTTTGGTTGGAAATAAAATTGATATTACTATTGAAAAAAAATCAACATCAAAAGAAAATTCTATACTAAAATTTTCTATTCCAATTACCAAAAGCACAACCATAGAAATCATTAAGGATTCTGAAAATAAAATAGTATCTAAAAAAGTTATTACAAAGTTATATAAGAAAAAAATTCTATCAGAAAATACAATAAGTAATAATCTTTATTCTTCTGCAGAAGAAGTAAATTTAAATCCTGATACTATTATAGAGTTTGCTAGAATATTTGGATTCGAAATTGATTTTCAAAGAGATATAAGAAAAAATGATTATTTTAAAGTTCTTTACGAAAAGTATTTTGATGAAAGTGGCAATTTTATAAAAAGTGGATCTATACTTTATGCTCATATGTCAGTTAATGGCAGAGAAATTTCACTTTATAAATTTGGTAGTGACAAAGAATATGGATATTTTAATTCTAATGGTAAAAGTGTTGAAAAAGCTTTAATGAAAACTCCTATTAACGGTGCAAGATTATCTTCTTCGTTTGGAAAAAGGAAACATCCGATACTAGGATTTAATAAAATGCATTCAGGAACAGACTTTGCTGCAAAAATGGGAACTCCTATAATGGCTTCAGGATCTGGTACTATCATTCGAGCTAAATGGTGTGGCGGTGGTGGAAATTGTATAAAGATAAAACATAACTCTACATATGAAACTATTTATGCACATATGAAAAATTTTGCTAAAGGTATGAAGGTTGGAAAAAAAGTTAGGCAAGGTGAAATTATTGGGTATGTTGGTTCAACAGGAATGTCGACAGGTCCCCATTTGCATTATGAAGTAGTAGTAAATGGAAAAAAAGTAAATTCTCAAAAATTAAAATTACCTTCTGGGAAAGTTTTAAAAGATAATAAGCGAACTCTTTTCGAGATCCATCGAATTAAAACTGATGTGATGATTGCTGAATTGTTTGAAAAAAAAAATTAATACTAATTTAATTATTCTTTGCTATTTGTTGTGTCTTCTTTCTTAATTTGCTCATTAACAGGTTGAAGATTTTTCTCTATAACTATTTTTTCTGGTTCGCTTACTTTATTTGGAACTCTACTTTTATTTTTGTCTTCTATAATTCTCATAAAATGATCAGCATGTTGAAGATAATTTTCACCTAAAGTTCTGTCACCCGAACTAATAGCTTCTTTTGCTAAAGTATTATATTTTTCTAATAATTTTTCAGCACTTTGAGTTGGTCTAAAATTATTTCTTGGATTATTTGAAAATGAATTTGGACGTGGCCTTGCTTGTCTATAACCATTACCATGAGGTGAATTATCCCTACCATTTGTGTTGCGTCCGAATCTTCTTGGTTTACGTTGAAACATATATTTTATTGAAGCATTTTACTTATTATAATTTAATCTAAGTAATTCATTGAATATTTTTCATTTATAACTTGATTTGTCAAAATAATTATTTTTTAAATTTAAAAAAAATTTACTTTTGTGCTTATTATGCAACGTACATTTTGATTATTATCATTCTCTTTGCTCATTTCTCTATAACCATTTTGTCTTAATATTCTAGAAACTTTTTTATATTGATTAAATCCAATCTCCAAGGCAAGTACACCTTTTCTTTTTAAAAGATCATTAGATTTATAAATAACTTTTTTTATTAGGTCAAGACCGTCGACCCCTCCGTTTAATGCCGCTATAGGTTCATAATTTATTATATCTTTACTTAAGTTTTTTATATCACTTGTGGAAATATATGGTGGATTTGATACAATTAGATCATATTTTCCTTCATTGTAATTGCTTAGATCAGAAACTTTTAGTTTTATTCTGTTAAGTAAATTAAGAGTTTTAGAATTTATTGCAGCTATTTTAATAGCTTTTGAAGAAATATCTATACCTGTTCCTCTTGATAGATCTAATTCTTTTAATATCGAAAGCAGAATACACCCTGATCCTGTGCCTATATCTAAAATATTTATTCTTTTATCTTTAAAAAAATCAATTACTTTATAGATTAATAATTCAGTTTCCGGTCTTGGGACAAGTGTTGATCTGTTGACTATAAAATCCTCACTCCAAAATTCCTTTTTTCCAGTAATGTAGGCTATTGGTTCTCTTTTGACTCGTCTATTAATCGCTTTGTCATATTTTTTCATAATTTTTTCTGAAACATCTATCTCTTCATTTGTAATTAGATATTCTCTTTTTACATTCATAATATGTGAAAGTATTAATTGTGCATCTAATTCATGTGAATGAATATTATGATCTTTTAAAATATTTGATCCCTTTTTAATTATTTTTTCTAAGATCATTTTATGGATTTAAATTAGCTAATTTTATTTCTTGATCCTGTATCCTTAAGCTTTGGCTTAGCTCTTCAAAAGCATCCCCACTTAAAAATTCTTCAAGTTTATGAAGAGTTAGATTTATTCTATGGTCAGTAACTCTCCCTTGTGGAAAATTATACGTTCTTATTCGCTCCGATCTATCTCCAGAACCTATTTGATTTTTTCTCTCTTTTGATCTTTCTTTATCTTTTTTTTTTCTTTCTGATTCATAAATGCGCGACCTTAAAATTTTCATAGCTTTTGCACGATTTTTATGTTGAGATTTTTCATCTTGTTGACTAACAACAGTGTCTGTTGGCAAATGTGTTATTCTAACAGCACTATCAGTGGTATTTACAGATTGCCCTCCTGGTCCACCAGATCTAAAAACATCAATCCTTAAATCTTTTTCATTAATCTTTATATCAACCTCTTCTGCTTCTGGAAGTACAGCAACAGTAGCTGCAGATGTATGAACTCTACCTTGGGTTTCAGTTTCAGGTACACGTTGTACTCTATGAACTCCAGATTCAAATTTTAAAAAGGAATAAATATCAGTTCCTTTTATTAACAAAATCACTTCTTTAAAACCGCCAGCTTCACTTTTGGATATATTAATAATTTCTAATGACCATTTTTTATTTATACAGACTTTTTCATACATTTTGTAAAGATCAGCAACAAATAAAGTAGCTTCTAATCCACCTGTGCCAGCTCTAATTTCAAGTATAGCGTTTTTACCATCTGCCTCATCTTTTGGTAAAAGATATATTTTTAATTTTTTTTCATACTCTTTTTTATTTTTTAATAATTCAATTAATTCATTTTCTGCAAGTTGAACCATTTCTTTATCATCATTCTTTTCATTGATAATTTTTTCTAGTTCGTTTTTTTCTTTTTCAGAATTTATATACCCTCTCGCTTCGTTAATAATTTCTCCAATACTAGAATATTCCTTAGATTTTTTCACAAAGCTCTTTTTATCTACATTAGCAGATGCAAGATCTTTTTCTAAAATATCATAAGTTTTTATAATTAATTTAACTTTTTCTATAGGAATCATTTTTTATAATTTAATTGCTTTTAAACTCTTTTGACTTATTTTCTACTAAAGAGACAACTTCTTCAATTATTTTTTCGCTGACTATTTTGTGGTGCGGTAAACCAGAAAGATACATCATATGTGTATCGTTTCCACCACCTGTTAATCCTATTTGTGTTTGTGAAGCTTCACCGGGCCCATTAACAACACATCCTATTATTGATAAAGTGATTGGTTCTTTAATGTGTGAAAGTTTTTCTTCTAGAATTTTGACTGTATCAATTACTGGGAATGCCTGTCGTGCGCATGATGGGCAAGATATAATATTTACTCCTCTATGCCTTAAATTTAAAGATTTTAAAATTTCATAGCCAATTTTAACTTCCTCAACTGGATCGGCTGATAAAGAAACTCTTATAGTATCTCCAATTCCTTCCATTAATAACATACCAATCCCAATTGAAGATTTTATACTACCTGAAGTTAAACCCCCAGCTTCTGTAATTCCTAAGTGTAAAGGATAATCACAAATTGATGATAAAGATCTATAAGCTTTTATAGCTAAAAAAACATCAGACGATTTTACACTTATTTTAAAATTAAAAAAATCTTCATCCTCTAAAAGTTTTATATTATTGATTGCACTTTCTACTAATGCTTCTGGGCATGGTTCCTTATATTTCTCTAATAATCTTTTATCTAATGAACCAGCATTAACCCCAACTCTTATGGAGCATCCATAATCTTTAGCAGCTTTCAATATTTCTCGAACTTTTTCTTTTGATCCTATATTTCCAGGATTAATTCTTAAACAATGAGCTCCTGAAACCGCAGCCTCTATTGCTCTTTTGTAGTGAAAATGAATATCAGCTATTATAGGAATATTAGTTTCTTTTATAATTTTTTTTAAAGATAAAGAAGAATCTTGATCAGGACAAGAAACTCTAACAATATCAGCTCCCGCTTCTTCTAACTGATTAACTTGTTTTATGGTTTCATTAATATTAGTTGTTAAGGTGTTTGTCATAGACTGAACTGATATCGGTGCATCTCCACCAATATTAACTTTACCAACTTTGATTTGTTTAGTTTTTCTTCTATTAATTTCTCTAAATGGTCTGATGTTCATTATTTTTTTATTAGTTAAGTTCAAATGCTTCGTGTAATACCTTCACAGCTCTTTGCGTTAAATCTTCTTCAATTAAAACAGAAATTTTAATTTCAGAAGTGGAAATTGCTAAAATATTTATTTTTTCATTTGCTAAAGATCTAAACATTGTATGAGTTACTCCTGGACTAGTTATCATTCCGGCCCCAACAATAGATACTTTTGCAAGCTTACCATCATGTATGATTTTTTTATAATTTATTTTTTCTTTATTTTTTTCAAGTATGCTCAATGTTTTTTTTAGATCTTCTTGTTTAATTGTAAAAGTTATATTAGCTGTTTTTCCATCTAAAGAAGTATTTTGGATTACCATATCAACATTTATATTATTTTTTCCTATTGGTTCAAAAACATCAGCTGCAACTCCTGGTTTGTCTACAACACCAACAAGAGAAACTTTAGCGTTATTTTTTGAATAAGCTATTCCCGTCACAGCTTTTTTATAATTAATATCACTTTCTGAAATTACTTTTGTTCCAGTTTTTTCAGAAAAAGCAGATCTAACATGAATCAGAATATCATCGATCATTGCGGCTTGAACTGCACTTGGCTGCATTACTTTAGCTCCCAAAGATGCCATTTCCAACATTTCTTCATAAGATATTTTGTCAATTTTTTTTGCTTTTTTATTTATAAAAGGATCTGTTGTAAGAACTCCGTCCACATCAGTATAAATTTCACATGTGTCTGCTTGAAAATACTTAGCAATAGCAACTGCCGATAAATCTGATCCTCCTCGACCCAAAGTAGTAATTCTATTGCCAAACGTAATTCCTTGAAAACCAGAAATTACGGCTATAGCTCCATTTGAAATAAAATTTAATATTTCTTCAGTTTTAATTTTTAGTATTTGTGAAGACGTATGATTATCATTTGTTATAATCGGAATTTGCCAACCTAACCAGGATCTTGCATTAAGTCCTAAATCTATAATTGCTCCGGCCAAAAGTGAGCTTGAAACTTGTTCGCCTGAAGAAAGTAATACGTCTAATTCTTTGTTATCAAAATTTTTGCTAATTAAATTAGATTTTTCTTTTAGTTCATTGGTTACACCAGACATTGCTGAAACAACGACGATAATCTGATTGCCTTCATCAAACCTTTTTTTTATAATATCGGCAACCTTTTTAATTTTTTCTATACTTCCAACAGATGTGCCTCCAAACTTAATTACTATCTTTTTCATGATAAAATATTTATTTACTTTATGTAATTTTTAATAATAAATACTCTTAATTATAAAAATGTACAAGTATATCTAAATTATTATTATTTTGACTACAGTAGATAAAATTGAAATAAAAAAGTTTTCAAGAATGGCAAAAGATTGGTGGAATCCAAATGGAAAATTTAAGCCATTGCACCTTTTAAATCCAGCTAGAATTGAATTTATCAAAGATAAATTAATTTTTCATTTCAGGCTTAATCCAAAAAGCTTCGAACCTTTAAAAAATTTAAAAATTTTAGATATTGGCTGTGGAGGAGGACTTTTGTGTGAACCTTTAAAAAGATTAGGAGCAACAATTACAGGGATAGATCCTTCAACAAATAATATTGAAGTTGCAAAATTACACTCAAAAGAAATGAATCTAAATATTAAATATATATGTTGTTCTCCTGAAAATTTAAATTTTCAAGAAGAGTTCGATGTAGTTTTAAATATGGAAGTTGTAGAACATGTCTCTAATATAAATTTGTTTATAAAAAACTGCTCAAAACTGATTAAAAAAAATGGAATAATGTTTGTTGCAACTATTAATAAAAATTTAAAATCCTATGTATTTGCAATTTTAGGCGCAGAGTATATTTTAAGATGGCTTCCAATTGGAACACATGATTGGGATAAATTTTTAACACCGCAAGACTTAGAAATTCTTGCTCAAAAAAATGATTTTTCTGTAGACGAACTTATCGGTATGAAACTTAACTTGTTCTTAAATAAATGGAACAAGAGCAATGATACCTCGGTAAATTACATTTCAACTTTTATAAAAAATTAATTTTCAGATTTATCTATCCAGGGAACAGTTAGAACTTCTATTCCCTCTTCAATTAACTCTGATGCTTCTTCAGGTGTTGTTTTTCCATAAATACCTTTTGATGTTTTTTTATCATAATGAATACTTCTAGCTTCTCTTGAAAAATTTTCTCCAACATTTTTACAATTTTTTTCTATATATCTTCTAAAATCTAATAGTTGTTTTTTTACTTTTTTTTCTAATTTATTTTTTTTTGATATTTTGTTAGATTTTCCTGACAAATTTGGTGTCATTAAAGATTTTTTTACAGAAGAAGATTCACAGTATATACATTTTATGAATTTTTTTTTACGAAGAGAATCAAATTCAGATGAACTTGAAAACCAACTTTCATAAGTTTTTCCACATTTACAAATTAAATTATATTTAATCATAAAAAATTTATATTATTTTAACAAAACAAGACAAGTATTAATTTTTATAATCTGCATTTATATCAATATAATCTTTAGTAAAATCACACGTATATACCGTATAAAATCCTGTTCCTATATTTAAATTAACCTCAATATCAATTGCATCCCATTTCATATATTCTTTAAGTTTTTTTTCATCATAATCTTTTGCGACTTTGCTTTGCTCTGCCACAAGTTGATCTCCAATTTTTATTTGCATTTTATTTATAATAATATTTTCTCCCGCTTTTCCAACCGCCATAGCAATTCTTCCCCAGTTTGGATCTTCACCTGCAATTGCAGTTTTAACTAAAGGAGAATTTGCAATAGAAAAACCAATATTTTTTGCCATGCTTATTGATCTTGCTCCTATAATTTTTATTGTAATAAACTTTTTTGCACCTTCTCCATCTACTACGATTTGTTTTGCAAGATTTAAACATAACTTTTTTAACGCATTTTCAAATTCTTGTAATTTGGGATCTAATACATTGTATATTTTTGAATTTTTTACTTTTCCTGTCGAAAATATTCCAACCATATCATTTGTTGATGTGTCGCTATCAACCGTAATAGAATTAAATGTTGTTGCTACTACTTTTTTTAAAATTGATTTTAAAAAGACTGAAGGTATGTTTGCGTCAGTAAATATAAATCCTAGCATTGTTGCCATGTTTGGAGCAATCATTCCTGAGCCTTTTGCTATACCAGAGATTTTAATTATTTTATTTCCCAATTTGAATTTTTCATAAGCAACTTTTGGTTTTGTATCTGTTGTCATTATTGCGCTTGCAGCCTTAAACCAAACAAATTTATTCTGCTCAGCTTTTAATTTTTTTACTAATTCACCAACTCTATTATTTATTTTTGTTGACGGAAAATCTTCACCTATCACACCTGTTGAAGCAAAAAGTAGGTCAGTGATTTTAACAACTTCATTAACTCCTTTTGGTTTTTGAGAAGATTTTAATGTGAGTGCTTTAGATAACGTTGTGGCAATTTCCTTTAATCCTTGAGCTCCTTTAGTTCCAGTTAAAGTATTAGCATTTTTTGTATTAATCATTAATGCTTTAACAAAATGTCTTTTTATTTTTAAATTCCAATTAATAGACGCTGAGGTAATTTTGGATGAAGTGTACACGGCAGCAAAGTTAGCTCCCTCTGGAAAATAAAATAGAACTAAATCATCTCTTCCATCTCCATATAAATCTGCTGATACTGCTGAAATTTCAAGTCCATCAATTGACTTCAATTCTTGAAATTCACCCATTTTTGACATTATTACTTTAGGATTAAGTAGATTTTTTAAGTTTAAGGTCATTGCTATTTAAAAAATTTTATTATTGATTATATAAGCCTTATATTAAAAAAAAATATATTTATGTTAAACATTAGTGGAATAATTACTAAAATTTTTAAAACTTCAAGTCAACGAGATATTGATAAATTAAATTCAATTGTCAAACAAGTTAATTCCTTAGAGTCTGAAATCAAAGGAGCTACGGACGAAAGTTTTCCATTAAAAACACTTGAATTTAAATCAAAAATTAAAAATGGAGTAGATGTAGATAAGATTCTTCCTGAAGCATTTGCTTATGTTAGAGAAGCTGCACGAAGATCCTTAAATGAAAGACATTTTGATGTACAAATAATGAGTGGGATTATTCTTCACCAAGGAAAGATTTCTGAACAAAAAACTGGAGAGGGCAAAACTTTAGCAGCTACTTTAGCAGTATACCTGAATGCATTACATAAAAAAGGTGTTCACGTTGTAACTGTAAATGATTTTTTAGCAAAAAGAGATTCAGCATGGATGGCTAAAGTATACAATTTTTTAGGTTTATCAGTGGGATGTATAACAAATGAAATGGATGATATAACACGAAAAGAAAATTATAGCTGCGACGTTACTTATGGAACTAATAATGAGTTCGGGTTTGATTATTTAAGAGACAATATGAAATATAATATTGAAGAAATGGTACAACGCGATCATTTTTTCTGCATTGTGGATGAGGTAGATAGTATTTTAATTGATGAAGCAAGAACTCCACTAGTAATTTCAGGATCTACAGAAAGCCAGTCTGATCAATACTATGTGTGTAATAAATTTATAAAAAAATTAAATAAGAATGACTACGAACTAGATGAAAAAAATAAAAATGTTATGCTTTCTGAAAATGGTATAGATAAAATCGAAAAAATATCAAAAACATATGGAATGTTAAAAAATAATAATTTTTATGATCCTCAAAATATTAATTTAGTCCATCACATTAACCAAGCTCTTAAAGCGAATTTATTATTTTTTAAAGACACCGACTACATGGTTAAGGATGAAAAAATACAATTAATTGATGAATTTACAGGTCGAGTTCTTGAGGGTCGAAGATTTTCAGATGGATTACACCAAGCTTTAGAAGCAAAAGAAAATGTAGAAATTCAAAGTGAAAATCAAACTTTAGCATCTATTACTTATCAAAATTATTTTCGTTTATATGAAAAACTTGCTGGCATGACTGGTACAGCAGCAACTGAAGCAGATGAATTTTTTGATATTTATAAACTACCAGTAGTTTCTGTTCCCACTAATCAAAAAATGATAAGAAAAGATTGGAATGATCAAATATTTCGTACTGAAAAAGAAAAAAATAATGCGATCATTGATAAAGTAATAGAATGTAATAAAAAAGGTCAGCCTGTATTAATTGGTACAACAAGCATAAAAAGATCTGAAATTTATTCCGAACTACTTAATAAAAAAAACATTAAACATTCAGTGCTGAACGCTAAGCATCATGAGCAAGAATCAAATATCATTGCAGATGCAGGAAAACTTAATGCGATTACCTGCAGCACCAATATGGCTGGCAGAGGAACGGATATAAAACTTGGTGGTAAAAACTTGAATGGAAAAGAACAAGAAGAAAAAGAAAAAAATAAAATTAAGGAACTCGGTGGTCTTTTCGTTATAGGAACAGAAAGACATGAAAGTAGAAGAATTGATAACCAATTAAGAGGAAGGTCTGGGCGGCAAGGTGATCAAGGAAACTCTATATTTTATATTAGTTTGGAAGATGATTTAATGAGAATTTTTGGTTCTGAATCAATTGATACAATAATGAAAAAATTTGGCATGAAAGAAGGAGAATCTATTGATCATCCTTGGATTAATAAAGCATTAGAAAGAGCACAACAAAGAGTAGAGGGAAGAAATTTTGACATAAGAAAAACATTATTAAAATTTGATGATGTTATGAATGAACAGAGAAAAGTGATTTTCGAACAAAGAAAGAAAATTTTAGAATCAAAAAATATAAGTGAAATAATAAACTCATTTCTAGATGATTTGATAAATAATTTCGCTGAAGAAAAAATAGTTTATGAAAAAGAAAATAAAATAAATGACTTTAAAGTGAAAATAAAACCTATAATGGGAAGGTCTATAAAAGAAGAAGATCTCTCAAATATTGTCAAGTTTAAAAATAAAGAATTTAAAAATACAATTAAGGAAAAATTTAATGATTTTAGAAATGGTAGATTAAAAAATATAGATGAAATTACTAATTTTGGACTTGAAAAAAGAATATTATTACAAACTATTGATTTTTTATGGAGATCACACTTGCAATATCTAGAACATTTAAGACAGGTTGTTGCGCTTAGGAGTTATGCTGCAAAAGACCCACTTGAAGAATTTAAAAGGGAAGCATTTAAACTTTTTACCTCTTTATTAGATAAAATTAAAATTGACCTTATTACCTTTTTAAATAATCTAGAAATAGTAAAACCAGAAACTAAACCGAATGCTAAATCTGATGCAATAAAAAATGAATTAAAAAACATGCCAAAAGGGCCTAGAAAAATGAAAAGAAACGAACCTTGCTTTTGTGGATCGGGAAAAAAGTATAAATATTGCCACGGCGCTTTATAGATTATTAATATAGAAATATAATCACTAAAGCTATTAATATAGTAGTTATTATTAATTTTTTTTTCAAATTTATAAAAAAATTTTTTATAATAATTAAAATATTTTTTTTTGTGATCCATTCATTTTCTCTAGAAAAAATAGTAAATGGTTTTTGTTTTCCTATATTTAAAAATTTTTCTTTTCTATGTTCAAACACTTCTTCTCTTTTATATTTTTTAAACTCTTCTAAATATTTCAATAACACTAATTTGGTTGAAAAAATTACTTGTTCTTTATTTCGATGTGCTCCACCAACTGGCTCTTTTATAATCTCATCGATAATTTTCATTTTTAAAAGCTCGTTTGCAGTTAACTTCATAGCATTTGCAGCTTCTAATGATTTACTTGGATCTCTCCATAATATAGATGCACAACCTTCGGGTGATATGACTGAATAAATTGCATTTTCAAACATAATTACTTTGTTGGCTGAAGCTAATGCGATTGCACCACCAGATCCACCTTCGCCAATGATAATAGAAATTATTGGAACTTTTAATGACATACAACATTCTATTGTGCTAGCTATTGCTTCAGCTTGTCCTCGCTGCTCTGCACCAATTCCAGGATATGCACCTGGTGTATCTATTAGTGATATTATTGGAATATTAAATTTATTTGCAAGGTTCATTAATCTTATACATTTTCTGTAACCTTCGGGTCTCATCATTCCAAAATTTCTTTTTAATCTGCTGTCAAGATCGTCTCCCTTTTCTTGACCCAAGACTAATACTGATTTGCCTTCTAACTTAGCAAAACCTGCAAGTATAGCTTCATCTTCTGAGAAACGTCTATCACCTGATAGATTCAAAAAATCTGTAAATAAATTTTCTATAAAGAATTTTGCTTTAGGTCTATCCTCATGTCTTGCAACTTGTGTTTTTTGCCATGCATTTAAATTTTTATATGAAGCTTTTAATTTTTCGTCAATTTCTGCTTGTATTTGAGATATTTTATCTGTTTCAACTTCGGATAAACCTTCTTTGTTAAAAGGATTTTTTAATTTATCCAATTCTTCTTCTAGGCCTTTTATGTCACGCTCAAACTCTAAATAACTTTTCATTTTATTTATATTATATAATATATACAAATATGGCAAAAAAATATATTTCATATGGGAGGCTGTCAATAGCGTCTAAATTATTTGACTTTGTGAATAAAGAGCTGTTACCGGGTACTAGCATAACTAAAGGAAATTTTTGGAAAGGGCTTGATAAACACGCCCACGATCTTGCTCCTAAAAATAAAAATCTTCTAGAATTTAGAGAAATTTTGCAGAAAAAAATTGATATTTGGCATAGAGATAAAAAAGGAAAAAAAATTAATAATAAAAAATACTTTAATTTTTTAAAAGAAATTGGGTACCTAAAAAAAGAAAAAAAAAAATTTCAAATTAAAACCAAGAATGTAGATAGTGAAATTTCTATGATCCCGGGCCCACAATTAGTTGTTCCAGTGATGAACGCAAGATACGCCTTAAATGCTGCTAACTCGAGATGGGGAAGTTTGTACGATGCGTTGTATGGAACAGATGTGATATCAGAATCAAAAGGTGCTGATCGTGGGGAAAAATATAATCATATAAGAGGAGAAAAAGTAATTGAATATGCGCGTATTTTTTTAGATAAAAATTTTCCTCTGAAAAAAGGAAGTTGGAAAAATATTTCAGAAATTCCAAAAATTGTAAATAATCAACTAAGCTTGAAGTTAAAAAATCCTAAACAATTTGTTGGCTATGCAAAAAAATTAAATCAATTGTCTTCACTTCTACTAATCAATAATAACCTTCATATAGATATTAGATTTGATCCTAATTACACAATTGGTGGTCTTAAAGAGAAAGCTGCTGGAGGCCTGCAAGACAAGGCAGCGATATATGACATAATTTTGGAATCAGCTATAACTACAATTATGGACCACGAAGATTCTGTTGCTGCAGTTGATGCTGAAGACAAAGTGATTGGATATAAAAATTGGCTAGGATTAATGAAAGGAGATCTACAATATAAAGGTGAAAAAAATGGAAAAAAACTACTGAGAAAACTAAATTCTGATCGAGAATATACTTCTCCTGATGGAAACAAATTTAAGCTACATGGGAGAGCTTTGATGCTTAATCGAAATGTAGGACATTTGATGACCAATCCTTCTATTTTGTTAAGAGATGGATCGGAAATACCAGAAGGTATAATGGATGCATTTATAACTACTGCTGCAGCAATTCATGATTTTAAGAATAAAGGAAATTCAAGAAAAAATTCTCTTTACATTGTTAAACCTAAAATGCATGGACCTGATGAAGTTGCATTTACAAATTTAATATTTGAAAAAGTTGAAAAAGTTCTAAAACTAAAAAAATATACAATTAAAATTGGAATAATGGATGAAGAAAGAAGAACTACTGTAAACCTTAAAGAATGTATAAGGGCTGTGAAAAATAGAGTTGTTTTTATTAATACAGGTTTTTTAGATCGTACTGGAGATGAAATGCATACCTCTATGGAAGCAGGTTCAATGATAAAAAAAGGAGACATGAAAACCTCAAAATGGATTTCTGCTTATGAAAATAACAATGTTGATATAGGTTTGGCGTGTGGTTTTTCAGGTATAGCACAAATTGGAAAAGGCATGTGGGCTGCTCCTGATAAAATGTCAGATATGGTATCTCAAAAAATTAATCATCCAAAATCTGGAGCTAACTGTGCTTGGGTTCCGTCACCTACAGCTGCAACGCTTCATGCTTTACATTATCACCAAGTAGATGTTTTTTTTATACAAAAAAAATTAAAAAATAGAAATCCTTCAAAAATTTCTGATATTCTCACAATTCCAATTGTGGATAGACCAAAATGGTCGATTAAAGAAATTTCTAAAGAATTGGAAAATAATGCACAAGGAATCCTTGGTTATGTTGTTAGATGGATAGATCAAGGAGTAGGGTGTTCAAAAGTACCTGATCTTAATAATATAGGATTGATGGAGGATAGAGCAACTTTAAGAATTTCTTCACAACACATTGCTAATTGGCTTCATCATGGAGTTTGCAGTAGAGAGAGGGTATTAAAAACTATGAAAAAAATGGCAAAGATTGTTGATAAACAAAATATAAAAGACCCTGCTTTAAAAGGTTATGCTTCTTATAGAACTATGTCTGATAATTATGATAAATCAATTGCTTTTAAAGCTGCATGTGAATTAGTTTTCTATGGAAGACACCAACCTTCGGGTTATACTGAGCCAATACTTCACTTAAATAGGCTACTGAAAAAAATCTAATCACTTATTAAAGGAGCTCTATTTTTAAAAGCTGAAAATAAAGTTCCATCATCCAAAAATTCAATTTCGCCGCCAACAGGTACGCCTTTAGCTAATCTAGTTATTTTAACTTTTGTATCTTTTAAACTATCAGATATGTAATGTGAGGTTGTTTCTCCTTCAATGGTTGCGCTTGTTGCTAAGATGACTTCTGTAACAGAATTTTTTTTTACTCTATTAATTAATGAATCAATTAATAAACCATTCTCACTATTCTTATTTTCAAAAGAAGGTAATGTTCCACCTAATATATGATAGTGACCTTTATAAATTCCACTATTTTGAATAGTCCACATATCAGCAATATTTTCTACTACGCAAATTTGATCATACTTTTTACTTAAGCAAACACAATTTAAATTTATAGATTTTAGATTTCCACAAATCTTGCAACGAATGACATTTTTATAAACTTGAGCCAAAGTATTTGTAAGCGGTTTAATTAATTCTTCTCTATTGTTTATAAGTTTTAATATAATTCTTTTTGCAGATTTGGGACCCAACCCTGGTAACTTTGCAACTATTTTAATTAAATCATCTATTTCTTTTACATTATTAGAAGTCATTTTTATTAAAATGGAAGTTTAAATCCAGGAGGTAAATCAATTCCACCTGTTACTTTTGAAATTTCTTCACTTGTTTTTTTCTTTAATTTAGATTTTGCATCGTTGTGAGCTGCTACTATCAAATCTTCAATAATTTCTTTTGGTTCTTTAAACAAATCATCACCGAAAGAAATTTTTTTAAGTTCTCCATCTCCATTCATAATTACCTTAACAGCATTGCCGCCAGATAATCCTTCAACTTCTATTTTTTTAAGCTTTTCTTGTGTCTCTTTCATTTTATCTTGCATTTTTTTTGCTTGAGAAAGTAAATCTTTAAAATCTGCCATACTTTAATCTTTTTTTTTAACCTCTAATAATTCTACATCAGAAAATATATTTTTAACTTTTTTATAAGTTTTGCTTTCTTTTTCAAAGTTAATTATCTCTTCTCTTTTTATTTTTTTAAGCTCAGAAAAAGTTTTCTGACCTTCTTCTTTTGCTAAAGTTATTACCCATCTTGTTCCTGTCCATTCCAATAATTTTTCTGATAAATGTCTAACAAAATTCTTATCCAATTTTTCATTAAAACTTATATCAATTTTTCCTTTTAAGAATCTAATTAAGTTAACATTATTTTCCAAATCATATTTTAACTGTATTTCCTTATTTTTTGACGAAACATTAATTAATTCCTCTAATGAAGATATTTTTTCTTTTTCAATTTCTATTTCTTTTTTTAAAGGTTTTTTATTTAAAAAAGATAAAACTGGTTTAGTTTGGGTTGTGTTTTTTATTTGATCTTTAGAAGCCTTTGGTGTTTCGTTTTCTTTATTTATAATTTCTTTTTCAATAGTATTAGAATCAATTTTAATATTATTATTTATTTCATCATTATCTAAATTATTTTTTTTTAAAGTATGTAATAGGTTTTCGTAAGACGGCATATCTTTTAAATGGACTAATCTAACAATCAACATTTCAATTGATAGAAATGGACTAGAAATAATTTTTAATTCATCTAACACCTTTAAAATAAATTGCCAAAAAATTATTAATGTTGGCATGTTCACTTCATTTGAAATTTTACTAATTATTTCATTTTCTGCTTCTGATACAAATAGATCAGAATCAAAATTTCCTAGATTTTTTTTTTTCTGTATTAAATATATTATTTCTAAAAGATTATTTAAAAAACTTGAAGGTTCTAAACCCTCATTAATCATTTCTTTTAACTGATTTATTGATTTTTTCTGGTCCCCTTTGAAAATAAAATTTAATAAATCTAATGTTTTTGTTTTGTCGGCTATTCCTAACATTTTTCTTATAAAGTTTTCGTCAACTTCTTTATTTTCAATGCTTTGACTTACAAGCATTCTATCTAAAAGGGATAATGAGTCTCTAACAGATCCCTCAGCTGCTTTTGCTATTAGAATTAATGCCCCATCAGTTGCTTTTCCTTCCTCAAGTTTTAAAATTTTTTTAAGATTTTCTACTAAACTTTTTATAGGTACCCGGTGTAAATCAAATCTTTGACATCTTGAAATAATAGTAACTGGTATCTTTTTTACTTCCGTAGTTGCAAAAATAAATTTTAAATGTGGCGGAGGCTCTTCTAAAGTTTTTAGCAATCCATTAAAAGCTTGTTTTGATAACATATGAACTTCATCTAAAATTATTATTTTATATTTTGAACTTGTTGGTTTATATTTAGAAGACTCTATTAAGTCTCTTACATCATCAATACCTGTTTTTGATGCTGCGTCCATCTCAAGCACATCTAAATGATTTGAATTTGTAATACCTTCACAATGTTCACACATATTGTCGGTACATAAGTTTGTGATGTCATTTATACAATTTAATGCTTTTGCAACTATTCTTGCTGTTGTAGTTTTTCCAACACCTCTTATTCCAGTAAACAAATAAGCATTTGGTAGTTTATTTAATTTAATTGAATTTGTTATAGTCTCAACCATCACATCTTGACCAATTAATTCATTAAAGTTTTGTGGTCTATACTTTAGTGCTAAAACTTTATGTTTAATTTTTTCCATAATTCTTTAGGGGCTGAACGACCTGGAATATATAGTTAAGTCTGCTCTATTTCTAGCCTGAACTGGTTGTTCTATAAACTCCACCCGACAACCCCATTTCATTATATCAGTATCGAATTAAGAACTGCAATATTCTTGTAAGTTGTTTATTTATTTTTAAACCTAAACTGATTAGCTTCGTAAACACCTAAAATATCCAATTTTTCTGTATGAAATCCCAATTCTTCAAGCGCTTTCTGTAAAGATGGGTTTTCAATGTGTCCTTCAATATCTATATAAAAGTTAACCTGTTCAAATGTATTTTTTACTGAAAAACTTTCTAACTTGCATAAGTTTATACCATTTGTCGCAAAACTTCCCAGCGCTTTGTAAAGAGCCGCCGGAATGCTTTTGAGTTTAAAAATACAACTTGTAATATATTTTTTATCTTTAATTTCAGGGTAATTTATATCTTTCCCCATAACAAAAAATCTAGTTACGTTTTCAGTTTCATCTTCCACATTTGATTCTATTATTTCTAAATTATAAATTTTTGCCGCTAAATCAGAAGCAATAGCAGATTCTTTTTTGTCTTTTTTTTCTGAAATAAATTTTGCTGAACCTGCTGTGTCTGCAGAAATTATTGGTTTTAATTTATGAGCTAAGATTATTTTACTACACTGACCAATTGCTTGAGCGTGACTTCTAACATTTTTAATATCTTTTATTGTTGAACCTTTAATTCCTAACAGATTATGAGAAATTTTTTTAAAATGTTCTGCATGAATCTGAAGTTTATACTTTGGTATCAAATAGTGTATATCCACAACTCTTCCTGCTAAAGAATTTTCTATTGGTATAACAATTCTATATTCTGAATTACTACTTGCTAATTGAAAAGCTTCTTCAAATGTAGGACAAGCTTTTGCTTCAACGTTTGGAAAAATTTCTAAGCACGCTAAATGTGAGTAAGCTCCCATTTCTCCTTGAAAAGCTACTTTTGTTTTTTTTTCCATATCAGTTCATTTCCTTACTAACCTTTTTTAAATCATCTTCTGTGTCAACACCTAAAGGAATAGAGTTACTCAGTCCTACCTTTATTATTAAATTATTTTCCATAGCTCTCATTTGTTCTAAATTTCTTTCTATTTCTAATTTAGATTTTGAAAACTTTACATACTTTGTTAAAGCAATACTTGTAAAGGCATAAATTCCAATGTGATGATAGATTTTTTCCTTTTTTAAATGTTTTTTTATGCGAAAAAAATCTTTTGCATCAATAAAATCATTATCGTTTAAATTTTTATCAACTTCAACTTTTACAACATTTGAATTATCAATTTCATTTTTGTCTTCAATATTTGCTGCTAAAGTTCCTATATCACATTTATTTTTTCTCACAAGTTTTTCTAATTTTAAAATTGAACTTGGTTTTATATTTGGCATATCGCCTTGCAAATTAATTATCAAATCTACTTTATCTTTTAATTTTTTTAAAAAAACCTCATATACTCTATCGCTTCCTGATGTATGATTGTTCTTAGTTAAAACAGCTCGACCTCCGTTTTCATTAACAAGATTAACAATTTCTTTATCAGGGGTTGCAACAAATACTTCACCAACTCCTGATTCTTTTGCCCTATTAAAAACATGAATAATCATTGGTATACTATTTATTTTAACCAAAGGTTTGTTTGGAAATCTTTTTGCTCCTAACCTGCTTGGTATTATTATTGCTGTATTTTTCATAGGTGCCAAAGTTATGCGTCTAACCGTCGCAAAACAAACTTATTAAAATTCGTTTTTTTGATTTAAGTCATGATATATCTTACAACTAATTTGTACTAAATTTAAAAGCTTTTTAAAATGAATAAAGTTATTGTTTCAATAGTATTAGTTTTAATCCTAGTTTTAGGAATTAATAAAATTACCGATTCAATATATTATGTGGAGAAACCAGAAAAATCTGCATATCAGGTTGATAGTATAATTGTGGCTGATAGCGCACTATCAACTGAAAAAAGTTCAGATAATCTGCAGGCTGGAAACATTACCGCATTATTTGCTTCAACTAGTTCAAAAGAAGGCGCGGCTATTTTTAAGAAGTGTGCAGCTTGCCATAGCATTGCTAAGGGCGGAGGTAACAAAATTGGACCAGCTTTATGGGGTGTGCTAGGTAGAAAAGCAGGCTCTATCCAAGATTATAAATATTCAAGAGCAATGGTCGCATATGGAAAGCCTTGGACATTTGAAGAAATGAACGGGTTTTTAATAAAACCAAAGGATTGGGTAAAGGGAACTAAAATGTCTTTTGCGGGTTTAAAAAATGAAAAAGATAGAGCAGCAGTAATCTTGTTTATGAACAAAAATACAGACAATCCATTGTCTGCAAACTAAAAATTTGTTTTTAAATTATCTATTTTTTCTTTATTTAAAATATCAAGACACCATTCAATAATACTTTTTTGTGCATGAATTCTATTTAATGCTTCCAACCAAACTTCTGATTGTTTGCCATCTATAACTTCATTTGTAACTTCTTCCCCTCTGTTAGCTGGAAGACAATGCATAAAAATTGCATTTTTGTCTGCTGCATTCATTATTTTTTTATTTACTTGATAAGGCTTTAGTGCTTTTTTTTTTTTATTTTTATTAATTTTATCACCCATTGAAATCCACTTATCTGTCATGACACAATCTGCTGATTTGACTGCTTTTAAAGGATTTCTTGTGACCAAAACATTTCCTTTATTTTTTTTTGCCCATTGTATAATTTTTTTATTTGGTTCGTACCCCTTAGGCGATGCTATATTCAATTGAAATTCGAACTGAACAGATGCTTCGATTAGAGAATGAACAATATTATTTCCATCACCAAGCCATGCAATTTTTTTATTTTTAATGGGGCCTTTCAATTCTTCAAATGTCATAATATCTGACATAATTTGACAAGGATGACTTAAGCACGTGAGCCCATTAATGACTGGAATACTTAAATGTTTAGAAAATTCTTCCACATTTTTATGTGCATGAGTTCTTAGCATCACAATATCTGCATACTGAGATAAAACTTTTGCAGTATCATATAAGCTTTCATCGCCACTTCCATAATGGATTTCATCCGGGTTTAATATTAATGATTTTCCACCTAACTGTTTAACCGCTAAGTCAAAAGAAATTCGGGTTCTAGTTGATGGTTTTTCAAAAAGCATAATCAAAATTTTTTCATCTAATGGAGCATCAATGTCAACGGTATTTTTATTGAGTTCAGCTCTTTCTCCTTTTCTTACCATAGCATTATCAATTATTAATCTTAACTCACTTTTTGGTACATCGGATATATTTATAAAGTTTTTCATCATTAACTTATTTCTCTACAAACTGTTTCTATCTTGTTAATTGCTTCATCTAATTCTTTATTATTTACTATAAGTGGAGGAAAAAGTCTTATAACGTTTTCTTCTGCCTTAACGGTAAGCATTTTATGATCCATCAACTTTTTAATAAATTCAGTATTGTCTACTAGAGTCTCTAAACCTATCATTAAGCCTTTTCCTCTTATTTCATTTATAATTTTTGGGTACTTTTCTTTAGTTTTATTTAATTTTTGGTAAAAATATTCACCTTTTTTTTTTAC
>Ga0114999_10003092_pt1 | contig 21256 bp, 17 predicted proteins | sample ArcticOcean_MG_C_3_FD_89820 | JGI IMG/M metagenome (GOLD analysis project Ga0114999, IMG submission 89820) | Marine microbial communities from western Arctic Ocean - ArcticOcean_MG_CB8_126 | ecosystem: Environmental > Aquatic > Marine > Oceanic | place: Arctic Ocean: Canada Basin | collected...
ATTGCGATCAGTGCCACCTGACAACTGCTCTACTCGAGCTTCATCAACATCGAACCCGGTCGTTGGGAGTTCGTGAGCAAATGCCAGCGACAACGGCAGCCCGACGTAACCGAGCCCCACCACCGTAATACTTGTAGGGCTGTTCAACCTGCCGACCCCAACACGTCGAACTGAACACCGCTGGTTTCGAGCGCCTGAATATCCAGAATGCCCCGAGTATCGATGATGTAAGGCAGCTTGTCCGCTGAACCCGATTTCGACCAATCGATATCGGCGTACGAGGGTTCCGAATTCAGCGCTACGACAACTTCGGCACCGGCAAGAACTTTTTCGATATCGGCAAATGCTTCAAGCTCCGGCTCCATTTCTCTGGCTTCGTCGACTGCCAACGAATCGTGCCCAACCACTGATGCACCCTGATCGCGTAGTGCTCGATAAAGGCGAATCGAAAGTGAGTGCCGTACGTCGTTTGTGCCTTCCTTGAATGCCAAGCCAAGCAAAGCGATCCGCTTCTGATAGAGACTCGATCCGAGTGCGCTGGTGATCTTATTCATCACCTCACGCAACTGCAGTTCGTTTCGTTGCAATACTCCGTTGAACAGCACAGGGTCGTACGAGTTCTCGCCCGCAACAGTTATCAACGCTCGTAGATCCTTGTCGAGGCAGGGTCCACCAAAGCCGATACCCGGGTGAAGATAGTGCGCGCCGATTCTGGGGTCTAGTCCGAGTCCGTGGACAATATCGTGGATATTTCCGCCAACTTTTTCAGAAATTCCGGCGATTTCGTTGATGAAAGAAATCCGGGTCGCAAGGAACGCGTTCGCTGCGTACTTGGTCAGCTGAGCTGAAGTTGCGTCCGTTTCTAGGTACGGAATCTGGCGGGAGGCGTCGATCCACGGCACGTCAACGACGGTTGTGCCGTTCAGCAGCGGTTCATAGATTTCTCGAAGCATCTTGAGTGCGCGCTCCGAGTTTGATCCAACGATGATTCGAGAAGGCGCAAAGAAGTCGATCAGGCCACTGCCTTCACGTAGAAATTCTGGATTGGAAACAACGTCGAAGTCCTCCCCTTCAGTCAGCTTCTGAGAAAGGATGTCGGTAACGACGTTGAGCGTTCCAACGGGCACCGTGCTTTTCACAACGATAACCGTGTACTTTTCGATCTCGTCGCGAAGTCCTTCGGCTACAGCGATTACAGCCGACAAATCGGCAGCACCGTCAGCCAACGATGGCGTACCTACCGCAATGAACAATGCATCGGAATTTCGTACCGTCAGGCTCTGATCGTCCGTAAAAGTGATCTGTTTCCGGTCGTTCAGGCTCTGCAGAATTGGTTCAAGACCCACTTCATAAACTGCTGAGCGACCCTGCCGGAGCATCTCGAGCCGATTCTGGTCGAGATCTTCCGAGATTACTTTATGCCCGAGCGCAGCCAGCCCGACTCCCGTAACGAGTCCTACGTATCCAGCGCCGCCGATCACTCCGATATCAGTCACAAATGTTTCCTTTGGTCACCCAATTAATCGTCCAACGGATTCGGATACAAATCCCCGAATTTACAGCGATATCTCTTTTGCCCAGTCCCGGTTTTCCATGTACCAATCTACAACTGAGGCTACACCCTGCTTCAGATCAACCTGAGGTTCCCACCCCAGTAGCTCTCGTGCCCGACTTATGTTCGCCCACGTCGCCTTCACATCAGTTGCAGGAAACGGGTGGCGTTCAATAGTGGCGGTCTTGCCGACCGCCAACTCGATCTCGTCGATGACGGTATTCAGTTCTACCGGGCTGTCCGAACCAAGATTAATCGTCTCATAACCCGGTCGCCTGTCGATCGCTGCAGCAACGCCACGGGCAACATCATCAACATGTGTGAAATCTCTCTGCTGCGTTCCGTCGCCGTTCAACTGCAGCGGTTCACCCTCAACGATCCAGCGCACAAACCTGAATAGGCTCATGTCGGGACGCCCGGACGGTCCGTAGACAGTGAAGAATCTAAAAATGGTGACATCGAAATCGAATAGCTGGTTGTACAGCCTACAAAGATCCTCAGCCGCCTTTTTTGAAGTGGCGTAAGGAGAAAGAAACGAGTCGATCACGGCGTCTTCGGAGAACGGCATTTTGTTTTTGCCGTACACGCTTGAAGTAGAAGCCAGCAGGAAGCGAGATACCCCCGCGTCTTTACAGGCCTCAAGTAGGTTCAAAGTGCCAGTGACGTTCGTTTCGTAGTAGATCCACGGGTTGTCGATCGACTGACGCACGCCAGCGCGCGCTGCGAGGTTCACAACAGCGTCAGGTCTGAAATCATCGATCAGCCGTCTAACGGAATCCCGATCAGTAATGTCGCCGTTCACCCAGTCGACAGCGTTGGTAGCCAGCAAATTATCGACGCGCCAGGTCTTCATACGCACGTCGTATGCATCGCTGAGATTGTCGATCCCGCGAACTTCGTGGCCCTGTTCAATGAGCAACGCGGCAACCCGCGATCCAATAAACCCGGCGCAACCTGTAACAAGAACTTTCAATCAGAGATTCCCATTCATCTGGTCGTCTAAACCTCCCTCGGCCCTCAGACGTAAAAATACGCCCGTACCCACGAATATCACGAAGCAACCGAGTACGACCAGTTACAAGTTTAAGCGAGAAGTAAACCGGGCGACCAATACAAAATCACGACGTAACTCGATGAATGTCGCCGTTCACCGCAGCCAGAACACGTCTACAGACGCAAGACCTGAACGGCTTATCAACTCTCGCAAGCCCAGAAATCGGTAGGACATCAGATCGTATGGCGAGTGCAAAAACAACGACGATGATCGATAGCAATCGAGTCCCGCTCGGTCGAACTGGCGCTTCCACCAGCGAGGACGAAATCGTAAGAATTCGCTGACGTGATTCCCCGATACTCCGTGAACCGTGGGGATAAAGAGCCCGATGACTCTGCTAATCACCGAGCGTCTTGCAGTATCGGCAACGTGCACCGAGGCATGCGATCCTGATCGTGCCCGCCCTGCCCCGGCCGATACTCCGGGCAACAACTTGCGAGCGATCCGAACGGCGGATGCGATCGGCCTTCCAGCAAATTGAATCACTTTCCATGTTCCCGTTGGCATCGAATGAATCATGATTCCGCCCGGAGCCAGCACTCGTTTCATCTCAGCAAGCGAATCATCGAGTTTCTCAACGTGTTCTAGAACGTTCGAAGAAAACACGAGATCAAAGTAGCCATCAACGAACGGAAGGTTCGCTGCATCGGCAACCACCAGACCTTCGACAACACCCGATGGCGCAACATCGAGCGGCACCACTTCGTCGAATAACTTTCTAAGGGCAGTCGTCTGCACACCGTCACCGGCACCCAATTCCAGCACACGTTTGCTGCCGTCGAGCGGCACTTCGGCGAGGATCTGCCGTAGATCCCGCAGTCGCAAGAAATGGTGCCAGTTGTCGGTTGGCAAACCGGTCGTTTCGACTCTCATTGAGAAGCGGTGTGTGGGCAGTAACTCTGGCGGATGTAGAACCTGTAGAACCAAGAGTCTAATCGACCGCTGGTAACGATTACCTGCATATGCTCAATCACGTTCCGCAATTCGGTTAAAGATGCATGCAAAAGCCCACAATCCGGTGAAATACGAATTGGGGGGCTCTCGCAACTCGACTATCACGGTGAGTATCATTCAATGAATAAGCGGGCAATGCACGTGCGGGAAACAGCGCGCGTCGGCTCATGAGTGATCGAACGGAAATAAGTCAGGTATCAATGCAAAAAGCATTTATTACAGGTGGAGCAGGATTCATAGGCTCACGCGTCGTGCGCGAGTTTCTCGCAGCCGGGTACGAGGTAACCGTATTCGACTCGTTCAAGCAATACGTCGCACCCGACCCCAAGGCCGAGCCCATCAATCTGCTGGCCCGGCTGGCCGACATTTCTGACGATATCTCCCTCGTAACCGGCGACACCCTGAATAAGGACTACCTGCGACGAGCGCTCACCCGATTCAAGCCCGACGTCATCGTGCACATGGCAGCGCTTCCGCTCGCCAATGTTGCAATAGAACAAACCGAAGAAGCGTTCGATTCCATTCTTTCAAGCACGGTGAACATTCTCGAAGTCGTCCGAGATTTCGATCACTCTTGCCCCGTCATCTACACATCGTCCAGCATGGTTTACGGCGACTTCCAAACTCCGAGCGTAGACGAAGAAGCTCCGAAAGATCCCAAAGACATTTACGGGTCGATCAAGCTGGCAGGTGAAATCATCAGCGCCGGTTATCGCAAACGCTACGACATCGATGTGAGAACCGTTAGACCCACGGCGGTTTACGGACCATACGACGCAAATCGACGAGTGTTGTACCACTTCATCACCCGCGCCCTTCGTGGCGAAGCGCTGCGAATCGACGGCGACGGCAGCATGGCACTCGATTTCACTTATGTTGACGATACCGCCAACGGCATATTCCGTGTCGCCACGACGGACGCGGCAAAAGGCGAGACGTTCAACATCGCCCGTGGAAAATCGGAAACGTTGGCGACGGCAGTCTCGATCATCAGCGAAATAATCGACGATGTGCAAGTCGAGTACGGCCCTGTCCCTGCTCATATTCCAAACCGTGGCACGCTCGACGTAACCAAGGCACGTAAGCTGGTTGGATTCGAACCGAAATATGGACTCGAACAAGCATTGCCCGGATACATCGAACACCTTCGACACAACCCGATCTAGATGAACATTCCATTTATGCGGCTGGACCGCCAGTTCGAGCAACACAAAGACGTGATCATGGCTTTGTGCGAGCAGGTGTTTTCGCACGGTCGTGTGCTTCAGGGGCCCGAAGTTGCGGCGCTGGAAGACCAGCTTTGCGCAGTTATGGGAACGAAAGCGGCGGTCGCCGTAGGCTCGGCCACGGATGCCCTGTTCTTCGTCCTTGTCTGCGCAGGGATAAAGCCTGGTGATCGTGTGGCAGTTCCCGCCACGACATTCGTCGCAACGGCTTCCCCGGTAATTCGAACCGGTGCTACACCAGTGTTTGTCGACGCCGGCGATGACTACCAGCCCAGCCTTGATCAAACCATCGCACTAGTGAATTCAGGCTCCGTTCAAGCTGTCGTTACTGTACATCTGTACGGCCAGCTTTTCGATATCACCCCACTTGCTGAGGCCTGCAAATCCAACGGGGTTGTACTTATTGAAGACGCTGCCCAAGCTCTCGGCGCAACGTTCAATGGCTCCTCACCCGGGGCGCAGTCGCTCGCAGCAACATTGAGCTTCGATCCAATGAAGGTAGCCTCGGCTTTCGGAAGCGGTGGCGCCGTCGCCACAAACGACAGTGCCGTTGCAGAAAGAATCAAACGGCTCAGATATCACGGTCGAGATGACGCAAGAAACTATCTCGAACTAGGCTACAACTCTCAGTTAGCGTCGATTCAAGCCGCAATCGTAGGATTCAAACTCGACCATCTCGAAGAGTGGACAGAACGCCGACGGCAGATTGCGAATCGCTACACAGCAGTGCTCGACGAGCTATCAGCACTCACGCCTCCTCGCGAGGTACCGGGCGCTCGCCACGTCTATCACAAGTACGTCCTGACGGCGGGTGAAAACCGCGATCGACTCAGGAAACATCTTTCAGATGCAGGAGTCGGAACCATGATCCACTACGCATCTCCTTTGCACAAAGAGCCCATGTTTGCCGAGTACCTGAAGTCCGGCGAAGGCTTTCCCGAGGCCGAACGATTGGCACGCGAGGCGCTTTCTCTACCGATGTACCCCGAGTTGAACGATGACGATATCGATTACGTCTGTCAGCAGCTCACCAGCTTCAACTGGTAAACCCAACTTCTCTGCCAAATCGACAAGAACATCGCCAAATTCGAAACTATTAGTCAAGAACCCAGTTCGCTCGTATGGCGTAGCCTATTTCGACAAACGCAACTCCGCGTAGTTCATTTTCAGGAAGCAGCATATTGAAACCGATCGTCAACATCGCCGGCACCCCAGTCGGCAAAGGCAACCCCTGTTACCTGATCGCCGAAATCGGCATCAATCACAACGGCGACGTCGAAAATGTTTTCAAGTTGATCGATGCTGCCGCTGAGGCCAAATTCGATGCTGTGAAGTTCCAGAAGCGAACCCCCCGAGTCTGTGTGCCCAGAGATCAATGGGATGTTGAGCGCGATACCCCATGGGGAGTGATGAAGTACATCGACTATCGAGAGAAAACCGAACTCGGCATCGATGAGTTCAAGGCAATCGACTCGTATGCCAAGAAGAAAAACATCACGTGGTTCGCATCCTGCTGGGACGAGCCATCGGTCGATTTCATGGAAGAGTTCGATATCCCCTCCCACAAGATCGCATCAGCTCTCGTGACGAACGATAATCTCCTGAAGAAAATCGCCTCGACTGGCCGCCCCGTGATCATGTCGACCGGCATGTCGACCATGGAGCAGATTCGTCACGCCATCGAAATCCTCGACTCCGACAACTTCATGCTTGCACACTGCACCAGCAGCTACCCGGCAGCCTACGACGAGCTCAATTTGAAAATGCTTCACACGCTCGCTGAAGAATTCGACTGCCCGATTGGATACTCCGGTCACGAGGCCGGCCTATCGACCACCATCGCATCAGTCGCACTGGGCGCCACGTTCGTTGAACGGCACGTCACCCTGAGCCGTGCAATGTGGGGAAGCGATCAGTCTGCATCAGTTGAGCCGCAAGGCATGACAAGGCTCGCAAGAGACATTCGAATGATCGAATCGGCACTGGGCGATGGTGTAAAAAAGGTGTACGACAGCGAACTGCCCATGATCGCCAAGCTTCGGGGCAACTAACCCGCTGATCGAGCGGCAAGTAGCAAATCAGAAAGTTCTCTCACGGCACCGCGGCCACCGTCTCGTGTTAGCTGCATGTCCGCGGCTTCAGTAGCCACCGGATATGCATCTGCCACAACCACACCCAGCCCTACCGCTTCAAGGCACTCGACATCGTTAATGTCGTTGCCCACAAATGCAATCTCACCGAGGGTCAATCCGTGACCCTCAGCCCAGTTTTTCAATGTGGGTAATTTGTCGTCGATCCCCTGCAACACTTCGAGTTTCAGCTTGGCACCTCGAACCGAAACAACAGGATTTCTCTCAGTGCTAATGATGACCATGGGAACGTCAGCATTACGCAGCATCGAAATACCCATGCCGTCCGAACGGTCGCACAACACGGCTTCATCGCCGTTTTGCATCACGTAGACACGGTTATCTGTGAACACGCCGTCGAAGTCGAACGCAATACCTTTGATCTGCCCCAAACGACCTTGGTCAAAAGTACTAGGAGAACCAGAAGTCAAAACTCTACTCACTTACGGATGAAATATTGAAAGATCGCTATAAAACGATATGCAGGCTCCGAGTTTGCCACATTCCCTACCCACAGCCCGTGCCGTAATCGAGCGAATTTCGAACGAGGCTTGTGGTCGATTGCACTCGTAAACACCAAGAATGAGTTTCGTTCTATGCGAGCGACGCCCTACACAATATTGAGATAATTAGCTTCGTAATTCAGGAATCGGCCCCGGAAATCCTACGGCTCAGGATTGAGAATCAGACATTCGTGCGTGTAAGTACCCTCAGAAGAATATTTAGGCCGAGAAAACTTTCGAGCTTCAATCTCGTCCAGTTCGATTTATTCCTGGCCAAAGTACAGCTTTCGTTGCTGTTCGCCGCAATAATTGTCGTACCGCTCGTGGTTCTGCCTGAGAGTAATTTCGTCGATATCACTTCGACACCAAAGACAACGATTTTGCGAATGCTGGGCACGCTACAGGCGGGCATTCTCCTGTCCCGACTGATCCTCGCGTTTACTGCAACAGAGCAAAATTATCTGGGCCAATCACTGCGATCGATCAGATCTAATCGACCGGTGTTTGCGATTCTCGGTTCGGTAGCAGCTATCGCCCTAATATCGATAATCTCAGCTTCGCAATCGATTCTCCCGCACCAGAGCTGGTGGGGGCGCGTTCCTGCCGGATTCGAATCCGGAGCTTTCACCGGATTGATGTACGTAGTGATGTCAATAAGCGCATTCATTACCATTCGAGAGTTCAGCGCGAGTCGAACGTTCTGGCGCACTCTCGCCGCCGTCGGTTTTCTCGCAACACTTGTCGGTTTTTTCCAATTTCTTGGATGGTCGCCTCTCGACATATCTTCAACTCACAACTCGAAGCTGACCGGAACGAACGGCAATCCCATTTTCTTCGGCGCCATGCTGGTTCCCCTGTCACCGATAACAATCGGCGTGCTGATCAGCGAATATCGATCAAGTTCCAAGAGGTTTCGGCTGGGTTGGCTCCCAGCTATCGCACTCGCATCCCTGCTCGTAACGATCAGTCTCGTAGCCACGGGGAGCCGAGGTCCGATGCTGGGAATGTTAGCTGGCGGCGTGTTAGCGACAGTCTTGATTCTTAGCTTTCGGCAGATCAAGTCGAACGCGCTCCCGGTGGCGATCGCCCTTATATTCGGGCTAACCGGGGCTCTCACAGCAGCACTTATCGATCCCACTCCCCCAGTTTCTGGAAATTCTCCCGCAGAAGTTGGATTGGGAGACGTCGATGATTCAATAAAAAACTCAATATTTTCGAGTGGGCTAGACAACTTAACCCGTACCAACACGTTCGATCTCAGGCGTCGATACTGGAAGCTATCAACCGAAATATCTTTCGATCGAGACCCGGTTCCACACACAAACGATGCTCCAAAAGCAGTTCGTCTGTTGTTCGGATATGGCCCTGACATGTTCCGCTTTGCTGGTACGTATTTTGCCGACAACACGACATTCACTCGCCGTTTGACTGCAGCACACAATGACCCGATCAACAGGCTCGTTGAACAAGGCTTACTTGGGTTCATCGCGTGGATCGCTTTATGGATCTCGCTTGCCTACGGATTGCTCGTTCTATTCAATCGTCATAGGTCCACACTTGGCGATCCAACTTCATGGATAGTGATAGCAATTACCGCAGCTCTGACCGGCAGATTTATCGAACAGCTTTTTGGCTCGCCAACCACCGCGGGGGTGCTGGTTTTCTGGGTGAGCGTTGGCGGACTCGCCGCAATGCTCATGAGACCTTCTCAACAGCCTGCCGGTCAGAGTCGCGCAGCCGCAACTCCGAGTAATTCTTTTATTACTCAATTCGCAACATACGCGGGCGTATTGATAATCATCCTCGGATCGATAGTCCTAGCATGGGATCGCGGTGCGAACTATCTAATTGCCACTCAGGTAGCCTCCTTCCAGTACCGGTCTACAGTCATCACTGCGCAAGAAGCAATTGAACGCCTTGAAATCGCAACCAAAATCGCTCCTGATGTGTCCCGATACTGGCACGATCTCGCTGAGATCGTGCCAGTATCGGGCCGCCGCAACGGTAAATCCACAGACTAGAGCAGTGGCTCTTTCACGAGCCTACGAATATGACTTGAAAAGCCATGAAACGAACCGGCTCGAAGTCAAAAACATCTACGACCTTGCATTTTCGGCCTGGGAATCGGGCAACGCCGGTCGACCAGAGCTCCGGCAAGAGACGATTCGGTTGTACCAGCTTTTGACCGAAATAATTCCTTCGGATCCTCTCGCTAAAGAACGACTTCAGATCCTCAAAGACACCCTAGGTGAATGACCCGATACTTTGACTGGGATTCGAGTAGCCTGATGGCTGTCGATTCCCAGTTCCCGTGAGATAACCAGCCCGCCCATGTCGATCAGCAGTGCTATACAAAGAGCCATACAGCGCATACCGCGGCGTCGACGTTTGCTGCTCGGCCTCGCACTTCAGGCGCTGCTTCCGATTCTGTCGCTCTACGTGGCGCTGCTCCTCAGGCTAGACCTCAACGAAAGTCGAATCGACTACTCGGCGTTCGCACTCTGGGCGCCGGTTTTGGTAGTGCTGCGACTGGTAACGCTAGTCTACTTTCAGGCTCACACCGGTCTCTGGCGCTACGTGTCCGTCCCTGACCTTCTCGGTGTCATAAAAGCAACAACAATATCGACGATTATTTTCGCCGTGGCTGTCGCAGTCTTAACCGATTTTGAAGGCATCCCCAGAAGTGTGTTCTTCATCGAATGGGGCGCACATATCTTTATAGCTGGCGGCCTGAGAATCGCCGTGCGTGTCGTACGTGAGCGCTTGAAGGATAGTGGATCGGATCAGACTCCCAAACGAAAAGTTATCGTGGTTGGTGCAGGCGACGCAGGTGCAGCGTTCTGCGGCCAAATAAAGTCCACGCCCGAGTTCCGGCTGGAACCCGTAGCATTCCTCGACGACAATCCAGCGAAAATCGGCTTGAGTTTGATCGGAGTGCCGGTTGTCGGAAAGATCGACGATATCCCGTCTACCGTAGCGAAATATGAGGCCGATCTTGTAGTCATCGCTATTCCGGGTGCTACCACTGACCAGCGAACACGCATCATCAACCGGTGCCGCGAGGCACGAATAGAGTTTCGAATCCTTCCGGGTACTGATGAGCTTCTGGAAGGAAACGTATCTATTTCCAAGTTACGTCGTGTGGACGTAACCGACCTTCTTGGCCGACCCGAAACACATCTCGACGAAGAAGCCCTCCGGAACACGTTTACCGGCAACACAGTATTAATCACAGGTGCGGCCGGAACTATTGGTTCAGAACTGGCCCGGAGGGTAATTACCTTTGGTCCGTCATCGTTGATCCTTATCGATCGTGCAGAAAATCCGCTCGTGATGCTGGAGTACGAACTTCGAGCTCTGATTAGTGATGCGGGAACGGGGGACATCAAACTCATCGTCCGCATCGCTGACGTGACCGATCCCGTTTCGATCAGGAATATCACGAACGGCTACGGCGTAAACGTTGTTCTTCACGCCGCGGCGCACAAGCACGTTTACCTGATGGAAGACACGCCGGCGGACGCAGTGATTAACAATGTTGGTGGTGTTCTGAATGTCGCTCGTGCCGCCCGGGAAGGCGGAGCTGATACCTTCGTACTCGTATCGACCGATAAAGCCGTCGCTCCAACGAGCGTGATGGGCGCAACCAAGAGAATGGCAGAACTTGCGATTCGAGAACTTGGTGCCGGCGAAGGCACGCATTTCGCAGCGGTTCGTTTCGGCAACGTAATTGGAAGCAATGCAAGCGTTGTGCCGATCTTCCAGCAGCAGATCGAATCGGGTGGACCGGTCACCGTCACCCACGCAGAGGCCGAACGCTACTTCATGACCGCCCACGAAGCGGCCGGGCTAATTCTAATGGCAGCCGCCATTGGAGAAAATCAGGAAATATATTTCCTCGATATGGGCACACCGGTGAACATCGACTCGCTCGCCCGTACTATGATCGAGTTGTCGGGCATGGTTCCCGATAAAGACATCATGGTCGAATACACCGGCCTGAAAATCGGGGAGAAACTCACCGAGCGACTCACGTCGAGTGCCGAAGAATTGAAAGCGACCGCCCACGAAAAGCTGCTGCTTGTACACAACACAGCTCCAAGTACGACGACTCTGGATCAAATAGACGAGTTCATCAAATCAGCGCGCTCGCTATCTAATGATGAGGTCAAAGAAGGAATCCAGAGGATGGTTCACGACTACAAAATCAACGGCGGCCTGTAGTTCCCGTCAATCTTATTTTGTGAACGCAACGCCCATCGGGTCGGCAAGATCCGGCCTCACTGAAATCATATTTAGCGGGGCTCGTTCCGATCCCGAATAAGTGGTCTCGGTGGGTTCAGCAAGTTTCGTGGTGTTGCGCACGATATAAGCCGTCGAGTATCCATGAGCTGATAGCAGATCTATCATTTCCGACCGCTGCTCCACCGTCATGGGAATTTCAACGATTAGCACTTTGATCCGTTCGTTTCCAAGTAGGCCCTCAGCTCCTCTGAGCACGTTGAGATCTGCACCTTCCACATCAATCTTCAAAACGTCGATGGTATCTATTCCGTTCGCCTCAACGAAATCATCGAGCGAAGTCACCGGAACTTCGTACACAACCACCGGACTATCACCAGCTTCCGCCGCTGAGCCGAGATGATTGGTGCCGTGGTCGATATTTCTTGTAAATTCTGCTGTACCTGAAAGGTCGGCAACGGCGATGTTATGAATTGATATCCCCGGACTGGATCCACCGGCAACGTTCTGCTTCAAGTGATCGAAATTGAGATCGTCGGCTTCGAAAGAATGAACTACGTGATTCGAGAAACCGAAGCGTGACATGGCGAGGGAAATCACCCCTATGTACGCCCCCACGTCGAAGCTAACCAACTTGCCCGCGGTTTTGTCCGACGATCCCTCGATGACTCGATACGCATTGCGGAGTTGTTCCAGCACACCGGTATCGTCGGTACGAGGTTGGCCCGCCCTCGTCGCCAGTGCTCGTGAGTGATCCCAGATCCAGTAGCTCAACCCAAATCGATCGGTGTGGCGCACACGACCACGAGTACGAAGGACCACCATACGGCGCAGGACTAGCAGGCGCTGCCTGAATCGCTTAATCATTGATTACTGAATATTTCTGAGATCGACGTGTAGTTGAATTTAAGATCTCTGGCAGCCTTCGTACCATCGTGAACCGAGCCGTTACGCACCGATTCAACCGATACAAGCGGTGTCACGCGGGTAACCCTTCTAACCCACCATGCCAACTGAAGCGGCACGGCAATTATCCAGCCGGGAATCGACAGCACAGGCGACGATACTCCTGCGCCGGCGCAAATAGACTTCACAAATTCATCGGTCGTTGTCGAAGGACCGGCGACTGTGTAGATGTTTCCTGATTCACCCAAATATGCAGATTGAATCAACGCCCTGGCCAGATCTTCGACCCAAACCGGACTGATCATCCGTGAAGGAGCGGGAAGCACCCTCAAAGACCCTGAAAGAAGACGATCGACGATCATTCCGGCCCTGCCATGAACGTTCCCGAACACAGACGCGGGCCTGACGATCACGGCATCCAAACTGCCGTCGTCCACCGCCGCCAGAACTATCCCCTCCGCAGCGGCTTTCGTGGCCGCGTATGCATCTGCCAATACTCCTCTGTTGAAGCCCTCGACGTTTACGGTTGAAACGTGGACGAGCTTCGCACCTAATTCTTTAGCCACCTCAACTACATTCGCCGTTCCGGTGACATTCATCGCTTCGAACTCAGCGTACGTTGAAGCCGATCCGTGAACAGCTGCCGCAACATGAAAAATAATGTCGGCCCCCGTCGCGGCTCTCTTTAGGGCCGAGGGATCAAGGATGTCGCCCGTCACATGGTCGACACTCGGCGGCAACCCGAACTCGCCTGCAGCTCGCGAGTACGCAGTCACTTGAACACCCTGCTCAGATAGCTGTTTGCACAACGGGACTCCGACGATGCCGGTGGCTCCTGTGACAAATGCGTGCTTGAAGCGCACGAGGGGGTCTGTAACCATTGTGGGTCTAGAACGGGTTCCGCAAACTTGATGGCATTGATCGAGGTTGCACTCGATTCTCAATATCAATTTAGTGAAGGTTAACGCAGTCGACCGGGATGGACAGCTTGGCTAAACGCACATTTGACCTGGTAATGAGCATTGCAGGGTTGATTGTTTTCTCTCCTCTATTGCTCGGAACCGGCTTGCTGGTCCTGATTTCACTAGGCTGGCCGGTTCTCTACGCACCGCAACGTGCCGGGAGATCGGACACCCTGTTCACCATGCGCAAGTTCCGCAGCATGAAGATCGCCGACGGGCCGACTTCTCATCACTCTGGAGATGACGATCCACGTGTCACAACCGTGGGACGCTGGGTGAGGAAATTCAAGCTCGACGAACTTCCACAGCTCTGGAATATCGCAAAAGGCGAGATGAGCTTTGTCGGCCCACGTCCCGAATCGCCCGACTACACGAAGCTGTATACCGAGGAACAGAAGGTCATTCTCGAGCTACGACCAGGAATTACTGATTTCGCATCGATCGAGTTCGCCGATCTGGGTTCGCTACTCAAGGGCGATGATCCTGACAAACTCTACTTCGAGAAGGTGTGGGATCGCAAAATGGATCTGCGGATGAAGTACGTCCGAGAACGCTCGTTCTTTGTCGATCTGAAGCTGATTTTCCTTACGTTCGCAGCCATATTCAATCGGAAAACATAGCTTGGACGCAGGCCGAAAACTAAACATCGCAATTGCGATTTCATCGTTCTTTCCGGATATCGGCGGCGCACAGATAACCGCTCATAACCTCGCCCGTCATCTGACTGATAACGGGCACAACGTAGTCATGTTTGCCGCGTGGAGCAGTTGGCGCAAGATTGGCGACCGCAAGAGCGAACTCGGCTATAAGCTGCTCCCATTGTTCCCCGGACAGCAGCGGCTGATGCCAGTACTTGGCAAGCCGTACCAGTTTGTTCAGGATCGTTACTTTTCGTGGATGCAACGAAAGTACAAGTTTGATATTTGGCAGTCGTTCGGAACTTACCCCACCGCAGTGTCGGTGGGCAGGTTCACTCGACCACGCGGAATCCCGCATGTACTGCGGACCGTCGGATACGACATTCAAAAAGATCCTGAAATCGACTACGGATACCGATTCGACCCTCGAATCGAAAAGTTGATCCAGCTGTGGTCGCCACAAGTCACAAAAGCGATTGCGCTCAGCGAGTCGGTGAAGCCTGACCTGCGCGACGTCGGTGTGGTTGACGATCAAATCGAAATCATTCCGTGTGGTGTCGATCAAGCCCGTTTCGAATCTATCCAAGTCGATCGCGATGCTGTTCGCACGAAGCACGGCATACCGCTCGACAGATTCACGTATGTCACCGTCGGGCGTAACCACCCCAAAAAGGGCTTCCCGGTATTGCTCGACGCACTAGCCGAGATGAAACGTGCTGAAACGCTGGATAATGCCCACGCTGTGTTTATTGGCAAGGGCATGTCAGATCTCCGGCCCCAGGCTGAAAAACTGGGAGTAGCCGACCACATAACTCTGATCGAAGAGCTGGCATTCGGCCCGAACGATCACGACTTCAAGATTCCCAGCTCACCGTTGGTCGAGCTCTACAAAAGCGCCGACGCCTGTGCGTTCCCTTCCCTCATCGAAACTTTCGCGATGATCAACATTGAGGCGATGGCCGCGGGAATCCCGGTTATTTCGACCGATGCGCCGGGCTGCATCGAGACTATTAACGATGGCGTCGACGGCCTGATCGCTATCGCTGGCGACCCAATCGACCTCGCTCGCAAAATGGAACTACTGCAAAGTTCGGCAGATCTGCGCACAAAGCTCAGTGCGAACGGCCGTGAATCAGTGAGAAAATTGTTTAGCTGGGATGTAGTCGGCGGACAGTTTGAATCTCTTTACCTATCGCTAACCGATTAACCGTCCCCAACACGTTGATCAACTAGCAGCAGTGACCAAATCCCGTGAGTGAAATCGATCCGGAACTAATTCAAGAACGCATCTGGGCGCTAGACGACCGGCGTTTTTCGAGTACCCAAATTCAGGTCACTTCAGTCACCGATTTGGGCGATTCCGTATCGTCGATTCTCGAGGTTGGTCCTGGAAGCGGCTTCTTTGAATCCATTGCGAAAAGCATCGGATACAACGTCAAAACAGCCGATATTAAGTCTCCATCAAACCCCGATTTTCTTGGCGATTTCCGCGAAATCGATATTCCGGAAAAATTTGATCTAGTTGTGGCATTCGAGATGCTGCAGCATCTTCCATTCGACGAACTTTCATCGACGTTGAAGAAGCTTGCTGCCCTATCCAATCGCTACGTGCTCATTTCCGTACCGGCAAGGGTCCACAGGTTCGAACTGGGAATTCAAATCCCGCCATTGCTCGCACCTCGCCGAATCGGCTTGGGCTGGCTGCGGGGTCGTCACGCATTTTCACTAACGTGGGAGTGGCCTCGCGGAAAAGATTTATCCAAAAAGGCGTGGGAAGGCCGTGAAGATTACTGGAACCCGCATTACTGGGAGGTGGGGCGCAAGAGCTACCCACGTTCCAGACTCATGAATGAGATCGAATCGAGCGGACTTCGCGTGCTCTGGCACAAATATAATCCGCGCCACACCCACCATTTGTTCGTTCTTACTGAGAAAATTAGCGGCTGATCCAGTCGAATTAGTAGCGCAAATCACGCTCGCTCCTGAAAGAAAACCTGTTGCTCCAGAAAATGTTGATGATCTTCCGCTACCTCGGACCGCTCGGTCTTGCCAAAGCGATCTACTTCGCTTCGCTGACCGCGACCGCCCGAACTATCGGCATCAAGACGATGAAGAAGAACGTCTTCAACTACAAGCTTTATCTCGATACCAGCGACAGGGGTCTTTCCCGCACGTTGTTCCTGTTCGGAAAACGTGAAATTGACCACTACAAGATGCTGCAGGAAATACTCGAACCGGGAATGAAAATTCTCGATATCGGAGCGAACATTGGCTACTACGCCGTGATGGAATCAAAGGTGATCGGAGCCTCCGGCAAGATAACCGCCATCGAACCGATGCTGCCTAATATTGAGATGCTCAAACGCAACATCGAACTCAACAGCGTCAGCAACATAGATGTAATCCACGGTGCCGTTAGCGCTTCGACTGGAACCGGGCAGATGTACATGTCAACGCACTCCAATCTACACACTTTCCATAGGGACGGCTCGGCGGCAGACTACCTCGAATCAACGACGGTTGACGTGCCGACCATGACGCTACGTGACGCCGCGGAACATGCCGGGAACGACGCCGAATTGATTCGCATGGACGTCGAAGGCCATGAAGTCGAAATCCTTGGTCAATTGGCCGATCTGGTCAAAGACAACGTGATTACTCCACGTGTCATTTTCGAAACGCACCTCAGCCGATATAAGAGTGAGAACGACTTCGTGCCTGTACTGGGCGCATTGTTCGATCTCGGATACACCGTGCGCACTGCCGCATCGTCGAGCGTATCGGGAACGGAGCGACTGCGAGCGCTCGGTTACGAAGGCGGCGAGCCGTTCTACAGTGACTTTGGATCACGTTCGATTTTCACCGATATCAGCAACGAGCACGCTATCGACTTGATCTGTCGAACGGGCGGCCTACGTACGGTGCTTCTGGAGAAGACCGGATGATCTCAGAGGGTCCGTCAAAGATCCTCGTTCTTGGCGATAAACCGAGAATCGCAGCGCGCTTGGAGTCTGAACAACACGACGTAACGCTGTTCGGTAGTCCTACTAATGTCGGTCAGGCTAACGCCGATATCGAGAGCGCTCAGCTGCGTGAGCTGGCATCCGATCCTACGAGGCGCATTCGACGACTCAACGGCGAATTTGTCGTACTGATAGAAACCGCCGACGAAATAGTTATCGGTAACGACCGCTTCAGCGCTCTACCGGTGTTCTACATGGTCGAAGACGGCAAGCTCGTACTGACGTTCTCGTATCAGGCGATATGGCGTCGTCTTAAAGATCAAAACAAGCTCAAGCTCGACAAGCTGGCGTTTTTTGAATTTCTGCACTTCCAGCGACTGTTCGGCGAAACGACCCTCGACGAAGCGACGAAAGTGCTCCCACCGGCATCGCTGCTGACGTTATCGAAAGAAACGGGTGCGATCAAAATATCCCGCTATTGGAATCCTGATTTCACCAAGCGAACCGACGGGCTAAATGCAATTGCGACCGACCTTGCTGATGCCGTGAAAGCGTCGGTGGCACGCAAAACAGCTGACGCCGCCAACGTGTCGCTACTGCTGAGCGGGGGCATGGATTCTCGGGTCGTACTTGGGGGATTTTCGAAAGATAATCTACCGCTGTGCGTAACCATTGGCGAAGTCGAAAATAATGAAGTTGACGTTGCACGGTCTCTCGCCAATATCGCAGGCGCAGATCACTCGTTTGTGCAGCGTTCGACCTCGCACTACGCCGACACACTGACCGATTCGGCGCTAGTCGGTGGCAGCATGTACATGTTCCAGCATGGTCACTTCTTCGGTCTGGATATGCCAGACACCGACTTGATTCTCCACGGTCACGGATTCGATTACTTATTTCAGGGGATGTACCTGCCATCAACCAGACAGCAGATACTGGGTCGTCGAACTCGATCGTGGGCGCTCGACCCGATCGGCCCAGATCTAGCCGGCGAATATACGCGAAAAGCAAAGTACAAACTCAAGGGCATCGATCCTTCTACCCTCCTGAAATCCGAGTTCGCTGCACAGGCCAACGACAAAATCAGGGCTGATATCGAATCTGTACTTGGTTCAATCGAGGGCGTTACTGCCGAGCCGTACGACGATTGGGATTTCGTAACAACCAGTGCTCCGGGCCGTCACTACACGTACCTCAACCTGCTTTCAGCAAGCTCAATCAAAGAACAGCGCACGATTGCTTTCGACAACGATATTTTCGATATTTACTACTCGACTCCCGCCAAAGTAAGACACGGAACACGTTTGCTTGCCGAGACCATCAGGCAACTAAATCCCGATCTGCTGAAAGTCAGAAACGCAAACACAAACCTGCGCCCCGACCTCACGCCCACCCAACTCACTGTCAAAGCCTGGGCAAGGGGAGCAAAGCGCAGGCTTGGTTTCGGGGGTTCCTTACAAGCTGATCCCAGTGTCAGCGACCGCTCGTGGCCAACCGGCGACAGCCTGCTGCGGAACTCACAAGCCCTGCGCGACCGTGTTGACGAATTACGACATTCGGAGCATCTCGAGTCGATTGGAATATTCGATTCCGGAATGATCAGAACACTGATCGATGATTCGAATTCCGGGAACGACTCTGTAGCCACCGCTCTACTCACTCTCATCACAATTGACGAGTTTTTGCGTAGCGCCATCTAGATCGCATTCGCTCGAACGCGCCTCGACTACGCTTCAGCCCAACCGCCAGTATTTGCGATGATGACTGAAACCCGTGTCCCTTCGCGGCAATCGCTAGTCATACAGTTGAACTTACAACCGTGAAAATCCTGGTCGTATCGAGCAAATTCCCACCTGAATATTCAGGTTCCGGTTTGCGCGCCCACAACACCTACCTGAGATTGGCTGAAAAGTTCGATATCGAACATGAGGTGATCTGTAGTAGCACTGAATTCACCGACAGCACCAAGTATCAGACAGACGGTGTGTCCGTAAATCGAGTAGTGTCACCGTTGCTCCGGAAACTCGATCAAAGCATCGGAAAAGGCCCGATTCGTCGACTCACCAACGCAGCCGTTTTTCACTCGGAATCTCGATCCGTAAATAAGTTGCTGGCGAGCACCCAGTTCGATCTCATTCATGTGTTCGGTTATTCGCCCGCAACAGTTGCCGCAATAAACTGGAGTAGGAAAAACTCAGTTCCGCTGATTCTTGAGATTGTGAACAACGTGATTAGTCCCTACCAATACCTGCCGGGCACTCGACGATTCAGATCGTACGATCTCACACGCAATGCAATGGTAGTTGCAATCAGCCAGCACATCGGTGACCTATGTAAAACGGCGGGGCTGAGCGAGAATGTCTGGACAAGGGCCAATCCGGTCGACATAGAACGATTCCAGTCCGCATCCCCAGCGCAGCGCGCTGAGGTTGTAACCAATGTCTTTGGCTTTAGAGAGCCTGACAAGATCATCGTCTACGTCGCAAAATTCATGAAGCAAAAGAACCACGAATTTCTCGTCGAAGTTCTGAAACACCTACCCAGCGAATACAAATTAGTGCTTGCCGGTCCTACAATTACATCGGGCGAGATCGACCACGGCATGCGATCTGACCAGATCCCGGAACTGCGGGGCCGCGTAGATCGCGCCGGTTTCACCGACCGCGTGAAAATCATTCCCGAATTCGTAGATACTGCGAAATTTCTCAAAGGCACCGACGTTTTTTGCTTCCCGGCTGAAAACGAGGCCATGGGTACGCCCCTTATTGAGGCGTTATCAAGCGGTACACCAGTTGTCGCCAATGCAAACGAACCAAGCTTCGTCGAGTGGATCGTCAACGGCAAGAACGGGTCGTTAGTTCCACTCGATGCAGAACAATGGGCATCAGCCATACAGTCGGTCGCCACATTCGATGATGCGCGGCGGACTCAGATAGCCACCGATGTAAACGACAGAATTTCGACGGAAGTAATCGATAAACAATATCTAACGCTGATCAACAAGATGGTGCAATCATCATCTGACGAAACCATTAATGTCGCAGAGGTATTGTCGTCGTGATCGGGTACGCCAAGCTTTTCTACCGGCTCGTAGGTCCCAAGCTGTTGGTATTGCTTCTAGTGATGCAGGTCGCGGCTGTTATCGAAGGATTCGGCATCAGTCTGATCCTGCCGATAATTCAGGGCGATCAGGGCAGCGAAAGTCGACTGGCAAGCATGATCGACTGGGGCTTCGATATTGTGAACGTGAACCCCAGTCTTACAAACGTTCTCATCGCTCTCGTTCTTTTCTTCGTGATCCGCGCCATCATCCTGGTAGCTCAAACCTGGTACCAATCTCGTGTCGTCGCTCGCAACCTCACAGACATGCGTACGGAGTTCATTGAAACCATCGCTCGGTCTGAATACGACTACCTGATTCAACGCGACAGCGGCATCATCAGCAACGTAATGGGCGTCGAGCTCCAACGGGTGAACTTCGCGCTCGTACAGCTACTCGGGCTCATGGTCACAGCCACTACTTCAGCTGTTTATGTTGCGATCGCCCTACTCGTAGCACCAGTGGTAACCATATTTCTCGCAGCGCTCGTGTTGCCCATCGCGATAATCATGCTGTTCTTGAACCGAACAACATCGAAGGCTTCACTGCAGCTAACCGACGGCTCGAATCGCCAGCAGAGCTTCCTTCTCGAAGCTTTACGGAACATCAAGTATTTGAAAGCGACGGGACGAACCAAGCCCGTTATTGACAGAGTCGTATTCGAAATAAACAGAGTTGGAACCGCGTATCGCAAGCTCACATTCCTGCAGGGAGCCACGGCCTTCGGTCTCGAACCACTCATCGTGCTGGTGCTCGCTGTGGTGATTTACTTCTTCACCGAAATACGCGGAGCCAACGTGCTTGAAATTCTGTTTCTGCTATTTGTATTCCGCACCGCCGCAGTAAATCTTGTCGCAACCCAACCTGCCTATCGAAAATTTATCTCGGCGACCGGAAGCATGAAGGTATACCAGGAGTTGAGAGAAAGCATCCAGGCTCACGCCGAACGAGACAGCAGTGCGAGTCCGTCTCCGTCGTTTGGCTCGGTCGGAACGAGTGAAGCGGGCATCGAGCTAACCGACATCAC
>Ga0114999_10003095_pt1 | contig 21248 bp, 15 predicted proteins | sample ArcticOcean_MG_C_3_FD_89820 | JGI IMG/M metagenome (GOLD analysis project Ga0114999, IMG submission 89820) | Marine microbial communities from western Arctic Ocean - ArcticOcean_MG_CB8_126 | ecosystem: Environmental > Aquatic > Marine > Oceanic | place: Arctic Ocean: Canada Basin | collected...
AGCTGAAGATGCCGGGGCTTGCTCAGTTATGGCTTTAGAAAGAGTCCCTTCGGACATACGCAAGGATGGTGGTGTCGCTAGAATGTCAGATCCTATTATGATAGAAGGTATTATTAATGCTGTTACTATTCCCGTTATGGCAAAAGCTAGAATTGGACATTTTGTAGAAGCTCAAATACTAGAATCAATGGGAGTTGATTACATAGATGAATCAGAAGTATTAACTCCTGCTGATGAAAATCATCATATAAACAAACATGATTTTAAAGTGCCTTTTGTATGTGGATGTAGAGATTTAGGTGAGGCTTTAAGGCGTATCGGGGAAGGTGCCGCTATGATTAGAACTAAAGGTGAAGCAGGAACAGGAAATGTTGTTGAAGCTGTTCGCCACGCAAGAAACGTTTTAGGAGAAGTTAGAAGAATTCAGACAATGGACATTACTGAATTAATGGCATTAGCCCGAGATCTTAAAGCTCCCTACGAACTAATCAAAGGGATCCACGACACAGGGAAGTTGCCAGTAGTCAATTTTTCAGCCGGAGGAATAGCGTCGCCAGCTGACGCAGCATTAATGATGCAAATCGGAGTTGAAGGTGTTTTTGTCGGTTCTGGAATATTCAAGTCAGAAAACCCATCAGTAATGGCAAAGGCAATAGTGAAAGCCACAACTCATTACAATGACCCTGAAATGTTAGCAGAAATATCTAAAGGACTAGGGGCTTCAATGCCTGGGTTAGATGTCAGGTCATTGGACGAATCTGAAAAACTATCAAATAGAGGTTGGTGAAATTGCCTACAATAGGTGTTTTATCAATACAAGGGGATTTCCAAGAACATATAAATATGCTCATGAAAATTGGAGCTTCTACAAAAGAGGTTCGGTTAGCTCATGAATTAGAAAATTTAGATGGCTTAATTATTCCTGGTGGTGAAAGTACAACTATAATTCAATTAATAGACATATATAATCTAAGAGATCCCATTATTAATAAAGTCCATGCAGGTATGGCAATTTGGGGAACTTGTGCTGGCATGATATCAATTGCTAAAAAACTTACAGATAAAAGACCCATTCCTTTACAATTAATGGATATTGAAGTGTCTCGCAATGCTTTCGGAAGACAGATTGATAGTTTCGAAATTGACTTAGATATTAAAAATATTGCAGGCCCTCCCGTAAAAGGTATCTTTATTAGAGCTCCCGTTGTAACAAACATGGGAGCCGGAGTAGAAGTCTTGTCGGTAATAGACTCTGCAAAGCCTGTTATGGTATTACAAGATAAAATGTTGGCAACATCATTTCACCCAGAGCTAACTGAAGATACGCGAATACATGAGTTTTTCAAGAATTTATCGTCTGCCCAATAACTGATAGTATGATTACTTGAAAAGCAAGTAGCGTATCTCGTATAAGATGTAAAAATATATGATAACCGAAAATATCGATGCTGACTTATCAGTATTAATTAAAATAATTCCAAACCACATACGCTCCAAACTATTGGCCAATGAAGAATTAAACGATTTATTGGAAGTAGTATTAGATCTTGGGCGCCTACCGGAAGCTAGATTTCTCAATAAAACCGAATTACTAGACACTCAAGAAGTCACGGAACAAGATATTGATTTCGCCATAGCCAATATAGGCTTATTTGGAGCTGACAATAGAGCTGGAATAGAAAGAACACTTCATAGGATATCTGCTATTCGTAATAGAAGTGGCAAAATAGTCGGATTAACATTGCGGGTAGGAAGAACTGTATACGGAACAATCAAAATTATCGAAGATCTAATATATTCTGGTAAAAGTGTTCTATTATTGGGAAAACCAGGAATAGGGAAAACCACTATGCTTAGAGAAATCGCTCGTGTTTTATCTGACGACGCTGGTAAAAGAGTAATAGTAGTTGACACATCTAACGAAATAGCAGGAGATGGAGACATCCCTCATCGCGCTATAGGGCGAGCTAGAAGAATGCAAGTCCACTCTCCAACAGAACAGCACAATGTGATGATAGAAGCCGTTGAAAACCACATGCCTGAAGTTATCATAATAGATGAAATAGGAACTGAGCTTGAAACGACTGCTGCAAGAACAATAGCAGAACGCGGGGTTCAATTAGTAGCAACAGCACATGGAAACGAATTAAAAAACTTGATGCTTAATCCAACTTTATCAGATTTAGTTGGAGGTATCCAAACTGTAACTCTTGGTGATTTAGAAGCGAGACGGCGCAAATCTCAGAAAACAGTTTTGGAACGAAATGCTCCACCAACTTTCGATATAGTAGTGGAGATTCAAGGTAGGGATACAGTAACAATCCATGCAGATGTAGCTACAACTATTGATAAAATGTTACGGAATAAATCTATCCCATCTGAAATAAGAAAGATTTCCGAAGATGGTGAAATGCAAAAATATCTGACACACCCCGAGAACTTAAAACAAGATATAGAACCTGATAAATATCATAATGCAAAACCTTCTCATCAGCTTTTATCTGTAACTAAAGTTTTACCGTATGGAGTAAATAGAGGTAGGCTAGAACAAATTATCAATGCTATGAATGCCCCAATAGCTCTTGTTACAGATATGAATATGTCTGACATCGTTATTACGACAAAAAATTACCACAGAAGAAATACTAAAGCGCTCCAAAATGCAGAAGAAATGCGTAAACCAGTATTTGTGTTACGCAGGAATAGTGTTACTCAAATAGAACAATTCATAAAAACTATTATACGTGAAAATGAAGGCAAATCGTTATCGTCTGCTGAAAGATCTCTTGCCATATTAGAAACTGAAAAAGCAATCTATCGAATTATTAATGGTGAAAAAAAAATAGAACTCAAATCGCAAAATTCTTATATCCGTAAATTACAACATGAACTAGCAACTGAAAATGGTTTAGAATCTTCAAGTATGGGGCGTGAACCTTCACGCCGAGTAATTGTTTATGCTAACTAATCAACAAAAAAACAATGCTCCTATATTCATAGTATTTGAAGGGATCGATGGAAGTGGTAAATCTACGCAAGCTAAAATGTTGTCTGCGCAATTTACAAATAAAAACATACCCCATATTTTAAAAAAAGAACCTGGAGATACCCCTATCGGAGAAAAAATACGCGAATTATTATCCGCCGACTCCGACATAGGTTCATTAACCGAATTATTCTTGTTTTCAGCTGCACGCAAAGAATTAATGGACAAAGAAATCGTTCCCGCTCTAGGCAACAATATATCAATCATATTAGATAGGTATATATATTCAACAATTGCATATCAAGGCTATGGGCGCAATTTAGATTTCGAACGCATAACACAAATCAACAACATTGCAACTAATGGATTGCAACCTGATATAGTGTTTTTACTAGATATCGACCCTACGGAATCTTCTCATAGGATGAATTCAACGCTTCTCGACCGTATTGAATCAGAACCAATTGAATTTTATGATAAAGTTCGAAACGGATACTTATCAATTGCGCAAAAAACTCCTTCAATGTGGATTATTTTAGATGCTTCAAAATCTCCTTCCGATATTAATTCTCAAATATGGGAATACCTAAGATAAACATCTTAAATCTCCAATAATTCTTTAGGATTGTCAGATACGAGTTTTTCCGCAGCTTGAGTTCCAATAATATCTGCTGCGTATTCAAACCCTTTAAGTAAATCAGGTTCTCTTTGCCCTATTGCCATATGCGTATCTGACGCAATAACACGACAAAGGCCGTCAAGTAATATTTCACGGGCAAACATTTTCACTTCTCTTCCAAATTTACCATATAAACTACTAGCTGTAAGTTGCATTAAAAAGCCTCGCGATACTAATTCGCGTAAAAAACCATAATCATCCATGAAAATTTTCATCCTTTCCGGATGAGCAATCACAGGAATATAATTCATTTCTTGAATTTCATTCAAAGTATTATCTATATAAGATTCTCTGTCTCCCCAAGGCATTTCTACAAGTATATGCTTACCTTCATCCATAGGAAGAGCATATCCATTTTGAATGTCATTAGGTAAATGAACATCTAAATGGTTTTCCATACCTAATTTTATTTTAGTAATATATCCTTTATCAGAAGATAACTCATTTATTTCATCCACTAATTTTTTTATATGTCCAATTGAATATAATTCATTTACATCTTTCCGATGTGGAGTCGCCAAAATAATTTCAACTTTTTGCTCAGCTGAAATTCTTACGATTTCGAGAGACTCATTCATGTCATCGGGGCCATCATCTATTGATGGTAATAAATGATTATGTAGATCATAAATTTTCATAAAAATCTCTTTTCCCCGTTTACATTTTTTTTCCACTAAATTATAGTCTGATTATTAATTTAAATATCTGGAGATTTTTACAATCATGCAATCAAAAGTATCGATAATCCCATTTGACTGGAAATATACTGATGCTGTTATTAAATTTTTAAATAAAGTTACAGAAGTTAAAAATACTGAAAAAGAAATATCCAAAGTGTTATTTACACAATATCACAATCTTCCAGGTTCTAATCCACTAAAAGATTGTTTCATAGCGACAACAAAACATGATGAGATTGTAGGATTCCTGCATCTGATATTTGAGCGAGGAATCAACCGTGCCGTGGCCATCGCAAAAACATTTAGCACTGATCAAAAAAAACTAATATTGTCTGATTTTACAGATATATCTATTGCATTTGCAACATCCCGTAATGCATCTATATTACATACGCAAATAGAAAATACAGACATTAGCACTATAGAAGAATTTAAAAAAAAATGGCTCCCCGTTAAAGAATATTGGAATTTAAAATGTACTTTGACAAACTTATCAAATTCCGGAAATATAATTCTCCCTGAAGGATATACAGTTGAAAGATTAAACCCTGTAACCGATATTGGTATATTAACTTACATACAAAACATATCATTTGAAAATCATTGGGGATTTTGCCCCAATACAGAAGAAGAGATCGAAGCTCGTGTAAAAATGGAGAATTCTGATCCGGAAGGAATATTATTGATTAAACATGCAGGGGAAATAGCTGGTTATAATTGGACAATGTTGTCAAGCAAGGGGAAAAACTCAACTGGATGGATTACCATGACAGGTGTATCTCCAAAATATAGAGGCCGCGGATTAGGAGAATTGGTTGTCACATTAGGAATGGATTATTTATTCAAAAAAGGAGTAGGCACAATAGAACTAGAAGTTGATTCATCTAATGCGCCAGCTTTAACTCTTTATACTAAGCTAGGATTTAAAAAAGTGTCTGCAAGCACATGGTTCCAAAAAATATGATTTACATACATGATTATACAGCTTTCATAACATGATATTTAGTGAGCAAGTTTTCATAATAATTCATTAAACTTAATGCAGCCGTCTTCCAACTCATAATTTGAGCTTTTTTTAAAGCGGAATCCGCCATTTTTTCTCTTAAATCTTGATTAGACAACAATGTTTCTAATTTGTCCACAAAGGGATCAGGGCATCTCCTAGTAATAAGATAACCTGTCTCAGCATCATCAATAAAAGATGGGATACCGCCAACTCTCGATGCTACAACTGGAGTCCCACAGGCCATAGCCTCTAAAGCAACCAATCCAAAGCTTTCATAATGCGATGGGAACACAAAAACATCTGCTGCTGAATAATAAAGTCTCAGTTTTTCTTGAGTTACTGCACCAATGAATAGAATCTTATCCAACAAATCAAGTTGGACGGCATAAGACTTCAATCTCTTCAATTCATGATCTTGGTCAAGATTACCACCTACAATTATAAGCTGGCAATCTTGATGTTCCTGAATAACGTTAAATGCATCAATAAGTATATCCAATCCTTTAATAGGTTCAATTCTACCCGCATACAACAAAGTATTTTTATTAGGAATATTTAAATATTCTCTAGCATATGTTTTATCTTCTGGATAAAAAATTCCGAGATCTACTCCGCCGGGAATTACTTTAATTTTTTCTATAGGAATTTTATATAACTTATGTATGTCTTTTTTTTCAACTTCAGTTAATACTAAAATCCCCATAGCTTCTTTCATAATCTTAAGTTCAGATTCTGACCTGAATACAGCTTCATCTTCCCCTGTCCTAGCTCTTGTTTTTGTTTTCGCAAGAGTGTGAAAAGTTACTGTATGGGGAATATCCCATATGTTGCTCAATTTATTAGCTACAATTCCCGAAAGCCAATAATGGCTATGAATATAATCATAGGAAAGACTTTCAGTCTGCGCATAAGCTAGAGTGCCTTCAACAAAATTATCTATATATTCGTGTAATTTCTGTTTCTTTTCATGAATGACACCAGCAGGTATGTGAATGATTCTTGCATTTTTAGATAAAAAAACGATTTGAGGGTCTGCTATGTCATGACGCCTAGTGTAAACATCAACATTATTACCTAATGCAGCCAGTTCTTTAGCCATATTAAGAACATATACATTCATGCCACCTGTATCTTTCTCTCCTAATCTAGCAACAGGACAACCATGATAACTAACAATAGCGATGTTCATTACTAATAAATATCTCCAGTAAAGCGTGGTTTTAGGAACAATTAATTATAACAAATAGAATAAGTTAACGTCTAATCATGATATCGAAAACAGCATAATCTGAAGCTCCTAAATGATATTTATATCGTTCAATACCTTTTAAAAAATTGAATTCCGACTTCCCTTCTTCAATTGCTGTTTTAATCGACAAGGCTTTATTAATTAAACTTACACTGAATTCTGAAAACTCAGGGTCATACCCGCTATTATAAAGTAAATATTTATTACCATAATCAAAACAAATACATGCTGCAACTTTCTTGTTTTCTATTTCCATAAAAAAAAGTTTAAACTGATTACCTTTATTTAAAACCCTTGCAAGATCTGTGAAAAACAATTTGTTTTGGTGTATTAAAAAGGTTTCTTTAGACTCTTTACTAGAAGACATCAATGCGAAGAATTCTTCCATTATTTCTTCAACATTATCATCAGTAATAATTGCTTCAAATTGTGAATATTCATAATTTGACTCCAATCGCCTTATTTTACGTTTAAGTTCATGTCTGTATTTTTTAGGCAAATTCGCAATATAAGTTACCCAATCTGTATTTAAAGTAGCAAGTGGCGTTTTTGCACTTTCTATCACCTCCACGTCATAACCTATATCCTGAACTAAAGGAATTAAATGCTGAAGAGTAGGAGAAGATTCAGGAATTGAATTTAATCTCATTTCATCCCAATCTAGTTCACGTAAATATTTCCAAGCTAAATTAAAAAACCTATCTTCTTTTTCCGCAACCATTGGGAAATCCATATAATCATATAAATTGTGATCTCCAATAAATGTCAATTTTCTTTCAGAAATCATTATTGGAACAATTCCAAGAATTTCATCGTTTTGCTTGATAACTTTCACATTAATTGCTTTTTCTAAAGCAAATCTTTTGTACCAAATAGATTGCCATTCAGGTGTGATGAAAATTGTATTGAACATACTTTTATCTAGTGCATCATGCCATGCATTAATTACTTTTTGATCTACATATTTAAAAAAATCACTCATTTGATTTACCAACACGGTTAGTCCGTCCAGAATATATCCCCTCTCTCAATGTAGTCACATTCAGAGCGTCTCCTCTTTCTGCAAACGTTATTAAAGAAGCTCCAGGTTTTTCTACACCTCTCAAAGTCATACACATGTGTTCTGCCGATATAACTACAAATACAGCCGTAGCATCCAATGAATCACTAATGGTGTCGGCAATCTGGGTTGTTAATCTTTCTTGAATTTGCGGCCTTCGCGAAAAAATGTCAATAACTCTAGCTAGTTTACTGACTCCAATTACTTTTCCTTGAGGAAAATATCCAATATCAACTTTTCCAATAAATGGTAATAAATGGTGTTCACATATTGAAAAAAATGGGATATCCGTTAGTAACACTGGATCATAATGATCTTCAGAGAATCCTGTTTCTAAATATTTACTAGGGTCTGCACCTATTCCAGAAAATAATTCCGAATATAATTCAGATATTCTTTTAGGAGTATCTACTAGTCCTTCTCGAGTTATATCTTCACCAAGAGTTTTTAAAATATCTTTAATAGCAGATTGAATAACCTGTTTGTCAATCTGCTGACCATATGGTTTCATATTAAATCTAATGCCTTCTCAACATCTGCAAGTTCAGCATCATATTCCCCCATAGAAACAGGCTCTATATCCTTTGCAATATCAAGGTCTTTAAGGCCGTTGCCTGTTAATACACACACTATCGTTTTACCTGAAAAATCTTCTCCCGAGTTAACTTTTTTTAACAAGCCTGCTAATGATGCTGCTGAAGCGGGTTCACAAAATATCCCTTCCATTGCAGCTAATTTTTTATAAGCTGACAATATTTCTACATCTGACACACTATCAATAACCCCTCCAGATTCATCTCTAGCCTTAATAGCTTTTTGCCAACTTGCAGGATTCCCAATGCGTATCGCTGAAGCTATTGTTTCTGGATCATCAACAATTTTGCCATTAACAATTGGAGCTGCCCCTTCTGCTTGAAACCCATTAAGAATAGGTAAAGACAAATGAGAATCCCTTTGTTGCGCTTCACAAAACCCTTTCCAATAAGCAACTATATTCCCAGCATTACCAACAGGTATAAACAAATGGTCTGGAGCATAACCCATATCATCAATGATTTCAAATGAGGCGGTTTTCTGACCTTCTATCCTATTTGGGTTAACTGAATTAACTAACTCTATAGGATGCTTATTGCAAATTTCTCTTACAATTTGTAACGCTTGATCAAAATTGCCATCAATCATTGCAATGTGTGCCCCGTAAACTATTGCTTGAGATAACTTGCCTTGAGCTACTTTGCCTTTCGGAACAATTATAGTAGTCCTCAATCCATAATGTGCTCCATATGCAGCTGCAGAAGCGCTAGTATTCCCGGTTGATGCGCACGCTATACTAGTTATTCCTTTCTCCATAGCTTTTGCTACAGCAACAACCATGCCTCTGTCTTTAAAAGATCCAGTTGGATTAGATCCTTCTAATTTAAAATATAACTTATCACATCCAATTGCATTAACTATTCTATTCGAAGAGACTAATGGAGTATTCCCTTCACCAAGCGAAATGATAGGAGTTTCTTTGGTAACAGGCAAAAAATCTTTATATCTTTCTAAAACACCCAAATTCATAGTAATTAAAACACCTATATTATTATATTGGCTAACCTATTTAATGTAACTCAGCAATTATACTACTGCAAGAATAAAACGTTTTAACAATTTATTAGAATGTCCCATTGCAAGCATTCATATATATATATATCCTGTTGTTCAATAAGATATATATGCAAAAATGGAACTTAGTTTATGAATTTACATACAATAGATCCTGAGATAAATAATGCTATTTTAAATGAGGAAAAACGGCAATCTGAAAACATAAATTTAATAGCTTCAGAAAACTATACTAGTACATCAGTAATGGCAGCTCAAGGAAGTGTATTTACCAATAAGTATGCTGAAGGCTACCCAGGAAAACGTTACTATGGTGGATGTGAGTTCGTTGATATAGTAGAAGATTTAGCTATCCAGAGAGCTCAAAGTTTATTCGGATCTGATTACGCAAATGTACAACCTCACAGTGGTGCACAAGCCAATATGGCAGCATATTTTTCATCCTTAAGCCCTAATGATATTGTTTTGGGAATGCATCTTGATCATGGAGGGCACTTAACTCATGGTAGTAAAGTTAATTTCTCGTCAAAGCTATATAAATTCATTGGCTATGGCGTAGAACGTAAAAGCGAAACAATAGATTTCGATCAAATTGAAAATCTTGCTAGAAAACACAAACCAAAACTAATTGTAGCAGGCGCATCGGCTTACACTAGAACAATAGATTTTAAAAAATTCCGCGAAATATGTGACATGGTAGGAGCAAAATTGATGGTTGATATGGCACATATCTCAGGGCTAGTAGCAACAGGAGTTCATCCCTCTCCTATTCCTTACTCTGACATAGTAACAACCACAACACATAAAACTTTACGCGGCCCTAGGGGTGGCATGATATTAGCAAAAGCAGAATTAGGTAAAAAAATAAACAGTGCAGTTTTTCCTAATATGCAAGGTGGACCAATGGAACATACTATTGCGGCTAAAGCAGTAGCATTTAAAGAGGCCTCCACACAAGAATTTGCTGAATATCAGTCTCAAATCGTGAAAAACGCAAAAGCCCTAGCCGAAATATTAGAAACCGGAGGCTTACGAATAGTATCCGGTGGAACTGATAATCATATGATATTAGTTGATTTAACTCCTCTGGATTTAATAGGCAAGTCTGTTGAAGAATCTTTGGGTAGAGCTAATATAGTGGTTAACAGGAATGCTATCCCATATGATACTCGTCCTCCACGAGAAGCAAGTGGAATAAGGCTAGGGACTGCAGCAATTACAACACGAGGAATGACAGAAAATGCTATATCTCAAGTAGGGTCCTACATTCTAGAAATAATTCATAATTCTGAAAATTCTTCAAAAGAATTGGAAATTAAACAAAATGTATTAGAGTTATTAGAATATTATCCTATTCCATAATAAACTTACTCCGATCCAGATCCACTCCAAGCTTTAGAAACACCGGCTGCCGTGGGTTCTACATGCACATTTATTACAGCAGGTTTCCCACTTTCGAATGCTCTATATAAAGCTGGCTTAATTTCATTAGGATCAATTATTTTCTCTCCATATCCATGCAATGCTTTTGCAACCTCATCAAAATCAGTGAATCCCAATTCTCTTCCTGGTCTTTTCCAATGAGGGTCTCGAGCAAACCAACCCTCATTGTTACTAACGACAGTAACTACGGGTAGGTCATGGCGCACGGCAGTATCAATCTCCATAGCATTCATACCCATAGACCCATCTCCATGTAAAACCAATACTTGCTTATCTGGTTTTGCTATCTTAGCGCCTAACCCATAAGGTAAGCCTACTCCCATAGTGCCAGTAACTCCAGAATTCAATCTATGCCCTGGATAGTAAGTTGGTATTGATTGCCTAGCAAAATGTAATATCTCATTCCCGTCTACTACTAATATTGCATCTCTATCTAAAAATTCTGCTATTTCTTTACAAAGACGTAATGGATGTATAGGAATTTGGTTCGAATTTATAATATTCTTATTTTTTTCTTGCCTTTCTTGTTCTTTAACCTTAAGGGATTTAACCCAATCTGTGATTGCTAATGGGCCACGTATATTAATCCTATCTTCAGCAGCTAAAACAAGTTGGTCAACTACTGTTTTAGCGTCACCGCAAATGCCTAATTCTAAATTTTGATTATGTCCAAGCTCTGAATCATCTAAATCTATTTGAATGATTTTTGCAGAAGGATTAAACCTATTGCCGTAATTTATCATCCAATTTAATCTTGATCCCACAATAAGTACTACATCAGCTTCTTTCATCGCTGTGGAACGAGCAGATGGAAAAGAAAAAGGATTATCTTCCGGAATCATACCCCTAGACATAGGCGATGTGTAAAAGGGAATGCCCATTGTATTAACTAATTTTTCTAGCGAAGTAGCTGCTCCTGAAAAAAATGCTCCACCCCCTGCAAACACAATTGGGCGGCTAGAGTTCATTAAAATATCAATTGTTTTATCAATAGCGCTGCTTTCAGCAGCCGGCTTCGATATCATCATCGCCCTTGAGTAAGAAGGCACAGAGTCAACATTGACTTTCTCATTTAGAACATCAACCCCACAATCAATGTATACCGGACCGGGTCGGCCTGAAATAGCCTTTCTATATGCCATACTAACTATTTCTGGATATCTAGATGCTTGAGTTGGTCTGTGCGAAAATTTACAAAGAGGATTCATTATTCCCATCTGATCAACTTCTTGAAATGTATTTTTGCCATGTTCATGTACTGCGCTAGCGCCTCCCAATATGATCATTGGGGCACAGTCGACAGATGCAGCATATACTCCTGTCAACAAATTCAAAGTCCCCGGTCCAGACGATGCTGTTACTACGCCCGGTTTCCCGGTAACTCTTGTATACGCATGAGCTGCAAATGCAGCAGCCTGTTCATGACGGAAATCAACAGTTCTGATACCTAATTCTTGGCATCCTGAAATAATATCAAAACTAGGCCCTCCAGTTAAGTAAAAAAGAGTATCAACTCCATGTTCTTTTAGGGTTTTAGCTATTAAGTGGCTGCCCGTTACTACTGTCATTTAAGTACCTCTCACGAATTATAAATAATCCAAACATTGCCCATCTTATAGTTCGCCATTGTTAATATGTCTCAAGGCTTTTTCAGCTGCTTTCATTTCTGATATCAATTTACTACTTCCTTCTCCAACAGCATATACTTTTCCAGTAATAAAAACTTCTGAAACAAAAAAAGAAGAATCCCCTTCTCCTGTCTGTGAAACTATATGATACTTAGGAAGTCCCCCTACCTTAGCTTGAACAATTTCTTGCAGTTGTGTTTTAGCATCTTTTCGTTTATCGCCAATAGCCTTGTTAAGTTCATATGATAAAAGCTTATCAATCAACGTACAGGTAGTATCAAATCCTTTATCAATAAATACAGCTCCAAATACAGCTTCTAAAGCAGACGATAAAATCGATACTTTAGATCTTCCTCCATTTTTATTTTCCCCTTTTCCTAGTAATAAATAGTTCCCCAATCCAAAACGTTTAGCTGAGTCATATAGAGAATTGCCATTAACAATTTTGGATTTCAAAACTGTAAGTTCTCCTTCATCCATATTAAAACATTTATCAAATATCAAGCATGATATGGCAGCACCTAAAATCGCATCACCAAGAAATTCCAGTCTCTCATTATCTACGATATCTTTGTTTTCAGAAGCATATGAAGAATGTGTTAAAGCATTAACTAGCAAGGAATGATTTTCAAAGCGAATACCTAAGTCATTTTCTAACTGCGGTATGGTTTCCAATGGGAAATATTGACTAATAGGCCCATCACTTTCTTTAATAGGACCTGTTGCCTTGCCTCCCATCAAAGGGATTAAGTTACGTAGCTGTATCACCCAAGCTCCAATAAACATACAAACTAGATTTATATAACCCCTTTTGGCCAAGGAGGCTGAGGGCGTTTAACTTCTCCGAAATATGAATGCTCTGAAAAAAGTCCTATAAAATGTTCGAAAGCTTCTAAGGAATCTGATTTAGGAGGGATGAATGCCTTGAGATATACGGACTGGCTATCATTGAAAGCAAAAGTTGGCGTTCCAAAAGCTCCATAAATTTCCGTAGCCTCTTTATGATCTTTAACTATAATCTCAATTAGTGTTGGGTCGTGTAAATCTTTTTCAAATTTCACAACATCCAATCCACATTCGTCAGCTAACTCAATAAATATATTATTATCATTTAATTTAACTCTATCCCCATGTCTTTTCTTTAGTAGAGTTAAAAAGAAACTGTCAAAAGCTTCGGCCCCTTGTCTTTTTGCAGCCTCTCCAGCTATAGAAGCCATTAAAGCTTTCGTTTGAGTTAAATCCTTAACTTCCCAAACTTTCCAATCATCGTCTCCTTTATAATTGATTTGTTCTAACGAAAAATTTCTCCAATTTAATTTTAATTGATCTCCAAGAGATTTCTTAACTTCATCCAGCCACACGGCTGCATTATGTACAAATGGTCAAGAAAAATCATAAAAAACATCGCATTGCAATTTCATCACTTTAAATCTCCTGATTTTGACTGTCCTAAGCAAGACTATGGGTATAAGTGTAACAATTATTTAACAATGTAACGACAATCTGACACAATATGGCCATATTATATATACATTGAAAATAATCTAATGTAAGGAACCTATCATTTTTAGGAGTATACATATGGCAAAAGAATCAGCAGAAATATTAAAATTGATGAAAGATAACAATTGCGATATCCTCGACCTCAAATTTACTGACCTACCCGGAACTTGGCAGCATTTTTCTGTCCCTATAGGGCAAATTGATGACGCATTGATTAAAAAAGGGGTGGGATTTGATGGCTCTAGCATAAGAGGTTTTCAATCAATTGACCAATCAGATATGCTAATAGTTCCAGACCCATCTACAGTAAAAGTAGACCCGTTTTACAAAGGAACTGTTACTTGTATAGCAGACATTAAAGATCCCATTACTGGCGAGAAATACAGTCGTGACCCAAGAAACATAGCCCAAAAGGCTGAAGCTTACCTTGCGTCTACAGGTATAGGAGACACTTCATACTGGGGCCCTGAGGTAGAGTTTTTCATATTTGATTCAGTCCAATTCGATTATGGGTCAAACTTTGGTTTTCATAAAGTAGACTCTAATGAAGGCATTTGGAATTCTGGGGAACCTTATATGCTAGATGGAGTGACTTTAAATCAAGGTTATAGACCTAGGCATAAAGAAGGTTATTTCCCTGCTTCTCCTACTGATTCTTTTCAAGACTTAAGGAGTGAAATGGTAAGATCTTTGGTCAATGATTTTGGGCTTATCATAGAAGCTCAACACCACGAAGTTGCAACAGGTGGTCAAGCTGAAATCGACATGAAGTTTAACACATTGCTAACGACAGCAGATGCTGTCATGACTTACAAATATGCTGTTAGAAACGTTGCTAAAGAGCATGGAAAAGTAGTGACTTTCATGCCTAAACCTTTATTTGAAGATAACGGAACTGGAATGCATACGCATCAATCAATATGGAAAAACGGAGTACCTCTTTTCGCTGGTGATGGATATGCGGGCTTATCAAAACTAGCTCTAAATTATATTGGTGGAATCATTAAGCACGGAAAAGCATTGATGGCTCTAGCAGCTCCGACAACTAATTCATATAAAAGACTGACCCCGGGGTTTGAAGCACCTACAATATTAGCCTTGTCAGCCAGAAACAGGTCTGCCGCCTGTAGAATCCCCATGTATTTCCCAGACCCTAAAGCAAAAAGGTTAGAATTTAGATCTGCTGACCCCACATGTAACCCTTATTTAACTTTTTCTGCTATGTTAATGGCAGGATTAGATGGTATCGAAAACGAATATGATCCCGGGGAACCTTTGGAACAAGATCTTTTTGAGTTATCTGCAAAAGAAACTGAAGCATTCCCTCAAGTACCAAGTAGCCTTGAGGAAGCGCTTCAAGCTCTCGAGGAAGATCATGAATTCTTACTTAAAGGGAACGTATTTACAAAAGATGTGATTGAAACTTGGATTAAATATAAAACAGAAAATGACGTAGACCCCATAAGATTACGGCCTCATCCGTACGAATTTAACTTATCTTTTGACGCGTAATCAGTAAATTACATTCAAGCTTTAAGTACTATGACCCTCCACGATTTCATAGAAGGTCATAGTACTTAAAGTGCTCGCAGGATCATAAATTCTTAATTTATTAATTTAATAAGGAATAAATTGTATATGTCTTCAATAATCCGAAATGATGATGCAATAGAATATGCTCTCCGAGAAGCTCATGATAATGACGTAAAATTCATACGGTTATGGTTTACCGACATATTAGGCACAATAAAAGGGTTTGCTATAACAATTAATGAACTGGAAAATGCTTTGAATCGTGGTATGGGATTTGATGGATCCTCTATTGAAGGATATGTCCGTGCAGATGAGAGAGATTTATATGCACTGCCTGATCCAACAACATTTAGCATACTCCCGTGGCGACCAAAAACTAATGCTGTCGCTAGAATGTTTTGTGACATTGTGACTCTTGAAGACAAATATTTTGACGGTGACCCTAGGGAAGTATTAAGACGAAATTTAAATCGAGCTAACTCTAAAGGATTTACTTATTACGTATCCCCCGAACTGGAGTATTTTTATTTTGAAAATTCCCAAAATACTAATTTGTTAGACTCCAGTGGTTATTTCGATCAAGGAAATTCAGATTTAGGAACCGACCTGAGGAGAGAAACTGTTCTCACTTTAGAAGAATTAGGTATTCCTGTCGCATCAAGTCATCACGAAGCCGCGCCTAGCCAACATGAAATAGACCTTAGGCACACTGACGCATTAACAATGGCAGATACTGTTATGACTTATAAAACCGTAGTTAAAGAAATAGCGATGAAACACGGGTGTTTTGCTTCATTTATGCCAAAGCCAATATCTCACATTAATGGAAGTGGGATGCACACAAACATATCTCTTTTTAAAGGCGATGAAAACATGTTTTACAGTTCTTCAGAAAATCACAATATATCTGAAATCGCCAGGCAATTTTGTGCCGGGTTATTAAAACATGCTAAAGAAATAACTTTAGTAACAAATCAATGGGTGAATTCTTATAAAAGACTTGTCCCAAGCTATGAAGCCCCCACCTATATAACTTGGGCAGAAGTTAATAGATCAGACCTTATAAGAATCCCTTCTTATAAGCCTGGCCGCGAATCATCTCGGCGCATAGAGTATAGATCCCCCGATCCAGCTTGTAATCCTTATCTAGCATTTAGTGTAATATTAGCCGCAGGATTAGAAGGAATAGAAAAAAAATATACATTACCATCTTCTTTTGAAAAAAATGTCCATACAATGTCTTCACTAGACAGAAAAACAGAAGGGATTGAATCTTTACCTCAAAATTTATGGGAAGCTATTCAAATTACTGAGAATAGTTCTTTAGTAAAAAACTCATTAGGTGAACAAGTATTTAATAGCTTTATTGCGAATAAAAAAATTGAATGGGCCACATACAGTTCACAAGTATCTCAATATGAATTAGACCGTCATCTTAGTATGCTATAGAAATAAACAGGATTTCTTTGTGACGCTGTCTTATTATTTCCTATATACTAAATCGCTACATTATAATTACAATTTAATATTTTTTACACTTTGATTTACATATGACAAAACGAAAAGTTTACAAATCACCAAAACTCATCAAGCAAGGTCTCTACGACCCAGCTTTTGAACATGATGCCTGCGGAGTCGGGATGGTAGCTCACATAAAAGGTCTGAAAAGTCATTCTATTGTGGAAAAAGGGCTTGAGGCTTTAGAGCACTTAGGTCACAGGGGCGCAGTTGGGGCTGACCCCAAAACAGGTGATGGGGCAGGAATAATGACTCAAATTCCTGATCATATGTTCCGAACTGAATTAAATTCGGATGTGCAGCTTCCTCAGCCTGGTCAATACGCTGTAGGAATGGTATTTTTGCCATCTCAAAATTCTGCTAAAGACAAATGCATTCAATTAATCGAAAAATCTATCGCAGATGAAAACATGACACTTTTAATGTGGCGTGTTGTACCCATAGAACCTTCTTCAATAGGTACAACAGCTAATAATCGTATGCCTTACATAACACAATTTTTTATCGTTCCAAATCAAGATTTGCAAGAAAGTGATTTCGAATTCTCTCTTTTTACAATTCGACGAAGTATTGAAAAGCAAATAGATGATTCAAATATAGATGAAGATGACTTCTATATTTGTTCTTTATCAACAAGCACAATAGTATATAAAGGCTTATTGATGACAGATCAAGTACGGAAATTCTATTCTGATCTGCGGAACGAAAATTTCGTTTCGTCAATCGCATTAGTGCATTCTAGATTCAGCACTAATACTTTAGGGAGTTGGAAATTAGCGCATCCATATCGCTATATTGTTCACAATGGTGAAATTAATACACATCGTGGTAATGTGAATTGGATGTCAGCAAGAGAAAAGATATTTGACACCAAAACTCCCCATAAAGATATCTCGAAAATAATTCCTATAATAAAAAATGGGCAAAGTGATACAGCATCATTAGATAATGCATTAGAACTATTGCTTGCAACAGGCAGAACTATTGAACATTCAATGATGATGTTAATTCCTGAAGCTTGGGGAGACCATATCCCAATGAGCGATCAGAAAAAATCATTCTACGAATATCATTCAAGTATGATGGAACCATGGGACGGCCCAGCACTTGTTATAGGAACAGATGGCAGAAAAGTTTGTGCTGTTTTAGACCGCAATGGATTGCGGCCTTGCCGATACTTAGTCACTTCAGATGACTTATTAATCATGGGTTCAGAAACAGGAATCATCGATATAGAACCTGAAAAAATACTTTATAAAGAACGTATTTACCCAGGCAGAATGTTTCTTTTAGATACTGAAAAAGGGGAAATAACCAATGACACAGATCTGAAAGAAGCCTTATCTGGTCAAAAACCTTATAGGGAATGGTTAAAAAATAATCGCATTTTCATTGACGATTTACCGGAGCCAAATAAGATTCCAAAAGAACCTTTTGAAACTTTGACAAATAGGCAAAATACTTTTGGGTACTCCTCAGAAGATATCCAAATGCTTATGATGCCTATGGCATTAAATGCTTACGAACCTACAGGATCAATGGGTAACGATACGCCTTTAGCATTTCTTTCCGATCAAAACCCATCTTTGTTTAACTATTTCAAACAACTGTTTGCTCAAGTAAGCAATCCTCCACTTGATGCAATAAGAGAAGAATTAGTAACTTCACTTACAGCAAATTTAGGGGAAGAAAGAAATATTTTCGAAGAAACTCCTGAGCATTGTCGCCAGTTAACATTGAAACATCCCGTTATAAATAATTTAGAATTACAAAAACTAAAAGAATGTTCTTTATCTGGATTAAAATCATCCACTGTGTCGACTTTGTTCAACTTAGGTGAATCTGAGTCTTTAGAGTTATCTATAGATCGTATATGTGCTGAAGCAACAAAAGCTATCGATGGCGGAGCATCCATACTCATATTATCTGATCGAGGTGTTAGTGAATCTCATGCACCAATCCCAATCTTATTAGCAACTTCTGCAATACATCATCATTTAATAAGGTCGGGCCAAAGAACAAAAGTGGGAATTGCAATTGAAACTGCGGAAACACGAGAAGTAGCACATTGTGCCCTTCTAGTAGGCTTTGGAGCGGGAGCTATAAATCCATATTTCGCTTTAGAGATTATCGAGGATCAAATAAATTCAAATGCCATACAAACATCATTATCTATTACTGAAGCTCTCGCTAACTATATAAAAGCTTGTAATAAAGGTGTTTTAAAAACCATGTCTAAAATGGGCATATCCACTATCCAAAGTTACCGTGGAGCCCAAGTATTTGAAGCTGTAGGATTAAATGAAGGATTTATCAACAAATATTTCACTGGTACTACTTCGAGAATCGGAGGAGTAGGGATAAGTGTGATTGAAAAAGAAACTATTTCAAAACACTCAAGGGGTTTTAAAGAAGGCGCGATCCCAGGTAATTTAAAAATACTCCCTGGCGGAGAATACCAATGGCGTAGAGATAGTGAATTCCACATGTGGAATCCAAAAACAATAACATTTTTACAGCATGCTGTAAAAACAAATAGCTGGGAAACATACGAAGAATTTGCGAAGTACATTGACGCAGAAACTAAGCAACTAAGTACGATAAGAGGACTATTAGACTTTAAAAAAACTTCTTCTATTCCACTAGACGAAGTTGAAGCGGCTTCTGAAATAGTAAAAAGATTCGCAACGGGAGCAATTTCATTAGGTTCTATTAGTAGAGAGGCTCATGAAACAATGGCAATCGCCATGAATCGCATTAATGCTCGTAGCAATACCGGTGAAGGCGGGGAAGATTCTTCAAGATATGTAGAAGAACCTAATGGTGATTCGAAAAGCAGTGCCGTCAAACAAGTTGCCTCTGGACGATTTGGAGTAACAATTGAATATCTTAGCAATGCTAAAGATATTCAGATTAAAATGGCTCAAGGAGCTAAGCCTGGAGAAGGCGGACAATTACCAGGCCATAAAGTTGACGAATACATTGGGAAGGTTCGTAATTCGACCCCTGGCGTAGAATTAATTTCACCTCCTCCACATCATGATATCTATTCAATAGAAGATTTAGCACAGTTAATCCATGATTTGAAAAATGCTAATCCTAAAGCCCGAGTACATGTTAAATTGGTAGCTGAATCTGGAGTAGGCACAATTGCAGCTGGCGTATCTAAAGGACATGGAGACGTGGTTTTAATAAGTGGCCATAGTGGTGGAACAGGCGCATCTCCAGAATCATCAATAAAACATGCCGGATTACCTTGGGAACTTGGCGTTGCAGAAACACAACAAGTTCTAGTGATGAATGATTTAAGAGGTCGCATTGTAATCCAAACAGATGGTCAATTAAAAACAGGGCGTGACGTTGCCATAGCCTGTTTACTGGGAGCCGAAGAATTTGGTCTTGCAACAGGCCCATTAATCTCCATGGGTTGTATTATGCTTAAAAAATGTCATTTGAATACATGTTCAGTAGGGATTGCAACTCAAGACCCTGAATTGAGGAAGCGCTTTGCAGGAAAGCCTGAAGATGTTATTAATTATTTTTTCTTTATAGCTGAGCATTTAAGAACAATTATGGCTACACTTGGCCTAAAAACAATAAATGACATGGTTGGAAGGGTAGATTTGTTAGATGGTCGTAATGCCATTGATCATTGGAAAACTAAAGGATTAGATCTAAGTAATATATTACATATTCCTGATGTGCCAAATGAAGTAGCTAGGCATTGCGTAGAGCAACAAGACCATAACCTTGAAGTTGCATTAGATCATGAACTTATTAATCAATCTCGCAAAGCAATAGATAGTAGAAAAAAAATAACAATATCCAAAACTATAACAAATGCGAATAGAACAGTAGGAACTATGTTAAGTCATGAAATTGCTAAATCGTATGGGTTAAAAGGATTACCAAAAGGAACAATAACCCTGAATTTCCAAGGGGCCGGCGGGCAAAGTTTTGGAGCATTTCTAAGTGCAGGAATTACAGTAAACCTTGAAGGCGATGCAAACGACTATTTCTGTAAAGGATTATCAGGAGGTACAGTCATTATAAAACCTCCTAAAAATTCTCGATTCATCCCTGAAACAAATATAATCATAGGCAACGTTGCACTTTACGGAGCTACCTCTGGACAAGTATTCATAAATGGGATTGCCGGGGAAAGGTTTGCTGTGAGAAATAGCGGGGCTGAAGCAGTTGTAGAAGGCGTTGGGGATCATGGATGTGAATATATGACAAGCGGAACGATTGTTATCTTAGGACAAACAGGTAGGAATTTCGCAGCGGGGATGAGTGGAGGCCAAGCTTATGTCTTAGATGAATCAGGAGAATTCAGTTCTCTTTGCAATCAAGGA
>Ga0114999_10003099_pt1 | contig 21245 bp, 18 predicted proteins | sample ArcticOcean_MG_C_3_FD_89820 | JGI IMG/M metagenome (GOLD analysis project Ga0114999, IMG submission 89820) | Marine microbial communities from western Arctic Ocean - ArcticOcean_MG_CB8_126 | ecosystem: Environmental > Aquatic > Marine > Oceanic | place: Arctic Ocean: Canada Basin | collected...
CAAATTCGCTTCTTCAGCTAATTTTCGAGCCTCAATGATTTGTCCTTCAGAAATATCGCTGGCGGAGACATTTCCTCCATGGGAAGCCAACGTTCTTGCTACAATTCCCGTTCAGGTACCAATGTCCAATATCGATTGTCGCGGCAGGCCCAGGTTCATGGCCTACAGGAGATCATAAAACTTTTTTGAAGGTCCGGATCGCCAGGTTGCATAGTCTTTTGAAGAATTGCTCCACACAATGTCCCGTCCTTCATCCTTTGCGCTGATTCCATGCATTATTGGCATGATAGGGAAGTCAGGGAAACTTTCAACATTCTGAGCACAAAAAAACCCCTCCGTTTCGGGAAGGGTTGAAATGGTTTGGAACGCAGACCTTTTATTCTTCTGGTTTGGTCTTTTTGAGACCAACTACTCGTTGACCCTCTTCCCATTCCTTGCGTTTTTTGAGCAGGTCTACCCGCTCGAAACGTTTAAGAACTGTTCTGTTTTTGGATCCTGCACCACCGGCAGCTTTAAAGGAATTGTGCTGAGTCATATCTCAAATTGGGTTTAGAAGGGCGGAAAAGTGAGGCGTTTTCCAAATGCTTTCAAGTAGAAACTTAAAGAATTTCAGGCTTTCTCGTAGGTTCTTTTTGCCTGTCAGGTACGAGTCCTTTTTTTTCGACGAGCTGGGAGTTCTTGAATGTATTCTCCTTTGTGGCTGTAACCGCGATGGGATCTTTCCATATATCCTAGGGTTTTGGCTGTTTTCGGTGACTTTGTTCAGGTCCTGGCAATCCTAGGAATACAAGGGTTTAAGTTGGGAAATTATTTCTAAAAAACCCATTGCCAAAGGTCACTTTACCTTCCAAGTTAGCGAACTTCTTTAAATCCGGGCACCAGTAGAGCGGTATTTGGATCTAAAGATACCGTGTTAAACTGACCCATTTATTAAAACCAGAGACCTCCCGTGAGAGACGATTACTTAAAAGAAGCTAACAAACTAATCCCGGATCCAAACATCCTGGTAAATATAGTGTCCCGCCGTGTTAAACAGTTGAAGTTTGGTCAGAAACCTCTGATCGAATCTCTTGAGAGACTTGATCCGGAGGATATCGCGCTTAAGGAAATCATCGAAGGCAAAATCAGCTACGTTTTAGGCGACGATTAGTTCTTTCGATTCTAAATAGTTTCTGTTTCCTTTGTCGGGTAGGGCTTTCTGAAGTGCTGATCCTGCAGCTATGTCCAATAAAAACAAAGGCAAGGAACGATTTACTGAAGTCCGAAATGCGAAGGCGTTCCGGAACTATGAAATTGGCGAGAAATTTGAAGCCGGCATGGTGCTGCGTGGAACCGAAGTAAAATCGATTCGGAATAGCAAGGCTCAGATCAATGAAGCGTTTTGCCGCGTTCAGAAAGAAGAAGTTTTTCTTTATCACGCACATATCGCGGAGTATGCGTTTGGGAATCTAAACAATCACGACCCACGACGTCCTCGAAAGCTCTTACTAAAAAGAAGAGAAATTAATAAGATTCGCGGTGCATTGGAAATGCAGGGCAAGACGCTTATACCCATTCGACTCTATTTGGCGCATGGATTGGTAAAGGTGGAAGTTGCCTTATGCGTAGGGAAAAAGCTTTACGACAAACGCCAAGATCTAAAAAAGAGGGTGCAGATGCGCGAAATAGACCGCGCACTTAAAAATCGTTAGTTTCATTTTATGATGAGTGATACAGTTGTTATCCGAGTTCCGGCAAGCACATCCAATTGTGGCCCTGGATTTGATACCTTGGGAATAGCTCTTAGTTTATATGGTACGCTTGAGGTAACTCGAACGATTGACGATCAGATCACTTACTTTGGCGATACACCGGAGTTTCCGGAGGAAGCTGTGACCATGGTCCAGGAGGTAGCTCAGACTTTTTTCAAGCAAACCGGTACTGAGCCAACTGGATTTGGTTTCGACATTAAATCCGAAGCTCCGATTGCGCGTGGATTAGGTTCGAGTGTGATTCTTCGTGGAGGTTTTCTTGCAGGAATTAACCATCTCTGTGGTTCCCCTTTGTCGAAATACGAACAAGTTGAGCTGATTTCCCTAATCGAAGGTCATCCTGACAATGCCTCGGCCACCATTTTAGGGGGATTTACGGTTGCACGATTCTGCCCTGATTCGAACCATTACTTAGGAACGCAAAAGTTTGATGTCTCCGAGGAAGTGGCCTTCGTTGTTGTTTCCCCAGAATTGGAAATAAAAACAGATGAATCGCGAGGAAGCCTACCTACTCAGATTGAATTTTCCAAAGTGGTGAGTAGCTTAAATGCGTTGGCTTATTTGGTGGGTGCTTTTGCTTCTGCTAACTATGAATCACTCAAGGCCTGTCAGGTTGATTATATACATCAGCCTTACCGGCTGCCACACATCCCCAAAAGTAAAGAGGCTATTCAGTCTGGGATCGATGCCGGCGCTTATACCGGGTGGTTAAGCGGCAGTGGAAGCAGCGTACTTTGCGTTACTCGGAAATCTGACAGTGCGAACGTTTTGGCTGCCATGGAGGCGGAGTTTAAACAAATTCCTATCGAAATTCGCTCGTATGTATTAACGGCCGACAACGAAGGAATAACAGTTATCAGTTAAAGTGCTGCACTTGATCTTATATTGCCCGGAGATTCCTCAGAATACCGGGAATATTGGACGGACAGCGGCCATTACAAGCGCGCGACTTCACCTGATTGAACCCCTTGGCTTTGAGTTATCAGAAAAGCATCTGAAAAGAAGCGGTATGGACTATTGGGAAGATTTGGATTTGTGCGTTCACAAGGATTGGAAGCATTTCCTAAATAGCCCCAAGGCACCCAAGCGCTTGTGGTTGTTTACGACCAAAGCGGAGCGCATTTATTGGAATGCGAGCTTTCAAAATGAGGACGGGCTCGTTTTTGGCAACGAAGGGCATGGCGCACCTGATTGGTTGCATGATGAGATTGGGGAAGAAAATCGAATTACAATTCCTCATTCCAATAACAGTTTACGCTCCTTGAATTTGGCTACCTCTGTTGGCATTGCCTCCTACGAGGCTTTACGCCAAATGCAGTAGTTTAATGTTTGGAATTCTACTTATCCTGCACCTCTAAATACACATGTTTCCAAGGGTGATAATTTAGTAGTGTCGGGTGATAGCCTTTTACCGCAGGATGTTTTAAGTAAACACTCGTGTAAAAATAAAGCGGAAGGATCGGCTGCTCTTCAATCAATAGTTCTTCCGCAGTCTTAAAATAGTTGAACCGATTGTCTGTTGAACTGCTGGTTCTAGATTTTTCCAGAAAGCTGTCGTAGCGGGTCGATGACCATCCAGTAAAATTGTTACCTGAATCGGAAGTCCACACATCCAGGAAACTACTGGCATCGTCATAATCTCCAATCCATGAGCTTTTTAGAAGGTCGAATTCTCCGGTTTCTCGGGATTGATTCACTACCTTCAATTCTTGATTGATGATTTCGACATGAATGCCGAGTGATGCTTTCCACATTTGTTGTAGAGCAACTGCAATGGCTTTATTATTTTCTGAAGTATTGTAGAGATAAGTGAGTTCTGGAAATCCATTTCCTTCTGGGAAACCTGCATCGCTGAGGAGGTTCTTTGCTTGTGCAATATTCCTTTCGGCTGAAATACCAGGATCGTATCCTCCTGTTCCCGGAGGCGTGAAATGCCATGCAGGTTGTTGCCTGCCTTGGGTGATTTGATCCACGATCATCGATCTATTGATTGCCAGACTTAAAGCTCTACGAACCCTTGGATCAGATAACGGAGGTTTTCTTGTATTTAGCTGTAGGTAATAGGTGCCCAAATACGGATCGATATGGAAAGAGCTGTTATTGTTTTTTCTGTAAAACCCGACTTTGGATACGGGTACTGCCTCAGTGACGTGAAGTTGCCCTGCTCGAAAAGAGCGTTCCTCTGCTTCTCGACTTTCTGTAGGATAGAAAAAGATTTCATTTAATTGAGAAATTGAATTATCCCAGTACATTTCGTTCCTGGAAACGTGGACGTATTCATTCACCTTCCAGGCTGACAAATTGAAAGGTCCGTTTGAGATGAAGTCTTCAGAATGCGTCCAGCCGGATGCCCGTCCAAATGGGTCACCCAATTTTGAGAGAGATTCTTTATGAAGTGGGAACCAAGCTGGATGGGAGAGTAACTTCAGGAAGTACGGAGTGGGGTTCTCTAGTTCAATATGTAGCGTATTATCATCGATCGTATTTACCCCAACCTTTTCCCATCCGATGGACCCCTTGTGAAAGTCTTTCGCGTTCTTAATAACAAACAATAAGTAAGCGTTGGGAGCAGCCACTCTAGGGGTTAATATCCGTTGAAATGCGTATTCAAAATCTCCTGCTATAAGCTGTTCTTCATTGTTCCATGTTGAATTCTTTCGAAGATTAAAAGTATAGGATGTCCCGTCTTCCGAAACTTTCCACGACTCCGCCGCTGCTGGAGTTGGGCTCAGGTCATTGGGATCTTGACCTGTTAAACCTTCAAACAATGCGCTGAGGATTTTAATTTCCGTTATACCAGTAATGATGTGCGGATCCAGCTCCTGTGGCTCTTGTCCGTTTCCGACATGTAAAGCCTGAGAAGCTATGCTTTTCTCGGTCAGGCGCGGACCCTTATTACAACCCGTGATTACAAGTAATATTGCAATGATTGCCGTAATAAATCGCATAAAATTATTAACCCTTTGGAAGGATTTTCTGAAAGGCATTTTCAAATACTTTCTTTGACACCAGGGTGATGCGGGAACCTAGACTAATACAGCACATCTCTGTCAAGGCTGCGATATTGAATGGCTTCCAGCAGATGCTGCATATTGATCGCTTTTTGCTCCGACAGGTCTGCTATGGTCCGTGCAACCTTTAGTATTCTGTCGTAGGCGCGAGCGCTAAGCTTTAGCTGCTCCATCGCCTGCTGCAAGGTGTCACCCATGGCCTGATCGAAGTAGCAATGCTCTTTGATATGTTTTTGTTTCATCCGTGCGTTGCAAGGAACGGATTCGTCTTGAAATCGCTGGCGTTGTATTCCCCGAGCTTGGGCAATGCGGTGCCTAATCGTTTTGGAGTCCTCCCCTGGGTTGGAATTTCTTAATTCATCAATTGATAGGGCTGGGGCCTCTACGTGTAGATCGATTCGATCAAGAAGCGGCCCGCTTATTTTCGATCGGTAACGCTGAATTTGAGCTGGGCTGTCTGTACATTCATCACCCAGGTAACCACAAGGCGTCGGGTTCATTGCGGCAACCAACATGAACCTACAGGGGAGCGTTATTTTTCCAGCGCTTCTAGAGATGGATACGTCTCCGTTCTCAAGAGGCTGTCTCAGTACTTCAAGTGCCGAGCGTTTGAACTCAGGTAATTCATCGAGGAAGAGTACTCCGTTGTGTGCCAATGAAACTTCCCCAGGTCCTGGAATCGATCCGCCCCCTAAAAGACCAACATCGCTGATGGTATGATGAGGGGATCTGTGCGGGCATTGAAACCGGTTAACCGGACCTCTTAAGGTATTTCCAGCTACGGAATGTACACTCAAAATTTCCAAAAACTCCTCAAGTGTTGGCTCAGGCATGATGGTAGGAATTCGCTTTGCCATCATGGACTTACCTGACCCTGGAGGTCCGATAGGTAGAATATTGTGTCCGCCCGCTACAGCAACTTCTATCGCCCTCCGTACCATGTGCTGGCCTTTTATTTCCGAGAAGTCTTCTAAATGATTTTCTACGTGCTCTAAGGTATTGAGGACGGATTTTGTGGTTTTAGGAATTAGATCTAATTCGCCTTGTAAGAACCTCGCTGTCTGGTCGAGCGAATCTACCTCGTTCACATCGATACCCTCAACCAATGCAGCTTCCTGACTGGATGGATGTGGAAGGATTACGCCTTTCCCCCCCAGATCTCTTGCCAGCAGTGCAATGGCTAGTCCTCCCTTGATCGGTCTTGCGGCTCCCGAAAAACTCAGTTCTCCCGCGATTAAATAATCGTCAACGGCCGCATCCATTTGGCGGGTTGCTATGAGCAAGCCAATCGCAATAGGCAAGTCGTAAATCGGACCTTCTTTTCGCACATCACCTGGGGTCAGGTTTATGGTCGTTCGGGTTCGGCTCATTTTAAAGCCGGAATTTGTCAGAGCAGAAAAGACTCGATTTTGAGATTCTTTTACTGCTACGTCGGGAAGGCCCACCATGAACAGCTTTGGCTCTCCTTCCTCACCCGTATTGACCTCTACTTGGACTAACTTGGCTTGAATGCCTAAAAGGGTGGAGGAACTGACGGTAGCGAGCATGAATTTTATAAAGCTGGAGGCTTTTGCAACGGTATGGAAATTATGCTACTTGGAAACTTAAAAGTGTCTGGACCCTCGATCTGCATTCGCTAAGTCTATTTTTATGTTAGTTGGTCTAACCGGCAGTTTTGGCAGCGGAAAGTCTACTGTTTCCACATGTTTTAAAGAATTGGGAGCATCCGTTTTAGATGCTGATGCCATAATTGCAGAGATTTATGCGAATGACGCCGATTTCCTGTTAAAACTAAAAAACCGCTTCGGTGATTCCGTATTTAATTCAGACGGAACGGTTGATCGAAAAGCCCTTGGATCACGCGTTTTTAGTAATGCTGACGAGCTTCTTTGGCTTGAAAAAAAGCTTCATCCACGAGTTCTTGCCCATCGACTGGAAAAGGTCGCAGAAGATCCAAATGCCCTCTGGATTGCCGAAATACCTCTACTCTTTGAAAAAAACCTTGAAAAAGACATGGATCGTTCGATATCTGTTGTATCTTGTTACTCGTTAAGAGTTGCTCGACTGAAGAAACGCGGTTTCAGTCCCGAAGAAGTTGAAAAACGAAATTCCTTACAACTTCCTCAAATTGATAAAATCTCTAGGGCAGATTTCGTGATTCTAAACGACGGTTCTTTTGAGTTTCTCAAGAGGCAAGTGAAACTTCTTTTTGATAAGTTGACCTCCTAATTACGTATTGGCGCATATCTAACACGAAACCAGTGTTCAGCGATGTCAGGAGCAAGGCCTCAAATATTAAATTATATCCTACATCCAGCCTTTTTAAATAAATTCCAAATGGTTAGTCCATTATTAGACTGACACTTGATTATGTCCGAAGAAGACACACCAACCCAAAGCAGCCCTCCTGTGGCTGACGCCCCTGAAACGAGCAAAAAACCTGCTCCTAAACGTGCGACCAGAAAGGTCGCAAAAAAAGCTCCGCGAAGGGCCGAATCGGCCGATAAGTCAAAGGAGGAGGTCAGTAGCGAATCTAAAGACAGCCGGCCGAAAGAGCACAGCCCAGACCCTTCACCCAAGGACGACACTTTTGATCCCGGGAAGGAAGTTTCTTTTTCTTTTGACCCCAATGAAGTAGTCGATCCAAAGACTCCCAGTGCTGAAAGTAGCCCAGAAGACTCAAACGCGCCAAAGCAGGAATCGAAAAATAATAACAATCAAGGGCGACACCAAAACAATAGACAAAAATCGCGGAACGATTGGCAGCGTGGCAATTTCAAGAAAAAGCAGCCAAAGCACAACCACCCCAACCAGCAGAAAAAACACGCCAAGAAACGGCCACAGCATCAAAAGAAGCGCAGAGTAGCTGATTCTCTGAAACTACCCGTAGTTGGTAAGCTTCTTGAAGACGAAGTCATAGCGAATCTAGCTGAGCTAAAATTGCGAGCTGCTGAAAACTGCGGAGGTGGAGATCCTATAAAATTAAACGATTTCTACCAATTGCCACTTCTCGAATTGGTGGCGGCGGTTGAAGAATTGGGGATTGTATTAACCACAGCACCTAATCGAAGAATGCTTATAGACCTTCTGATCAAGAAGGCTTGTGAGCTGAAACGACAAATACTGGATACCGGACTGCTTTGGGTGACCGAAGAAGAAGGCGCATTTATCGTTCACGAGCACAGCAACTATGTTCCGCAACCTCAGGATTTCTTCGTTCCAAACTGTTTCATCAAACAATTCGGATTAAAATCTGGCCACATGGTGGATGTTCAAGCGCTACCCCAGGAAGGGGAAGGTTGTGGTTATGTGGTAGACCTTATGACTGCTTCGGGATTGAAACCTGAAGAAATTCAGCATGTGACTCCGTTTGAAGATTTAATTCCTTACTATCCGACTGAAAGAATAATCTTAGAGACCCCGGTTGAAGATGTTAAAAAACAGGATGTTTCCATGCGTGTGGTGGATGCACTCACTCCGATAGGTTTTGGTCAACGAGGACTGATTGTGTCTCCTCCAAGAACGGGTAAAACGGTTATTCTTCAGGGATTGGCGAACTCATTGGCCGCAAATAATCCCGATTCAGATTTGATCGTGTTACTCATCGATGAACGTCCCGAGGAAGTAACTGATTTCCGGAGGATGGTACAAGGGGAGGTGATTGCATCAACTTTTGATGAAGCCGCTGAAAATCATGTTCATGTCGCTGAAATGGTTATTGAGAAGGCAAGGCGTATGGTTGAGGTGGGCCGTCATGTTATCATTTTGCTCGATTCCATTACTCGTTTGGCTCGTGGCTATAATACGATAATGCCGAATAGCGGTAAGATTTTATCTGGAGGTGTTGAAGCGGGTGCTTTGCAAAAACCAAAACGATTCTTTGGTTCCGCTCGAAATATAGAGGGTGGCGGAAGTCTTACTATTATGGGTACGGCCTTGGTTGAAACCGGCAGTAAAATGGACGAGGTAGTTTTCGAAGAATTCAAAGGCACCGGCAACATGGAATTACATTTGGATCGAGCGTTGTCAGACAAACGGATTTTCCCGGCAATCAATCTCGAGAAAAGCGGAACACGCAAGGAAGAGCTTCTCTACCATGAGGATGAGTTGCCACGAATCTATTCATTGCGTCGTGCAATGAAAGGTGTGCCGGCTACCGAGGCCATGGAGATGCTTATAAACCGGATGAAAAAGACTTCCACCAATATTGAGTTCTTGATGCAGGTTAATCGTTAGTATTCAATTTGGTTTGTGAACTGTTGGGACGAAATCTCACTACAAATACTTGTTGAAAAAGGTGTAGTCGTCCCTGAGATACTTGATTCTTTGAAAAGCTCTCTTGAACCTCGAGAATCAGTTGTTGAAGCCCTCATCGTTGCCGGTCACACAACCGAAGAGGTCGTTCTCGGATTGTTGGCTAAGGAGTTTAGTCTGCCACTTATCGATCTAGCAGAGCTCGAATCCAGGCAAATATGTCGTGAGCCATTTGATAGGAAATTTTTAATCGATAAAGGGATCATTCTATTTAATCGAACATCCACTGAATGCAAAGCAGCCATTTTCGATCCTTTAAAGATGGATCAATTGGACGATCTTTCCTCAAGTTTGAGTCTGGATCTTCAAGCTTTTCTTAGCTCAAAATGTAAGGGCCGGTAATCCTCTTTCTGATGGACTCGCTCATTATCCAAAGGTGTTCAACGATTTGTATTATCACATGGTTCGTGCTGGTGAAGCGAGTGGTTTGGTCGATCAGGTGTTGAGTCCTCTCGCTATGTTCATGGAGAAGTCTCAAAGAACGCAGGGTAAAATCATCGCAGCATTGATGTATCCCGCTGTAGTGATGACCCTGGCAATTGTTATTCTAGGTGCATTGATGGTTTTCGTAGTTCCCAGGTTTCAGGCCATCTATGAGGACTTACTACGTGGAGCCTCTTTACCTGCTTTGACTCAGGTAGTCCTGGATCTCAGTAAGTTTGTACAATCAAATAGTTTGATAATTTTGCTACTACTGCTTGTTCGGATTATTGGCATGAAAGCATTAAGAGCGATGGATAATGGGCGGTATTTTTTGGATGCCTTGAAACTCCGAATTCTAGTATCTGGAGAACTAGTACGCATTAATGCCATAACGCGATTTTCCAGGACCTTAGGTACCTTACTGAAAAGTGCCGTTCCTTTGCTCGAAGCTTTGGAAATTACCAGCGCTGTTGTCGGAAACAAGGTGTTTCAAAGAGATCTGCAAGCGACTTATATTCGGGTTAGAGATGGCGATCCAATTTCGAGACCACTTAGCCAAGCTAATAATTTCCCGGACATGCTTTGTGGGATGATCGAAGTAGGGGAGGAGACCGGGAAAGTTCCAGAAATGCTTGAACGCGTAGCCGATAGCTACGAAGACGATCTTGATAATACTGTTTCTGCACTAACTTCGTCTCTGGAACCTATCATGATTGTATTTATGGCAGTCATTGTTGGTACCATTGTGATTGCTCTATTCTTACCCTTAATTGGGATTTTTCAAAATATGGCTACTTAATTGAGCCTCCTGTTTTTCTGTTAATCGGAATGAGAACTTTCGACTTTGAGGCTGAAGCGATCACCAGTTTTTCTGAGCTTTAGCTTCGATGAAAATGCCGTTGATAAGTTGCTAGAAGTGAGCGTCTTCCTTATTAAACCTTGAGCAACGACTCTTCCATCTTTTAATACGAGAGCGTGGGTGAATGCGGGTGTGATTTCTTCTACATGGTGGGTCACCAGAATGATCGGTAGTTCTGGTCGTTTGACCGCCAGTTGCTGGATGGTATTCAGGAAATGTTCCCGGGCGACCGGATCAAGCCCTGCGCAGGGTTCATCGAGAATAAGCACCTCAAGCTTTGCCATCATGGCGCGAGCAATTAGCAGTCTTTGTTTTTCGCCCTGCGAGAATGTCATCCATGTTTTGCCTTCGAGATAACGGCAACCAAGGAGCTCCATAAAATCGAGCGCACGTTGTCTGTCTTTTTTATAAATGCGGCCCCAATAATTAACCTGTGCGTACTTTCCAGATACGACCATATCCACCGCGGGCTCGTTCTCTTCGATACGTAATTGTATGGAGCTGGAAACGAGTCCGATTCTTAAACGTAACTCGTTCCAATTACTTCGCCCGAATACTTTACCTAAAACGGAAATGGAACCACTTGTGGGAGGGAAATAGCCCACGATCGATTTGAGTAGGGATGTCTTACCTGAACCATTGGGTCCGAGGATAACCCAGTTCTCGCCTTTTTGAACAGACCAGTCGATATGATCGAGGATAAATTTGTCACGTTCTATAGTAAGTCGGTTAACCGACAAGATGGTCTTGGAATCAACCATAAGTGAATGACAGATGTATCTTTTAAAAAGACCAGAAAAAAACCGGCCTCAATTTTGAGACCGGTTAGAAAATAAAAGGCTTTCGATAATTAGACCTGGCCGAAAATTGTCTTACCGACAGATAGCAAGTCTTCGCAACCACGGGCGATTCGAGCTGCCATGGCAGCCTCTCCTTTTTTGAGGTAACCGCGAGGATCGTAGGCTTTCTTATTACCGATTTCGCCATCGATCATCATGATGCCATCATAGTTCTTAAAAACGTGATCTACAATTGGGCGAGTAAAAGCGTACTGGGTATCCGTATCGATGTTCATCTTAATAACACCGTAGTCGAGAGTCTCCCGGATTTGGCTCAAATCACTTCCAGATCCACCGTGGAAAACGAGGTCAAACGCTGCTTCTGAACCATACTTGGCTGTTACGGCTTCTTGTCCTTCTTTAAGAATATCAGGGCGTAATTTTACGGCACCCGGTTTGTAGTGACCGTGGACATTTCCAAACGTGGCTGCAAAGGTGAATCTCCCAATGGAGGAAAGGGCTTCATGCACTGCGACCATGTCTTCTGTCGTAGTGTAGAGGTGTTCTTCAGGAGTGTCTTCAGATCCAGAAGCTCCATCTTCTTCTCCACCTACAACACCTGCTTCAACTTCAAGAATGATTTCATTCTCAACGCAAAGTTTAAGGTATTCTTGGGAGATTGCCATATTCTCTTCCAATGGAAGACCAGAGGCATCCAGCATATGATTTTGAAAAAGATTGTTTTCACCCTTTGCACGCCTCTTGGCGGTTGCTTCGATGAGCGGCTTCAAGAAGCTCGCTGCTTTTTCAGGTTGGCAGTGGTCCGTGTTTAGCGCGACTAGCACATCGTATTGCTCGGCCAAGCGGTGAGCTGCTTCCGCAAGAATGATACAACCATAGGCTGGGTCGCCGTTATTTAAGCCGGAGGCAAATTGTCCTGCTCCAGTTGAGAATTGGATGATTCCATCGGATTTACTGTCTGCAAAGGCCTTGAAAGCCGCGTTCAGAGTTGTGATGGATGTGCAGTTAATGGCAGGGTATGCATAACTGCCCTCTTGGGCTGCATCCAGCATTGCTGCGAATTGTTTAGGTGTTGCGATGGGCATGATCTGGCCTGTTTTTGGTGTTATCTTTGATCTAGTTAAAATTCGATATTTTTACGTGTAAGCAAAAGGTGATGATTTTGATGGCGAACAATCCAAACTATTCTTTGGTTTTCGCCGGTTTTTCTGCTGCTTTTTTCTTGGGTGGTCGTGGAGGAAATTCGAATCCTACCGAACCGTTTTTCTTTAATACCAAGAATGCTGCAAATGGTTTTTTGGTTCGTTTAGAAACAAATTTGTCTAGTTTGTCGGTTTTCCCATCGGTAAGAAGCTTCTTCACCTGCTCGGATGAGATCTCCTGATCCAGGATCTTTTTACTCATCCGGAATCCCTTATTTTCGCCATTGCTATTTTCAAGTCGCTCACGGCAGCCGTAAACATTGGGCGTCTCAAACACAGGAGTGTCATTAATTGGACATTTTCCGACGATAGGAAGTTCTTCGAAATTTAACGGTTCTCCCGACTCATCGTCTTCATTTCTATTTTCAAATTGGAATTTAATTTTCCATTCATCTGACAGAACGAGCGTTGCCACATAGGGTCTTCCTGCTTTCGAGCGAAATCCTTCCAGTGGGCCAATCTTCTTTTCCTTTAACAGCGTATCGAGCTCCTCGAGTGCGAGCTTTCTGTTTCCGATAACTTTATAAATGGTGACCTCTCCGTCCTTTGACTTATAGGAACGGAAATTTTCCATCATCTTTTCGTTGTCTGTTGGGCTTATAATTTCGATTTCAGTTGAGGATTCATCGTCGTCTCCGAAGTTCTTTACACTTTCTACGATTGTTTTCGTTTGGTCAGCGATCGCATTCATGAAGTCTTCTCTAGAAAGCGTTCCTTCTTCGATCTGGTGAAGACGGTGTTCCCATTCTCCTGTTAACGAAGGACTCGTTAAAGTTTCAGCTTTTAGTGCAATCAAGAAGTTCAAAAGATTCTCAGCTTTGCCAGTCGGAATGATTTCCTTTCCGTCTCGCTCCATGTATTTCAGTGCGTAGAGATGCTCTATTATCTGTGCGCGAGTAGCTGGAGTTCCCAATCCTTTTTCCTTCATGGCCTCGGCCAACTCTTCATCATCGAGGAGTTTTCCTGCACCTTCCATCGCGGAAAGTAAGGTTGCCTCTGAATAACGTGGAGGCGGTTTGGTTGCTTCCTGTTTGAGGTCTACTGAAACGATTTTGGCAGACGCTGGTCCACTATCGGATGCACTTAATGCTGGTAAGTTATCGGCACCTTGTGCGCCCTTACCGTAAATAGAGAGCCAGCCGGGGACGGCTAAAACTTTACCTTCAGTTTTAAACGTATGCTCCGCTGCAACCGACAATCGGGTTGTTACATCAAACTCAGCAGCAGGAAAGAATATGGCGATAAAACGACGTGCGATCATGTCGAACAATTTCGCTTCATCTGCATTCAAACTCTTGGCAGGTGCATTTGTCGGGATAATCGCAAAGTGATCACTTATCTGCTTATTATTAAAGATGCGTTTGTCCGGCTTGATCCAATCGTTCTGGAGCACCTTCTGGGAATGCTCTTGGAATTCTCCAGAGAGATTGGCCAGAGTTTCTTTAACGGTTGGAATATAATCCTCTGGAAGGGCCTTTGAGTCGGTTCTTGGGTAGGTAAGCATCTTGTGGCTCTCATACAACGCCTGTGCCAGCGAGAGGGTACGAGCTGCGCCGAAACCAAATCGATTGTTGGCTTCCCGTTGCAAGGAGGTCAGGTCAAATAAACGCGGAGGCATCTGCTTTGTGCGCTTTTTCTTTTCGCTCACCTCAGCGACTGGAGATTGTTTTACGGCTTCAACAATTTGCTCAGCTGTCGGAGCGTCCCAGATACGGTCTACTTTATCTAGAGAGTCGTCGGTTTTTTTCCAATTCTGTTTTTGGTATATGCCTTCGTATTGTCCTTCAGAGATTCCAAAATTGCCTGTAATTCTCCAAAAATCGCGCGGCTTGAAATTTCTGATTGCAAGCTCACGTTCCATAATAATCGCGAGGGTAGGGGTTTGCACCCGCCCTACAGTGGCCACTTGACCAGCACGCGAACCAAACATGCGTTTAGTGATAGCCCGGGTGCCATTGATGCCGATTAACCAATCGGACTCACTGCGGCAACGTGCTGCGTGTTGTAGCCCTAGCATCGAATCTCCTTCTCGTAGATTATTAAAGGCATCTTCAATCGCTCCAAGGGTCATGGACGAAAGCCATAGTCGTTTGACGGGCTTCTTGCATTTAGCGAGTTCAATGATGTATGTGAAAATCAGTTCTCCTTCGCGCCCGGCATCACAAGCATTGATTACGGAATCAACGTCTTTGCGCCCTAGTAGTTTCTTCAGTTCCTGGTATTTGGCTTTGGTGCGCGTGATCGGCTTTAACTCAAATTTATCAGGGACGATCGGGAGGCTCTTCAGGCTCCAAAACTTCAATTTTTTGTCTATGTCTTCTGGCATAAACAGCTCAACGAGGTGACCCACAGCAGAGCTGATGACATACTCATCGTTTTCATACCAGTCGCCATTTTTTGGCACATTCCCCAACGCCGTCGCCAAGTCTCGGGCTACGCTAGGTTTTTCCGCAATTATGAGGCTCTTCATAGATTAGTTAAGGGGAATTAAAAAGTGGTTCATGTTGCTTCGATGGTTCGGTCAAGGAGTCCGAGATATTCTTTGATAGAAGCTTCGGTTTCATTGCCCATATTATTAATTCGAAATGTTTTCGCCTTTATTTTCCCGTAACCTTGGTCCATCTGCGCATTGCAGTTGTTACGCAAGTATTTATTCATGGCGGGAATATCCAGGGTGTCGTCAGCGTTGCTTACACAACAAAGGGATACCGATTCATAGCCTGCTTCAGGGAAGAGACTCAGCCCCTTATTTTTTACCCAGTCGCGCACCAAGTTGTTTAGGTGGAGATGTCGGGCATAACGATTTTCGAGGCCTTCGGTATTAATAGTAGCTAACTGCTGCTTGAGAGCGTAGATGTGCGAAATAACCGGCGTGCTGGGAGTCATCCCCTTTTCATGGTTCTTTTGGAATTCATGAAAATCGAAATAGTAGCCACGATCAGGTACATTGGCGGCGCGATCCAGAGCTTTTTTACTGACGGAAAGCAAAGACATACCGGGTGGAAGTGCTAAGGCTTTCTGTGAGCCCGTAAGAATTACATCGATTCCAAGCCGATCTTTTTCGATGGGAACTACCGTAAAGGAACTAACCGTATCTATTATAGAGACAACGTCCGGAAAATCGCGCAGGACTTCCATGATTTCCTCCAACGGATTCATAGTACCGGTTGAAGTTTCGTTATGGATGAGCGTGATGGCATCAAACTCGCCTGTCTGGAGCTCACGACGAATGTCTTCTGGTTTGATTGCAACACCCCAGTCATATTGAAGGGCTTTGGTTTCTTTGCCGCAACGCTTGCTGACATCGAACCACTTATCGGAAAAGGCACCAGACATACAATTCAGTACGCCTTTTTGAACGACATTTCTCAAAGCACCCTCCATCAGGCCCCAAGCGCTACTCGTACTTATATAAACGGGGTCGTCGGTGTAAAAGAGCTTTTGCAGGTCGGGTTGAATCGATTGGTACAGCTCTACGAATTCAGGACTTCTGTGTCCGATCATGGGTGTCCCCATGGCTTTGAGAGTCTCTTCAGACACTTCTACCGGGCCTGGAATATAAAGTCTAAAACTCACAGTAAATTGGCTTTCAGGTTTTTTGGGAGCATTTCAATCCGGAATTGTCCGGCACAAAAAAAATACTTAAAAAGGTTAGTCGTCCTTGCTTCGTCAACCACGGAGTTCGTCAGTGGGTTAAAAAATATAGTTTCTTTCGATTATCTTCTAATTACAGAGCTTTTCCTGGTTGAGCGGGTTAACTTATTTAGGTCTTGAGGTTTTTTCACCATAAGAGAAACCTCCTTTCTTCTCGTTTATTCCTGTCTGGATATTCTTTAGTTCTATGCTAAAACGCATCTCCACGCGTGTTAATCAATCTCTGGAACGTTTTGCCCAATTCGCGGAAGACGTAATAATGGACCGTCGAGAGGGGAGAAGCGCTGCGATCTTTGCCGCTTTTTTGAAGCCACTCTCCGTTTTAATGAACGGATTAGTTCAACTAAGGCTATGGTTATACCAGCATCGAATTTTTCGGACACGACACCTGGGCTGCTTAGTGGTTGTAGTTGGCAATCTCACAGTCGGCGGCACTGGAAAAACTCCAGTGGTGGAGAAATTCGCCCGATCTTTAGCCTCAAGAGGTCGAAAAGTCGCCATTCTTAGTCGGGGGTATAAGAGTAACCCAGTTCCATTATGGAAACGCTTGGCTCGCCAGATCTCCCATAGAGGTGATCTTCCGCCCAAAGTTGTCAGTGACGGGAAAACGGTATTGCTTAATTCCGAGGAAGCCGGGGACGAGCCGTTTATGTTGGCCAGCAATTTACCAGGGGTGATGGTATTTGTAGATAAGAACCGGGTGAATGCTGGTTCCTATGCCATTCGTAAATACGGCGTCGATACGCTCATTCTTGATGATGGTTTCCAATACCTGCCTCTAAAAGGCCGGTTAAACTTGTTGCTCGTCGACAAGACAAATCCGTTTGGAAATGGGCAGCTTCTTCCCCGAGGAATCCTTCGAGAACCCATCAAACACCTGAAACGAGCCTCCTTTGTGTTCTTGACCAAATCAAACGGTGTTGCGGATCCACAGCTCGAAGCGCTGATTCGAAAGAACAACCCAACGGCAGATATCATCGAGTGCGCCCACAGGCCAAAATACCTGCAACGTCTGGATACCGGGGAAAAGCGACCGTTATCTGAAATGAACGGAAAGCGCATCGGAGCATTTAGCGCCATTGCGGACCATTATAGTTTTGAAGGGTTTCTTCGCCAAAACGGTGCGCAGGTCCTCTACACTCGCAGATTTCTCGATCATCATCGTTTTACTGACACCGAGTTGGAACACTTGTTTATGCAGGCAGAAAAGGAAGATTTAGAGTTTTTAGTAACCACTGAAAAAGACGCGGTTCGTATCCATAGGGATTTTCCCAAGACGATTCCTCTGTATTATTTGCGCCTGGAAATTGAAATATTATCGGGTGACCAGGACTTCGAGAAGGCCGTTTCTCGCATATGTTTTCCAGAAAACAAGACTGAGCTTTCATTCAGGCAGTCCAAAAACGTTCAAGAGGTCAGTTAGATTCTGAAGCTTTTAGTTGCTTTCCTCCCCTAACTATTCTTCAAAAAGAACCCTTTAATGCCGAATCTACCCAACCCATCTAAAACGCAGGATCTTGAGGTTAAAGATGCCCAAATCATCTTCAACTCAGTTTGGAACCAATTAGAGAGTAAACGCGGGCGCGAAAACATGCGCTTCCCTAAAGAATTGATCTGGCTCAATGGTGCTCCAGGTTCGGGGAAGGGAACTCAAACCGGCTTTATTATGGGCTTCAGAGACCTAACCGACGGTCCGGTCGTGGTAAGTGATCTACTCACAAGTCCGCAGGCTCAGAAGATGAAAGATGCTGGAAATATGGTGGGAGACCGGGAAGTGCTCATTCTGGTATTCGATGAACTGTTAGAATCTCGCTACCAGAGCGGAACGGTGGTTGATGGATTTCCCCGGACCAAAGTCCAGGTCGAGTGTTTAAAACTACTATATCAAAAACTCCGGGAGTTACGTTCCCAGTTTTATTATACGGAACTACAGCAACATTTCCCTAAGTCTATTTTTCACATCATGGTGCTGTTTGTGGATGAACAGGAGAGTGTAACTCGTCAGATAAGCCGTGGTAAACAAACCCGTGAGCATAATGAAAAAGTTCGGGCATCGGGCGTAGGGCAACTTAACGTAGAACGCTTAACTGACTTTGATGAAAATACGGCTCGCCGAAGGTACCGTACGTTTAAGGAAGGCACCTACGAGGCCCTCAAAGATTTACAGCAGATATTCCACTACCATTACATTAATGCCCATGGTTCGATGGAAGAGGTCAAGGAGCGTATCGTCCGCGAAATGCGCTATCAAAGTTCCCTTGAACTCGGTGAACGTACTTTTGACCGTCTGCGAGTTATTCCAATTGCCGAGGAGATCGTTCGACACGCTCGCCAGGATTTGGTCAAGCGACTGGATGACTACGCGGAGAATCACCAGGAGTTGTTTGAGAAAATAGCTGGGCATATTAATGATAAGTTCATGCCTATTATTATTAGGCATGCCATTTCCGGCATGGCATTGATAAATTCCGAAGACGCCACCTTTCACGATCCTCTGGCACTTCAGATCTTATTAGATATTTTTTCCGAGCGAGGGTATCACACCTCTATTGATGTTCGAAAACGCGAATCTGCTTCGAAAGTGAATCTCGAAACAGGTGAGATCGAATACACGAGTAAACGAATATATTCTTTTCGCGTTCGATTTAGTGGCAGTGAGATTCGCCGAGGTTAGTGATTTTCGGATAATAATTTATATTCATTTATGGACACGCGCTATTTCGATCTAGCTAAAGTATTAACGGGTCATTCCACCCAGGTGAGTCGTGGAGATAAGGTGCTTATTGAGTCGTTCGATGTGCCAGATAATATGGTAATTGCACTCATTCGTGAAGTCCGGGACTTAGGTGGTATTCCCTTCGTTTCGAATTACCATGCATCGGTAAACCGTGAACTCTTGATGGGGGCAACGGATGATCAATATGCTTACGACTCGGCCCTGATGATGGAGCAAATGCAGGGGGTGGATGTGTATATCGCATTGAGGGGAGCTCACAATATTTTCGAAACCTCCGACGTGCCCGGTGAAAGGATGCAAACAGCATTAAAGCATTACAGACCTGTCCAGGACTACCGGGTACAAAAGACGCGTTGGGTTGTGCTTCGTTGGCCGACAGCTGCCATGGCCCAACAAGCGCAAATGAGCACAGAAGCGTTTGAAGATTTTTACTTTCGCGTGTGCACCATGGATTATGGGCGGATGACAGAGGGCATGGATTCGCTCAAAGCCCTCATGGATAAAACAGATCAAGTACATATTAAAGGGGAAGGTACCGATCTAAAGTTTTCTATTAAAGGCATAGGTGCTGTCACCTGTGGTGGCCTGCGAAATATCCCCGATGGTGAAGTATTTTCCTGTCCCATTAAAAACACAGTAGAAGGAGTCCTGCAATACAATGCGCCGACCGTCTACCAAGGTTCGTCGTTCGACAATGTTCGTCTAGAGTTTGTCCAAGGCAAAATCGTCAAAGCTACAAGCTCTGATACACGACGTCTCAACGAGATTTTGGATACCGATGCAGGTTCTCGATTTATCGGCGAATTTTCATTGGCCTTTAACCCACACATCACTCGGGCTATGAGGGATATTCTTTTTGATGAGAAGATCGCCGGCTCTTTTCATTTTACTCCAGGCCAGGCTTATGAAGAAGCTGATAACGGCAATCGTTCGCAAGTTCATTGGGATATGGTTTGTATTCAAACTCCTGATTTTGGCGGAGGTGAAGTTTGGTTCGATGATGAGTTGATTCGTAAAGATGGCCTTTTTCTCCCGGAGGATCTTCAGAAATTAAATCCCGACTATCTGTTGGGAACTGTCTAAACTCCTATGTCTCAAGCTCCAGTAGATCCTTCTATTTCTAATTTTATCAAATCGTTGCCGAAGACAGAAACTCATCTTCATATAGAAGGAGCAGTGCCGTGGGAGTTATTGCAGGAAACCTTTCCTGGTGAGTTTGAGAAAACACCCGATGCCTGGGCGGCTGATTTTAAGTACGACTCGTTTACGCAATTTGAAAACGAAGTTCTCCATTATGCGGGTTGCTATTATACCTCCCCGGAGCGCTACCATGAATCGGCGAAACGAGTGTTCCAGCGTCATCTCGATCAAAATGTCCGCTATGTCGAAACCAGCTTTCATTTGGGCATTCTGGAAATAATAGGATGTTCGGGACCTGATATTATTGATGCGATTAGATCTGCTGTTCCTGAAGGCCTCGAAGTGAGGATTTTTATGGGTATGCTTCGTGACCATTATCAAGGAGATTTGATGGAGGTGATAGATGACATCCCCAACTGGGAAGGACTTGCTGGCATCGATATGCATGGTCACGAAACGATTGCCTGGGAACGCTGGGCCGGTGATATTTGGAAGAAAGTTCGTGATGCGGGAAAGTTCACCAAAAGCCATGCCGGCGAATTTGAAGGTGCCAACGATGTGAATGCCGCTTTGGACCTTCTTGGCACAAAACGTATTCAACATGGTATCGGCGCAGCTTATGATCCGACGACGCTTCAACGTCTGCTTGATGAAGGTATCGTGCTTGATATGTGTCCAGTGAGCAACGTGAAGCTTAGATCTGTGGAAGATGCCAAAAAACATCCAATTCGTGATCTATTTGACGCCGGTGTAAAATTAACCGTTAGCACCGATGACCCTACTGTGTTTGGAAACGATCTTGTGCATGAGTATGATTTGCTCATGTCCCAACTGAACTTCTCCAAGCAGGACGTGGTCAAAGTCGTGCGTAACGGATTCGATGTAGCTCTGGTTGATGAGCCTACACGCCAAGCGTGGATATCGGAATTGGGCGAAATTGAGCTCACCCTCTAGTTTACTAATCCAATGATCCAAACATTAGAGGTTGAGGCGGGCACCAGCAAAGTCCGGGCCGATAAATGGGTCAGTAGTAAAATGCACGACCTCAGCAGAATGCTTATTCAAAAAGCGTTTGAGGAAGGTTTGGTAAAATTAAACGATAAGGTTATTTCCAAGTCTACAAAACTGGTTGGGGGAGATCTTGTTCAATTTCAACTACCTGAAATCAAACCGCTAGATCTGACTCCCCAGGATATCCCACTAAACATCATCTACGAAGATGAGCACATGGTAGCCCTGGATAAACCCTTCGGCATGATCGTTCACCCCGGAGCCGGAACCGGAAATGATACCCTGGTGCATGCCCTTCTTCATCATTGTAAAGGTGGGTTAAGCGGCATTGGTGGGGTGGAGC
>Ga0114999_10003100_pt1 | contig 21237 bp, 19 predicted proteins | sample ArcticOcean_MG_C_3_FD_89820 | JGI IMG/M metagenome (GOLD analysis project Ga0114999, IMG submission 89820) | Marine microbial communities from western Arctic Ocean - ArcticOcean_MG_CB8_126 | ecosystem: Environmental > Aquatic > Marine > Oceanic | place: Arctic Ocean: Canada Basin | collected...
CACACCGCAGATCAACTGCCAGCTCTTCGCTGCTCATTTCACCGCGGATCGCTGCCACCAGGCGATCGACCGTCACCGGCCTCGCCGCACCATCAACGACTGCCGTCGCATCCTCTCCTGGTGCCGTGGCGAGCATGCCTTTTTCGGGATGTTCGAAAATCGTGCCTTCGCTACCTGTGATCTCAAAACCACTCATCCCACCGGTCTGCACCCAGGAGGCTTCCACCGTGCCCAGTGTGCCATTGGCGAAACGAAGCCAGGCGATGCCGTGGTCGTCGACATCCGGATAGATGCCAGCCGCATTGCCGATCGTCGCCATCACCTTCTCAACAGGGCCAAGCACACTGATCAGCCGATGCACGGCATGTGTGCCCATATCCATGAAGGCACCGCCACCTGCCAGATCAGGTTGGGTAAACCAGTTCACATCAGGCGAGTCGAACCACCGTCCGTAGGCGGCGTGGTGTGCATTGCGATAGCGCGCGTGAGTGATTTTTCCCAGGCTGCCACTGGCTACGTGCGCGATCACACCTTGCATCTGAGCGGTGAAGGGCTGGAAATAACCCATGTGTACGATCGTATTGTGCTTCTGAATGAGGGCGTGCAACTCCACCGCATCTTTGGCCGAGGTGGTAAATGGTTTTTCGCAGAAGATCGGCTTCCCCACGGGCACCGCCGCCTGCAGCAGCGGCACATGCTGTGTGTTCGCCGAACAGATGATGAAACCATCCACGTCATCTCGCGCCAGCGTCGCTTCCAGGTCGCCACTGTATTCGGCACCAGCGTCGGCGGCGTATCGCTGGCCACGATCGGCTACATCGTCATAGATGACGGTGACATTGCGATCGTCGTTGTCGGCTATGTTCTTCAGGAACCCTTTGGTGTGCACATGTGCCGCACATAGCAGGCCAAGGCGGACCATTTCTCTCTCCTTCTGAGTTTTGATTGTCTTTGACTTCAAGATCCGGCAGGAACCCCCTGTCGTCCACACCTGGCGCCAAACCTCTTTGACGGAACATTCCCTTGGGCATCGCCGCTGACATCATCCTCATCGTCGTCGCATCGCTGGTCTTTGGCGCCATCGCGCATCGACTACACCAACCGGTCATCCTAGGATACATCGTCGCCGGTGTTTTTCTGGGGCCCTCGGTAACAGGCAACGTGCACGACGTGCACGAATTAGAGCTACTCGCCGAAATCGGTGTTGCCTTGCTCCTGTTCGCCGTCGGCCTCGAATTTTCCTTCGGCGAACTCAAGCCCGTGCGCCGCATCGCCCTCATCGGCACGCCTCTGCAGCTGATGTTGAGCATGGCCTGGGGTTACGGTGTGGCCCGCTGGATGGGGATGGAATCGCTGCAGGCTGTGTGGTTCGGCGGCATGATCTCCATCTCCAGCACCATGGTCCTGCTGCGTACGCTCATGAGCCAGGGATGGATGGGCACCCTGTCGAGCCGCCTGATGATCGGCATGCTCATCGTGCAGGATCTGGCTGTCGTTCCTCTGCTGATCATATTGCCTGGACTTTCACAGCCGGATGTGGGTCTGGCGCAGCTCGGCATAGCTGGGTTGAAGGCTGCCGTCTTCCTCATCTTGATGATCGTCGTCGGCCTCCGCCTCATTCCGGCGATCTTACGCGCCATCGCCGGCTGGAACTCACGCGAACTGTTTCTGCTCACCGTCACTGCCCTCGGCCTAGGGATCGGCTACGGCACGTATCTCTTTGGCCTCTCCCTCGCCTTCGGTGCCTTCGTCGCCGGCATGGTCCTGTCCGAATCCGACTACGGCCACCAGGCCCTCAGCGACATCATCCCCCTGCGCGATCTGTTCGGCCTGTTGTTTTTCGCCTCCGTTGGTATGCTCCTCGACCCGAGTTGGCTCTTCGATCACATCACCGAGGTGGCCATCGCCGTAGGACTCGTCGCCATCGGAAAATGTGTCATCTTCGCCGGTATCAGCCGTCTCTTCGGCTATGGCAATGTCATCCCCTTCGCCGCAGGACTGGGCCTGTTTCAGGTTGGCGAGTTCTCCTTCGTCCTGGCTCGTGTAGGTCGGGAGTCGGGCGCCATAGACGACCACCTCTTCTCGCTGGTCCTTGCCGTCGCCCTCGTGACCATGTTTCTCACCCCCCTCGCGACGCGACTCACAGCGCCCCTCTACAGATTGCTGCAGCGCCAGAACGCGTCTGATCCCCTGGCGACGGTGAATCTGCCAGTCGATGGCCTGCACGATCATGTCATCATCGCCGGGGGGGGCCGAGTGGGCCAGCATATTGCCGCCATCCTGCAGCGACTCGACATCCGTTTTGTCATGATCGAGCTGAACCACGTGCGTCTTGAACAGTGCCAGCAGGCAGGCCTCCCCGCCATCTATGGCGATGCCAGTCAGGTAGTGGTCCTGGAGGCGGCCGGCATTCATGAGGCCCGGCTGCTCATGGTGACCCTACCGAATGCGGTATTGGCTCTGCAGATCACCGGTGCCGCCCATCAAGTGAATGATGAGCTCCACATCATCGCTCGCGCCGCCGATATCGATCAGATCCGCGATCTGCACGAGAAGGGTGCCTACGAGGCGATCCAGCCGGAATTCGAGGCGAGTCTCGAATTTCTGCGCCAGGCACTCATCCATCTCGACTTTCTGCCCGGACAGGTGGAGCGCTTCACAGATACCGTCCGCCACGAGCTCTATTCTCCCCTGTATACCGAGGGCGACGCGAGGGCCGTTGAAGAATTGCTCGCCACAAGCGGTTTAGAATTGGCGTGGATCGAGTTGCCCGCCCACAGTCCGTGTGTCGGCCACAGCATCGGCGAACTCTCCCTGCGAACTCGGACCGGTGCCTCCGTTGTCGCCATTTTGCGTGACGGCACGAACCACACGAATCCTGGTCCCCAATTCCGCTTCGAAGCAGGTGATCGGGTTGGATTCGTCGGCGACCCTGATCAGGACCACGACTTCGCGCGACTCGCCGCACCACCAGAATCTGACGTTGACACCGAAACTGGCGCCTGAGCATTGCAGCCAACTGCACCCGGTACCCCCCACGACCCAGCCCTGTCCATGCGCAGTCTCTACGGGCTGTTTTTCCCTCTCGCCATGTCGGGGGCTTTCTTTCCGATCGCCCGCCCCATCGTTTCAGCAGCACTGGCTCGCACGCAAGATCCAGAGCTGGCCCTGGCAGCCTTCTCCGTTCTGCTTAGCCTCACGACGCCACTGATCTCACCCCTGTTCAGCATTCGTCAGATCGTCACTGCCCTGTGTGTCGATGCCGACATGGTACGCCGACTCGGACGAGTCGTGTTGGTCCTCGGCGGCGTCGCCACCGTGCCTCTGCTGGTCCTGTCGATTCCATCGAACTTCCTCGCCTTCACCGAGCAAATTCTTGGGATCCCCCATGCCATCGCTGCCCTTGGTCCGCCGGCGATGTGGTTGATGGCGACATCACCCTTGCTGACCATCGGCCGCGCCTACTATCAAGGGGTTTTGGTCAGTTTCGATCGCGCCAATCCGATTGGCCTCGGTGCGCTTTTCTATCTGACCGCGTCGACCCTCGGCGTCTTTGGCGCCGTGTCGATGAAGATCCCTGGCGCCGTCGCCGCCGCTGTGGCTTTAATGGCAGGCAATGCGGTCTACGTCCTCACCGTGTGGTGGCCGACGCGCCGACTACGACAGGGCGAGCCGCCACACATGCCACACCGCGTCGACGATTTCGATGAAGAGAAGCGCTCCACTCGCTACATCCTGAGCTTGTATCGCCCCCTCGCAGTCGCCGCCGGCCTCTCGGCCTGCCTGGAGCCGCTGATTCAAGCGGCCATGGCGCGCACACCAGAGACGATGACCTCTCTCGCCGCTTACCCCGTCTGTATTTCAGTGATCTGGCTCATGCGGACCCACCTGTGGAATGCACAACAGGTCGTGATCGCGCGCGTGAAGGATCCCGTCAGCTATGTCGCCGTGCGCCGGTGGATGTTGTCCCTGAGTCTCGGAACAACCGCCTTGCTGGCGGTTTTCCTCTGGCCCATAGCAGGGGATTGGTTTTTCGGTGACGTCATCGGTCTGACCGGGCAAGTTCGGGAGTACGCCTGGCAGGGGTACGCGCTGCTGGTCGTCGTCCCCTTCATACAAGGTTGGCGGTCCCTCTACTCGGGCACCCTCGTGGCCCTGGGAACGACGCAACGAATCCAGAGCGCCGCCGTCGCCAAGGCCATTGTGCTGATTGCGGCCCTCGTCATTGGCGTGGTAGACGGTCGTCTTCCGGGGATCTTCGTCGCCGTTGGTGCGCTGTTACTGGCTGAACTCACAGAGGTGCTTTCCCTGCAAATCGCCGTGCGTCGAAGTTGGGCCCGCTGGGTCCAACCCTCATGAAATTTGTCACGCGTCGGCGAGAATGCCGTCGATGCGTTGCAGTTCCTCGTCCGTGAAGTCGGGCGCTGACAAGGCGCCCACATTCTCTTCGATCTGCTCCGGGCGACTGGCACCGATGAGTGCTGTCGTCACTTCTTCCCACCGCAGCACCCACGCCAGGGCCATCTGCGCCAGCGTCTGACCACGTTCCTGGGCTACGTCATTCAACTGACGCAATTGCGCCACCTTCTCCTGCGTCACGGCGGCCTCCTTCAACGATCCGTGCGCACTGGCCGCCCGCGAATCCTCTGGGATTCCATCCAGATAGCGACTGGTAAGCAAGCCTTGAGACAACGGGCAGAAGGCGATGCAGCCAATCCCAACCTGGGCGAGTGTATCCAGCAGCCCGTCCTCCACACGCCGATTGAGCATGCTGTAAGAAGGCTGATGGATCAGGCAGGGCGTACCGAGATTCCGCAGAATGGTCGCCGCCGCCCGCGTGCGATCCGGATCATACGACGAGATCCCCACATACAGCGCCTTCCCCTGGCGCACGATGTGATCGAGGGCACCCATCGTTTCTTCCAGAGGCGTCTTCGGATCGGGCCGGTGGTGGTAGTAAATATCCACATAGTCGAGACCCATCCGCTGCAGACTCTGGTCGAGACTGGCAACCAGATACTTGCGCGAACCAAGATCGCCGTAGGGCCCCGGCCACATATCCCAGCCCGCCTTGGAAGAGATGATCAGCTCGTCGCGATGGGACGCCAGATCGTTGGCCAGAATCTTGCCGAAACTGTCTTCCGCTGAACCCGGAGGCGGACCGTAGTTGTTGGCCAGATCAAAGTGCGTGATGCCCAGATCAAAGGCGCGCCGCACCATCGCCGTCGCCATGTCGAAATCGGCAACAGCACCGAAGTTGTGCCACAACCCCAGCGACAATGACGGCAGATCCAGGCCACTGCGACCGCAGCGGTTGTAGGTCATGTCGTCGTAACGATTCTCGCCTGCCTGCCAGCTACTCATGTTGTCTCCATTGCCAGTTTATTCAAATCCGATCGCGCTTTGTCGCTTTCAAGATGACGAACTTCGGATTGCTGGCAATGATCTCACCATTTCCGAACAATCGTCGCAGCTTCGTGTGATACCCCAGATGGCGGTTACCCACAACCCACAGCGACCCCCCTGGCTGCAATGCCTTGCGCGCCTGCTGAAACATCCGCCACGACGCAGCGTCTCCCATAGCCTGCTGCTGGTGGAAGGGTGGATTGCACAGGATCAGATCCACCGAATCGGCCTCCACGCCACCGCAACCATCCGCCCAGTGGAAGGTGATGTCACGCTCGTCACCGAAGGCTGCCGCCACATTCTCACGCGTCGAAGCGATGGCCATGGCCGACTCATCCGTGAAGACGAGCGCCGCCTCCCGATGGTGCCGACCCGCAACGATACCGAGCACGCCATTGCCGCATCCCAGATCGACGATGCACCGTGCCTGCGGCGAGCGCGGCAGATGCTCCAGCAGGAATCGCGTCCCCACGTCGAGCTGCTGGCGCGAAAACAGCGCCGCGTGATTCGACAGCTCCAACTTCGTGCCGTCGAGGCAGTATCGCGTTGGATAGGAATTGGCCGGCACGTCCAGCGCCGTATCGAGCGTGCCGTGAATGAGCCGAGCCTTGCGCCGCGCCAGCGACGTGCGCGTCGGACCGATCAAGCGTTCGCACAGATCCAGCGTCGATGTGTGGATCTGCTTCACCATTCCGGCACCGACGATCACCGTGTCGGCAGTCAGATGCGGGCGAAGCCGATGCAGCTGATCCTCCAGCAGAGCCAGACTCCTCGGCACCTTGAACAGCAACACATCGAAGGGCGCCGGTTGCTGCAAAGAGTCGAGCAGCGAGACACCCTCTCCATCGATTCCATTCGCCTCGAGATTCGCGCGCGCGCCGGTATGCGCAAGCCACGAGTCCGACTGCATCTGCACGATCCACTGAGCGCTCGACTTGCCAGCCCCGGCCAACGCCCCGGCCAACGCCACGGTCAGCGCGCCGAAGCCGTCATTCACCACCAGCACCGACCCACCACCCAGGTCCAACTCGGCAAGATGCTGCAGCACATATTCATCCGCCGCATCCCAGGCACGCAGCGTCTGGCGCGCCAGCCGCGGAAACCGGTCGAGAGTGAATTCCCCCTGCCCAACGCTAAGCAGCCTGTCGGTTCCCTCAACCATGAACGACTCCTCGATAACTCATGAACACCTCATCGATCGGCTGCAACGACCGGTGACTGACGGCATACTCCACCCCACACTGTTTCATCAGCGTGAGCGCCAGACTCGGCTCATTCGGGATGCTCAAACCGATCTTCATCATGCGAGCCACTCTTCGTGTGGATACTGGTTGTCGGTACGGGTGATCGAGCTTACTATCGATCATCTTCAAAGGAGAATGATTTTATGCCCTCGCTCAACGTAGGAGACACGGCACCCGCTTTTTCCGTGCAGAACCAGGATGGCGACACGGTGACCCTGGATCAATATCGGGGCAAATCGGTCGTGCTGTGGTGGTATCCGAAAGCCGATACACCTGGCTGAACGATTGAAGCCAACGGATTCCGTGATCGAATCCAAGAGTTCAACAGTCGCAATGCAGTCATCCTCGGGATCAGCTGTGATTCTCTCGAGGCGAACAAAGCATTCAAGGAGAAGTTCGACTTCCCCTATGATCTGCTCTGTGATACCGACAAGAGTGTCAGCGTTGCCTACGGAGCGTCACCTGACGCCTCGACCAACGCATCGCGCATCAGTTACATCATCGATGCTGATGGCAAGATCGCCAAGGTTTATGAGACAGTAAAACCTGCAGATCATCCCGCCGAGGTCCTCGCCGACCTCGGCTAGCATCAAACACGGGACGGGCGGCACAGATCGCTCGTCCCGTTTTCAATTCTTCACGAACTCCCACCTTCAGAAGATCCCATGACACAGATCACGTCCACCGTCGATTTTGACCAGGACGGCAAACAAGTCGGCTGGCTCCGAGTGCCACATTCGGTAACGCGCAGCGCCTACGGCGTCCTGCCGATTCCCATCGCCGTCTTGCGCAATGGTGACGGTGCGAAGCTGATGCTCAGCGCCGGCAACCACGGTGACGAATACGAAGGTCAGGTCGTGCTGACGCGGCTGATTCAGCAACTCGAAGCCAGCGACATCCGCGGCACCCTCATCATCCTGCCAGCGCTGAATCTTCCCGCCGTCCTCGCCGCCACACGCGTGAGCCCCCTGGATGCTGGCAACCTGAATCGCGTCTTCCCCGGTGATCCCAATGGTGGACCTACATGGAAGATCGCCGACTACATCGAGCACGTGTTGATGCCGAAGGTCGACGTCGTCGCCGACTTTCATGGCGGTGGTGCGTCCCTCGATTACCGGCCTCATGCCAGCACCCACTACGGCCCGGACGCCTCCGACGAACACAAGCAGAAAAGCTTGGCGATTGTCACCAAGTTGGGCGTGCCACATGTGATGGTCTTCGAACGCCGCAACAAGACGGAAGGATTTCCCGATGCCGCCATCCGCCAGGGTGTGATCTCCATCGGTGGCGAATACGGTGGCATGGGATCGGTCTTTCGCCCCGGCGTGCAACTCGTGCAGACCGCCGTCGAACGCCTGCTGGCGACGCTCGGCATCAAAGGTGAACTACCTGCCAATCTGCCTGAACCAGAGATCCTGCACATTCCGGTACCCAAGGCCCACGTCTACGCACCGGAACCAGGTGTCTTCGAGCCAGCCACCGAACTGGGAGACGCTGTCCGCGAAGGTGATCTGTGTGGCCATGTATTGTTTCCCGAGAATCCCTCCCGCGAACCCGTGCCCGTCACCTTCAATGGCGATGGCGACGTCGTCTGCAAGCGCCACCCGGGCCGAGTAGAGGCCGGTGACTGTGTCGCCCACCTCGCCGCGCCCTGGCACGCCTGATTCAGCGACTCAACCACAGCCGCACATAGTGGCGGCGATCCTCCATCGTCGGATGGTCCTCAAAGGCCGTGCGATTGTGCAGGATCCAGCGGTTATTCGTGAACAACATCTGCCCCGGCTGCAGATCAAACTCCACCATCAGATCCTTGCGCTGCAGCTGTGACTCCACCGCCGCCAGCGCCACCGACTGCGCCTCGGACAGAGGCGTTGCCGCTTTTTCGTGACCCACCTCGATGTAGTAGGCCATGTAGCGCATGACCAACTCGTCGCCCTGGCGCGCAAACAGATGGTGCGGCGCAAAGGGAAGTTCATCGGCCCCGTGCTGCGAACGCCGATCAAACAGAAACTCGCCGTACAGCGTGTCCATATCGGCGCCCTGCCGCCACAACTCGTCGTGCACCGTGCAGCCACTGATCAACTGACTACGCCCACCGGACTTCGCCGTACGCTGACACAGCAAGCCGATCACATCGGGCAGCGCCGGATTGAATGCGTTGTCTGTGTGGAAGGTGCTCTCCGCATTGGTCACCGAGAACCGCGCACCCCCCGTGACCGACTGCCCCGTGTCACGCACATCGTAGAGCAGCGTCCCCTCGACATTCTGGGCAAAGGGGGCGCCAAGCAGTTGCCCCACCGCCCAATAGGCCGTCACCGCATCAGCACGAAAGAACCGAGCCTCATCAAGTTCCTCGATAAGCACAAAGCCGCGCCCCGCCTCGATCTGCTCACGAAGAGGAGCCACCTGTTGCGCACAGTTCGGCATCGCAGCCGGATCGATACGAGATTGCGTCACGCCATCCGGGTCCGTCGCCGCAACGAAAGCCTCCAATTCGGCCAACGCCGATTCTGTCAGTTTCGTCAGCCACTGATTGGGCCCATCGACACTCTCCGCCGACCAAGCCCGCGCGCCCCCCACCTGCTCGTATGACCCCACTTGCTCTCCTGTTCCCAATCGTAATCGATCAAATACCGGAACATTCAATGTAGAATGAATGACCCTCGATCCCGAGTGGGCCCACATTTGGCGTGCGCTACAGACATCTGATAGTGTCTGTCCCGCAGCAGACAATTCACCAACGCCCAAGCCAACAGAGGGAGACCACCATGCATTGCCGCATCGCCGACACTGAAGAAGATCCTTTCAACTCGCCCAAGGGAGACTTCGGCGCCGTCTTTCGAGAGATGTTCACCGTCGAAAAAACGAAGTGCCCCTTCGATCTTGAGCATGTGACCATGCCACCGGGAAAGAAGAACTTCCCCTTCCACTCGCACGGCGCCCTGTGGGAGATGTACTACGTCATCTCCGGATCGGCGAAGATGCGCACCGACGAAGAGACCGTCGAACTCAATGCTGGGGATGGCTATCTGTGTCGACCCGGACTCGCGCATCAAATCATCAATGACACGGAACAAGACTTCGTCTACCTCGTCATCTCCAATGATCCTCCCTACGATGCCTGTTACTACCCCGACAGTGGCAAACTGTTGCCGCGTGGCCAGAAGCTGTGGGATCCCATGCCGGAAAAGAACGTCTTCTGGCAGCCCAACGAACCGGCCACCTATTTCACCGGCGAGGAGTAGACCCAGATGAGTAGACGCCCATGAGTGTCAGTGCCGAACAGCGACAGCAATGAGAAAACGTTGGCTACTTCATCGTCCGAGGCCTCGTCAACCGACAAAACTGAAGCGATCCACCGGGCGCTGATGGACAAGGCGCGCGACGTCGCCGAATCCGGTGACTACAGCCGCGACAAACTCCTCGAAACAGTAGCCCGGGATTCTCCTAAAGACGTTCCCCTGCCCAAGCGTTTCCGCCAGCTGAACAACCTCGATGTAGAGTTGCTCAAACTCATTTGCCATTGGGCTTCGCCGCCAGGATTAATTGATCGCCGCCTTCGACGCTGGCTACACCGAAGGCATAGGGCGCATGAGCGAAGGGCCGGTTTGCCCGAGCTAATAGGGCACGATCAGCCCGCGTCGATTCGCGCCATTCACCGCCGCGTAAACCGCTCCAACAAACCCCGCACCTGCACTGCTCGAACACCAGGCGCCCCCGTCAGATCGTAGACATCATCCCCAAGCGAACGCCCGATAATCGCTTCCACACCCATCAAGTGCCGTCCCCTCACATACGCATTCGCATCACTCAACCCTTGCACGATCGACGGCAGCGCCCGCTCACCAAGACCTGACCGAGCATAGGCGCCCACGGCGACGGTCCGCACCGAAGCCTGCGGATGCTCCAACCACACGCGACCAGCAGAGCGCTCAAAGTCGTCGCCGTAGAGAGGTCGCAAAGCACCCGGCAGGGACACCTTCTTTCCCCATCCCGCTTCGAGTTCGTCACGCGTCCACGCAAGAGACTCATTGAGATGACACAGATTGCAGGCATTGGGCATGCCCGTTGCCAGCACACGACGCTCCGTCGGCATCGAAATCCGATGCGAGCGGTTGTAGGTCTCGAAGCCCTGCACGATGCGTGGCATATGGCAATCGAGACACGATGCCGTGTCTTTGTCGTGCAGAGAGTGCGCCTCTGCTGCATCTGTTGACGCCTTCTCCTCGTGACAATCCACACAGGCCTGCAGATGTTCCTTCCGGTCAGGCGCACCCGCCCATTGCCCTGCCTCGTGCGTATTGTGACAGTCCGTGCACTTGATCTCACTCGCACAAGCACCGGACGCCAGCTCGATGGACTCCATCGAATTAACCCCAGCCGACCCATCGGGCCAGTTGTCCTGCGCTGCTTCACCGGAGTGATGACACTGCAGACAGAGAGCATTCACTACGTCCTTGCGCTCTCGTGCCCCCTCATGCGGTGGTGTCCAATTCGCCAGCAGTGGGTGAGTGGGGACGAATCGTGGCAGCGTTGATCTTGCATCCTCGGCGTGTTCACGCCCACCAAAGTGGCAACTCTCGCAGCTGATCCCCACCGTGACGAAACGATCCATCGGCAAGCGCACACTACTCAGCAGCGCCTCGTCACCCGTCTCCTGTGCCATGTCTCGCACCGTCTTTGGAGTCACACCTGGAAAGGGCGGAAAACCGGAGAGCCGACCGAACTCGGTGAGGATCTTGTAGAAGCGCAGATCATAGGGATACGTATTGTGGCAGCGAGCACAGCGTTCGTTGAAGGGCAGCTGATCAGGCACGAAGGGATCGTAGCGCACAGATCCATCGTCGAGATACTCCGAACCCGGATACTCCGTCGGTTCCAGATAGCTCTGCGGCAACCAGCGCCCGGCCACGATCGACCACGCAAAACGCAGGCGTGTCTCTTCCACATAGAGCGGATGACCCGCCTCTTCCGGGCCTTCGATCTGGACGGCGACGTAGTCCTGTTCGTAACGCGATCCCACCGTGCGGATCACCCGGAAGGTGCGCTCCTTCTCTTGCTTGGCATCCTCTTCTGCAGTCTGGTACGCTTCTGCAGTCCGGTAATAATCGACGAAATATTCCCCGTCATCTTCACGAAACACAGCGCGTCGACCGGCGTATTCGACAGAGACACCGGAGAAATCCCCCAGCACTGAAGTGCGATCGGCGAACATGTTCATCCGACTGTGCGGATGTCGTCGCCACTTCTTGTAGTTGTTCACGTGACATTTGCCGCAGGTCTGCGGCCCCACATAGTCCTCTGCACGCACATTGCTGTACGTGAGATCATCTTGCGTCGAGGTGGCTCCTGCCTGCGAACCCGTCGTGCGACCGGCACAGGAAAACAAGCCCGCCCCCAACACTGCGACAACGCTCACAATCAACAAGACACAGACAAAAGGCTTGTACGTCGGTCTCAAGGAACACACACTCTCGTTCGGGGCATTTGTGGCGGAAGCTTGTATGCTGCGGATGATGGAAACATACGATCCAACCCTTCGCAAGCATCTACAATCGCCGCCCGTCCTATATTTGGGCGCGCTTTCACATCCCAGGGGAGATTCACGGTTTATGCGTCGTCTATTGCTACTGCTCTTGTTGTGTCTGTTCGTCTCATGTGGTGAATCCAAAAATTCCGACCGCACAACGATTGTCGTGATTCCAAAAGGCACGACCCATGAATTCTGGAAGTCCATTCATGCCGGTGCCCAACGCGCTGCCATCGATCTGGATGTGGACATCATCTGGAAGGGGCCCTTGAAGGAAGACGACCGCGAAGCACAGATCGCCGTCGTCGAAAACTTCATCAGCCGCGGTGTCTCCGGCATCGTCCTGGCCCCCCTCGACGACGCGGCCTTGCGTGTGCCCGTGATGAATGCGACACGATCCGGCATCCCCGTCATCATCATCGACTCCGGCCTGCAGAGTGATGACTACATCAGCTTCATCGCCACCGACAACTACCAGGGTGGGCGCATGGCTGGGTTGGAGATGGCTCGGCGTCTCGATGGCAAAGGCCGTGTCGTGATGCTCCGTTACCAGGAAGGATCCGCCAGTACGATGAAGCGCGAACAGGGCTTTCTCGACGCCATCCGTGAGGTCGGTGACATCGTTTTGGTAAGCGACAATCAGCATGGGGGCGCGACGACGGAATCCGCCTACCAGGCCAGCGAAAATCTGCTCGCCCCGTTGCAGGATGAGGATGGATCTCTGACGATCGACGGTATTTTCTGCCCGAATGAGTCCACCACCTTTGGCATGCTCCGGGCCTTACAGGATCGTCAGCTGAATGGCCAGGTGCGTTTCGTTGGTTTCGACTCGTCGGCCAAACTCGTCGAGGGCTTGGCAGCGGGCGACCTCGATGCCCTCGTGCTACAAAATCCAATGCGTATGGGTGAACTCGGCGTGCGCACCATGGTCGCCCACCTGCAGGGCAAACCGGTCGAACGACGCATCGACACGGGTGTCGTCCTCGTCACGCGTGACAACATGAATGAACCGACCGTCGCCGAACTGCTGCGACCACCGGTCGACGATTGATGCCTCTGCTCCGGGTGGCCGACGACTGATGCGTGTCTTGAGCATCGATGGGGTCAGCCATCGATACGGCGCCACCCACGCCCTCCACGACGTTTCTTTGCAGATAGCCGCAGGCAGCATCCACGCTCTGATCGGAGAGAATGGCGCCGGCAAGAGCACCCTCGTGAAGACCATGTCCGGTGCCCTGCAAACGGATGCCGGGTCGATGACCCTTCGTGACGAGACGTTTGCACCGTCGGCTCCGAGTCAGGCACGCAACGCCGGTGTCGCCACAGTCTATCAGGAACTGTCCCTGGCACCACACCTGACCGTCGCCGAATCGTTATTCCTCGGCCGTGAACCCACGCGTTTCGGTTGGCTCGACACATCGACGATCGAAGCGGCGGGGACAATCGCTCTCGCACGCCTCGACCGCACCGACATCCCGCTGGACGCACGAATCCTCGATCTGTCCATCGCCGACCGTCAGATCGTCGAAATTGCCCGCGCTCTCCATGGTCGTGCTGACCTCCTCATCCTCGATGAACCCACGAGCAGCCTCACGGGTGAGGATGCGTCACAGCTCTTCGATGTCCTGCGACGACTACGCGACGAGGGCCTGGCGATCCTCTACATCTCCCACTTCCTCGAAGAGATCATCGGTCTTACCGATCGATACACCGTCTTGCGCGATGGCGAAGTCACGGGACACGGAGCCACATCCGACATAGACGCGACCCGGCTGGCCACTTTGATGGTGGGCCGACCACTGCAGAAACGCACCACCCGCGACCACACGATCAGCGACGACGCTCTTCTGCATGTCGACGCCATCCACGGATCTCCCCTGCCCATCGACGCCTCCATCGAACTTCACCGTGGCGAAATCCTCGGCATTGGCGGCCTCGTTGGCTCCGGTCGCTCCGAACTCGTGCGCGCCATTTTCGGTCTCGACCCAGTCACCTCCGGCTCGGTCCGCATCCTCGACGTATCCGGCCCTTCTACACCTGCCGCCTGCCTCGACGCCGGACTGGGGCTGTTGAGCGAAGACCGCAGCCGCGAGGGGCTCGCGCTGAACCTGTCTGTCGCCGACAATCTCGTCATGTCGCGCTGGCCCACGCGACGACGCGGCTGGCTCGACCTGCTCGAGCGGGATCGATCAACCAATCACTGGATCGACGAATTGGGTATTCGCACACCCTCGACCGGCATGCACGTAGGCTCTCTGTCGGGCGGCAATCAACAGAAGGTCGCCCTCGCTCGACTCTTGCATCACGATGTGGATGTGTTGCTCCTCGACGAACCGACACGCGGCATCGACATCGCCAGCAAAGAGACGATCTATGCCTGCATCGAGAAGCTTGCAGAAGCGGGCAAAGCGATTCTCGTCACCAGCAGCCATCTACCCGAACTGCTATCGGTCTGCGATCGTATTGCCATGATGCATCGAGGAAAACTCGGCCCCTTCCAACCTGCGACTCAACGTGACGAACACGAGATGATCCTCGAGGCAACGCTCGGTGACCAGGCAGATGACCGATCAGCAGAGGCCCCATGAAGCTGCCTTCACGAAACACCCTGGCTCCCTTGCTGGGTCTCTTCGTCGTCTATGCACTGTTCGCCCTGCTCGGGCCCGACAGTTTCTCGTCAGCGCGGAACCTCGAGACCATGGCGCGCCAGACGACGATCGTCGGCATCGCCGCCATCGGTATGACCCTCGTCATCATATCCGGCGGCATCGACCTGTCCGCAGGATCGATCATCGCTCTGTCCACCGTCGTCGTCGCCGCCACCATGAATGCCGGTGCTTCGCCCTTGATCTCTGCCGTTGCCGGCATGGGGGCAGGTGCTCTCGCCGGTCTGGCGAATGGTCTGATCATCACTCGATTGCGAGTCGTCCCCTTCATTGTCACCCTCGGCACGCTACTTATCGTGCGAGGCCTGGCGAAGGGCATTGCCGACGAGCAGAAGATCGACGCCCCGCTTTCCTGGCTCATCGATCTGCTGGCAGCACTTTCACCACAGATGCGTTGGATGATCGTTCCACCCGGTGTCTGGTTGCTCGTGTTGCTGGCGATCGCCGTTGCCGCCATGTTGCGCTCAACACCCGTCGGCCGGCACATCGTCGCCACAGGGTCGAGTGAAGCGACAGCGCGACTGTGTGGAATTCGTGTGGAGCGACTCAAAACGGGTGTTTATGTTGCCTCCGGTGCCGCCGCAGGCCTCGCCGGTGTCATGCAATTCTCCCGACTGACCGTGGGTGATCCCACCGTCGCCGTCGGTCTCGAACTCGACGTCATTGCCGCCGTCGTCATCGGCGGTGGTTCCTTGTCGGGGGGCGAGGGATCGATCCTCGGCACACTCGTGGGCGCCCTCATCATGACGATCATCCGTTCCGGTTGTTCACAGATGGGTTTACCAAACTGGGTACAGGAAATCGTCACGGGCGGGATCATCGTCGCCGCCGTCGCACTCGACCGCTGGCGTCACCGTCGCTGATCGGCACTGATGTCGCTGACTGTCGGCTTGACCACCGGCGCTGGAATTCATTCTCTCCGTCCACGCGAAGGCCATCCGACAACCTCGAACCGACGCAAACCGAGACATCCATTGACGCGACCTCGTCGATACTCTGCCGTTGCCTTGGGCCTGGCCGCTCTTTCGATCCTCGTGGCAACCGTGCCAACCTCGGCAGCCAACTTCGATCGAGCTCCGGGCTTTACTTATCCCCTGCCGACGGAACCGACGCCACCGAAACCCTTCCGTCCCGAACACTACATCGTGCAGCGCACCATCGACCCCATCGTCGTCGATGGCCGCCTCGACGAGTCCAGCTGGTCCCAGGCAGAGTGGACCGTCGATTTCGTTCACATCCATTCCGCCACCGCCTACGCTCGGCCGCTTTACCGCACCCGCGCTCGCATGTTGTGGGACGACGACCATCTCTACGCTGCCGTCGAACTTGAAGAACCTCATCTGGTAGCCCATGTCACCATCGATGACGAGGAGATTTACGACGACAACGACATCGAACTGTTCATCGACGTGGACGGTGACGCCCAGAACTATATCGAGTTAGAATTCAATGCCCTGGGTACGGTATGGGACATGCTGCTGCCGAAGGAATACAACCGCGGCGGCCTGCCCTTCAGTCATCCTCGAGAGGAACTCAGCCAGCCCTGGGATCTGGCGGGGCTGCGCGTCGCCGTGCGCGCCGAAGGCAGCTTCAACTATCCCTTCGATACGGACGATCGCTGGGTCATCGAATTCTCCATGCCCTGGGCATCTCTTGAGGCAACCGACTATTCCGGTGAACCTCTCGCCGTCGATGGTCGTGTCATTCGGGCGAACTTCAGTCGCGTACAACATCCGTGGTCACGTGAGACGTGGCCCATCATGGACTGGGAGGACCGTGGCGGCCCGGCGTGGGACTGGACCTGGTCACCGGTCCTCGTCTACAACATGCACGTCGCCGAAACATGGGGACGACTCGTGTTGTCCGATCGGCCCGTCGGCTCTGCAGCCGCCGAGTCGCTGACGAAGATCTTCGACTTCGTTCCTGCCCCGCCTGTCCCTGTGCAAGAGTCCCAGCCCGCCCCCGTGCTGATCGGAGCCACGTCGCCGCGTCCTGCCAGCGATGAGATGATCCGTAGCATGATCCGCATCGAAGGCGGCGCCTACACCATCGGCCCCGATCCCACCGATGCGATCGCCTCGCCCGAAGGCCAGGTGACGGTAGAAGACTTCCTCATCGACCGATACGAGGTCACTGTGGGCCAGTACGCCGATTTCCTCAACGCGACGGGAAAGTTCGGCCACTACCACCCTGACATGGCCGATCCCGATCTGTGTGGCATCGTGCGCACGGAGTCCGCTTTCATCGTTGTGCCCGGCCGCGGTCGGTATCCCGTTGTGTACGTCGACCAGCAAGACGCTGCCGCCTATGCAGAATGGGCAGGCAAGCGACTACTCACCGAGTTCGAGTGGGAGATCGCCGCCCGTGGGCGTGAGACGCGCCTCTATCCATGGGGCGAGGCAGCGCCGACGAACGAGCGAACGAACTTCGACTTCCGAGTCGGTCATCCCGCACCGGTCGGTTCCTATCCGGCGGGCCGGAGCCCGGAAGGCGTCGACGACCTGGTGGGCAATGTGTGGGAACTGGTAGAAGGCAGTTGGACGATCTACCCTTGGAGTGACGTCGACCCAAGATCACCCACGCGAGGTCCTCTGACCCGTGGCGGCTCGTGGGTCACACCGGTGAGCAATATAGCAAGCAGTTATCGAGGTGCATGGAAAGGAAACAGCGCCATGGTCGGCTTCCGCTGCGCCATGGATGTGTCGAAAGGCGATGGACTATGAAGGCGTGGATCTTCCTCTGCAATGACAGCCCCCTCGAACACTGGCTTGAGGGCTACAAAGAACGCTTCGACGCCTGGGAAGCAGGTGGCGTCACGGGTCTGGCCGTTGGGCGTATGCAATTTGTTGGCGACGACGGCAGTTCGGTGCGCGCCTATGCACCCGACCCCACCATCTTCACCGCCCATGGAGAGCAAGCGCCGGAAGCAGCTCCCCGAGACCCAGAGAAGGAAAAGCTCCTGCACGCCATGCTCGACGATGCGGCCAGTCGCGGCTGGCAGATATTGATCTTTTCAGGCGCCGGATCCACGGCGCACATGCAAGATCTCATGGCCGCCTTTCCCCAGACATCCGGTGTCATCAGCGACGGCCCGGGTGAACATTCCTACGAACTGGCTTTCCATCACGGTGGCGAAACACTGGAGATCAGTGAGAGCATCGACGCGCGTCTGGCGCACGCGGGCGCCGACATCGATCGCGTGCACCGCGGCATTCGCCATATGCACGCTCGCCTGCATGACCTCACACCCGATCGCGTCCGCTTCTTTGCCGGAGGCGGCATGCTCGGCGGGTTGCAGTTGCTCGACATCAACGAAGATGTCCTCTACTGGTGGCGGTCTCGCTGGCAAGCTTCACGCCAGGAGTGGCAGCGCATGCGCGAGCAGGTCGATGGCGTCGATGGCGACATCCTGCTCGGCGGCATTCCTCGCACACCGGCGTTCTCCGGCCTCACGGGCCAGGACTACACAGGACTCACGAAATACTTCGACCTCATCTTTCCAAAACACTACTACTGGCATCGCGGCATGGATGGTCTGTATGGCACCGTCTTTCGCTGGGTGAAACGCCTGATGATCTGGAACCCGAGCCTCACGGAGAACGACTGCTTCCGTGTCGTCGAATTGCTTACCGGTGTCCACATCCCCGGGGTCGACACCCTCGTCGATCTGGAGAAGGGCCACACCCAAGCCTTCTTCGATGAGATGGTCTACACCGAGACACGACGCGCCCTCGAAGGCATCGGCGATCCGAGCAAGGTCATCGGCTGGGTGTCCACAGGTCGCGAGCCCCATGGTGGCGACCAGATGCCACCCAGCGCTTTAAAGGGCATTCTTGAAACAGCTCAAAGAGCAGGTTTAGAGCGGTTCCTCTATCACCCCGAGCCTGATATCGGCGCCGGCGAATGGTTGCAGATCTCGACCATGTGTGGCTCAGTTTGGCCAGAAGATCTCAAGGCGAGAGGATACTGGCCCGGGGATACACCGCGACCCGACACCTGGAACGGCGGTCGTCCAACGCCAGGTGAAGAGTAGCAGAGGACTGGCAAATTGATGAGTAGCCAGATGAATAGGATGAAAGCGTACCTGTGGCCCTGCGTCGCCTGTCTGCTCGTGGGAATGGTGGCGCACGCATCCGCCCAGGGTCCCCTCGAAGACCCTCCTCCCACGTATATCGGCTACCGCGTGACATCACCGATCCGCATCGATGGGCATCTGTCCGAAGCGCATTGGAAACACACGCCCCGAATGGGGTTCGCCGGCCTCGTGGATGGGGCGCCCGCATGGTTCGACAGCTACAGCCAGATGGTCTGGGACGACGAGAATCTCTATGTCGGATTCTGGGCCGCAGATCCGAATGTGTTCGGATCGGTTGGTCCTGACACGCCGGAGCCGCGCGACTTCTGGAAGGACAATGACCGCTACATCATGCTGCATGATCCGCTGTTCATGGTTTTCGTCGACCCCGACGGGGATCATCGCAACTACGTCGAGATGCACATCAACGCCCTCAACAACATCGATGACATCTGGCTGAATCAGGGATCCACCGAGAAGGACCGGCAGGTGTTGGACCTGCACGCGCCCAACTACCACCTGGAATGGGACTGTCCCGGCGCGCAACACGCCGTCGCCATCTATGGCTCCCTCAACGACTCGACCGACACGGATCGCGGTTGGTCCGCAGAAATCGCCATCCCCTGGACAGCCCTCGAACCATTTACCCTGGGGGCCTTGCCGCCTGCTGAGGGCGATCAATGGCTCGTCCACAGTGGCTGGGAGTATCGCGTCGCCGTGAATGAACCGGTCACCTACTGGACGTGGCCTGTCATCGGCATTCTCGATGACCATCAGTTATGGCGTTATGGGCGATTCGTCTTCTCTTCCGAGTCGCCGGGCAGTCGGTCCTACCCGACGCCCCCGCACCAGACGGAATAGGCACCCCGATGTCTTCAACTCCCTACAACTGGGAACTGCTCACCGAGCACGCCGCCTTCAGTCCCCGTGACACGTCCGAGGGCATCGTCTTTCGCGACAAGATGTGGCTCAGCAATGCCTACCACCACGGCAATGTATTGGTCCGCGATCTGTGGAATTCGACCGACGGCACCAACTGGTCGCAAGTGAGTGATGACACACCCTACGACGGCTACAGTGAGATGGTCGTGTTTGAGGATCGACTCTTTGCCGTCAAGGAGAGTGTCTGGGTCTCCGACGACGGAGAGGACTGGACGAAGATCCTCGACAAGACCCCCTTCGGCATGACCGGCTATGGTGAACTGATCGTCTACAAGGGGAAGATGTGGCAGATCGGACCCGGGCCTGAGGTCTGGTCCTCCACGGACGGACAACACTGGGACTGTGCGACGGATGCCGCCGCCTGCGGCGATCGACGCTCCAGCGCGACGATGCTCTTCGACGACAAGCTCTGGCGTATCGCCGGCAACCGCGAGCAGGAGAACTCCCCCGTCGAAAAGGGGTATCCGAACTTCACGACGTACAACGATGTCTGGTGTTCGACCGATGGTGCCGAGTGGACACAGGTCCTCGAACACGCCCCGTGGGCGCCGCGCATGTGGTGCCGGGGCCGAGCCTATGCGGGTGCCCTCTGGTTGATCGGTGGTTTCGACAACGCAAACCACACCAACCTCGGCGACGTCTGGTACACGCACGACGGGATTACGTGGACCGAGTTCATCTCAGATCCCGTCTTCGCCCCACGCCACGAACCCACCCTCTACACGGCCCACGATTCTTTATGGGTCGTGGCCGGCAACACGTGGCCCGTCGTCAACGATGTCTGGCGACTGACCCTGCCCGAGGGGTGGGATTCTCTCGGCTGAGCGTCGGCCCCCGTGTTCTGGTTTTGGGTCTTTTACACCTTGGCGCTGATGAAGAGAAACTTCAGCGGCGTATCACCCACCTGCTCGTGCTTGTGGAAAACATCCTTCGGTAGAAACACGCTGTCCCCGGCCACGAGATCATACGTCTCCTCGCCCACCGTCACCTGCATCTCCCCTTCCAGTAGATAGAAGAACTGTTCTTGATCACTGTGGGCGTGCCCATCACCGGACACACCACCAACCTCGTATTCATTCGTATGAATAGTGAGTCGTTCGGAGTCGATCGCCTCGGGCCGCTCGGGATTCGACGCCCCAGGTCCCAGCACGACGCGGGAAATACTACCCGGGTGACCATGATTCTCCGCAGGTTGTTCGAAACACTTGCGTACGCAGTATGTATCAGACATGGAATCCTCCTTTGTTGTTGATCGATAAGTACTCAAGGAAGAAGGAGCAAAGGAGAGCTCGGCGCTATTGCAGGTGATTCATGACGCCTGGCGTGCACGCAGCTGTTTTACGTTGCACGCAGCTGTTTTACGTTGCACGCAGC
>Ga0114999_10003105_pt1 | contig 21206 bp, 18 predicted proteins | sample ArcticOcean_MG_C_3_FD_89820 | JGI IMG/M metagenome (GOLD analysis project Ga0114999, IMG submission 89820) | Marine microbial communities from western Arctic Ocean - ArcticOcean_MG_CB8_126 | ecosystem: Environmental > Aquatic > Marine > Oceanic | place: Arctic Ocean: Canada Basin | collected...
CCGAGATGCTAGACGGTTTCAATCGATTCCTCGGAATCGATGATGATACCTCGATACGCAATATTCTAGAATTGGAAGTGCCCGATTACTCAGCAAGATTACCTAGAGTTGATGATAGATTAAATGGTATGCTGCAAAAACTCTTGGCCCGTGACCGAGAAGACCGATACCAAGAAGCAACAGACGCTTTAACCGACCTTGAATACTATATGTATGGCGACGGTTACGGTCTAACCAACGAGAAACTTTCAGCCTATCTAGGACAATTATTCAACGAAGCAGGACTGTTCGAGAATGATCCCGGTTTAAAGTATTTCTTCTCACCAATGGAGGGAGATTAAATAATGCCCTCGCAAGGTTTACATCAATACCAGAAACAGACTCAGAGTCTGATCTTGGCCCCACAACTGCGGCAGTCTCTGAAAATACTTCAGGCGCCGACGATGGAACTGCGCAACGAAATCCTGGGTGAACTTCAAAGCAACCCTACGTTGGAGGAGCTACCAATGGATGGAGATAGTCTTGAATCGTCTTTGGAAGATGGCGCCGAGGACTATACACCAGATCGAAAGGATGAAATGGATTTCGATAAAGATTTCGATATCCTGAGTAAATTGGACGAAGCTTCCCGTGATTACTACGCACAAGAAAACACATCAGGTTCCTATTCCTCGGATGATGCGGAAAGACACCAACACTTTTTTGACAGCCTTGTTACTGCAACGAGTTTACAAGAACACCTGGTCCACCAGGCTGACCTTTCAGGTCTAGACGAGGATCAACAAAAAGCCGTTCACTATTTGATTGGGAGCCTCGATGACAGAGGGTATCTGACTTCAAAGTTACCTAACCTAGCTTTATTAGCACAACTACCTTTAAGGGTTGTTCAAGAAGCGCATACATTACTAAAAACATTTGAACCTGCAGGTATCGGCGCCATCGACTTACAGGATTGCTTACTGATTCAACTAAAAATTAATGGCCGGATTAAATCCTTAGCTGGAAAAATCCTGAAGGAGCAGTTGCCACTCCTACTTCGTCGACGCATCCCTGAAATTGCCAAACGATTTAATGCAGATACCGAAGATGTACAGGAAGCGATTGAAGAGATATCCAATCTCGATCCTTCACCTGGAAGAAAGTATGGGGAAGATACCAATCAGGTAATCACTCCGGACGTGGAGGTTGAAAAGGATGAAGGTAAATGGATAATTCATTTAAACAGTGAGTACATTCCTCGTCTGCGCATAAGCAATGTTTACAAGGAAATCATTGCCCGCGGAAAACTAACAAAAGAGGAAAAGGAGTATATTCAGGAAAAAATGCGCTCTGGTAAGTTTCTCATTAGCTCGATTGAACAACGCCAACAAACAATCGAAAAGATCACGCGTTCCATATTAGATTTCCAACAAGACTTTTTCGAAGAAGGATTAGCAAAACTTCGACCACTAACGATGACGCAAGTAGCAGATGAGGTCGGCGTTCATGAAACAACCGTGAGTCGAGCCATAGCCGGAAAGTTCATAAAAACGCCTCACGGCATTTTCCATCTCAAATATTTTTTTACTCCAGGTTACGATTCAGCAGGAGGTGAAGCGTTGTCCAATACCACCATCAAGGATATGATTGCTAACATTATCGAAGGCGAAGATCCTGAAAAGCCGTTTAGTGATAAGGTAGTTGTAAACCAATTGGCTGATAAAAACATTACTATAGCCCGACGAACCGTTGCAAAATACCGCGAAGAACTCGGGATTCTTCCGACCAATTTGCGTCGACGATACTCTTAAGATCAACGGACAAGTACCTGAAGCTGTTCTTGAACCGACATAACAACCTGAGGGGTAATATCGATAGAAGGAACCTCAAACTCCTTCTTACTTTTCACATGAATGTAGGTCGTAAGCGTTGAAGATGACCTGGGAGGAAGCCTCCTCAATACTCGTTTCCGCTCAAGCATCAGGGAGACAATTTGCTTTAGGACATTTGCATCCTCACCGGCGATGGCATCTTCGACTTCGAAAAGGCTGAAAAACAACTCCTCTAACGTCCGCTGCTGATTCAGGTTCTCCTCTCGCTTATCAGGACTGGATTCGAAAACTCGTGTCCATCGACCAAGGATGAGTGTTCCGGCATCCATATTTTCCATATCATCATTACGCAAATCAGCACGAATGAGCGTGCCTTCTTTGTTTCTGATTAAATAACAATTGATCTCTTCGCCATCCTGAAAGGGATTGCCAGAAAAGCTAGATTCTTTACCAAAGGGTTTAATTTCCCATTCCATATTTATGTACCTGCGTTGTGGAACCTGAATTGAAAAACAGATTGTTCCCCTTTCATCAAGTAAAGGGTGAAGAAAGTTTAGCCAAAAATGGCCGATTACTTGTTATCGGTGATGTCCACGGCTGTATTCGAGAGCTAGAAAAGCTGATAAAAGTTTTAAAACCAGAAAAAAATGACCGAATGATTTTTCTGGGAGACCTCATAAACAAGGGCCCTGACACAAAATCTGTGCTTAATCTCGCACGATCCTTAAAGGGTTACTCAATCCTAGGGAATCATGAATACCGACTTCTAAAGTTTTACCACAGCATCGATTCACTCCAATTAAGGTCCTACGAAAAATCTACAATAGAATCGATGGATGAGGAGGATTGGGATTATCTCAAGTCCATGGTGCTATGGCTTGAACAACCTAAAGAAGGAAGAGTTTTTGTTCATGGAGGATTTTTACCAGGATCCCCGTGGTTCACCCAACCGGCCAAAGTGGTAACTCAAATTCAAATGATAGACAAAAAGGGAGTTCCAAGAAAACGAGGTGAAACTCAGGACGGTCAATTTTGGGCAAATCTGTGGGATCAGAAACCCTTTGTTGTTTACGGGCATACACCTAGAAAGAAAATTCATAGAACAACAAATTCGCTTGGCATTGATACGGGTTGCGTTTGGGGCGGTCACCTAACTGCGCTCATTCTTCCAGAAAATGAAATCGTCCAAATCAAAGCCAAAAAAAACTACACTAAATAAAATGATACGCGGACGGTATTCGAGTTGTTATTCATCTTTGAAGGTCTATCTCTTTACAAATGAACCAACAAACCGAAACCATAATTCCGCATCTCGGATTACTGGTACTTGATGTTCAGGCTAGCTTTTTGAAAGTATTACCTGATCCAGAGCCTTTCAAAAGACGGATTCAATTTTGTATAGAAACAGCCAGACTATTTGGAATCCCTACCCTCTTCACAGAACAAAGACCTGACAGGTTAGGCCATACCCTCGACGAGGTCAGCGACTTAAATCCCAACTCACCACGTATAGCAAAGGCCGGGTTTTCTGCATTTACTGAGAGTACAGTTACGGATTGGCAGCAAGAAGTAGAAATTCAACATATCCTGGTTATTGGTCTTGAGACGCCAATCTGTGTCTACCAGACCGTGTTAGAGGCGATTAACCAAGAGATTGATGTCACCGTGCTAAGTGATGCAGTTAGCTGCAGGCGCCATAAAGATGGTGAGGTCGCCATCACCGCAATGAGACTCCATGGCGCTCACATATTACCAAGCGAAACCATATTTTATAGCATTCTCTCAGATTCAAATCATCCAAGCTTCAAAGAATTCACTCAATTAGTAAAAAAATACTCGGATAAATAAAGTTTAGGTATTCTCTAGTCCTAAAAACTCCCATGAGTTCGGAACATACATCATCTGACAGTCCACCAAAAAGTAGCGGCTACGAGCTGGAATACCTTCTGGAACTCGAAGACGATTCTCTAGAGAACTTAGACAGAGCTAAACTTGCTGCCACTCCCCCGGTTGAACTGGCGCATTTTATAGATCGTTTGGAAAATGAGCAGCGGCGGATGGTTCTTCGATTAGTTTCAGATGAGGTAGCTGCAGAGATTCTTTCCGAAATGGATGTCGAAGCGAGCGCCGAGGTGGTAGAGGCGATGCAAGAACTTCGCGCAATCAGGCTCCTTGAGGATCTTGATCCTGATGATGCCACCGACGTTTTTGGTGAGCTCGAAGACCAAAAGCGAGAAGATCTCTTAAGCAAAATGGAGCCGGAATCGGCTCAGGAGATCAAAGACCTTTTAGAATATGACCCGGATACCGCTGGAGGAATCATGACTCCAGATGTTTGCAGTATTAAAGATAACTGCACCGTCGATGAGGCCATTCAAGCCATACGCGACCAAGCTGCAGACATGGAGACCATTTACTACATATACGTGGTCAATGCCAACGATGAGCTCGTCGGAGTTGTTTCAATGCGCGATCTGTTGATGGCAACACCTCATACATCGATCCTGTCTTTAATGAAAAGGCATATGCTTGGATTGCTAACCACGAGCATAGACAAAGAACAGGCTGCTCACATAATGGCCGAATACAATCTGATCGCACTACCAGTAGTGGATGGAAATAACAGACTTGTCGGCATTGTGACGCACGATGATGTGATCGACATTATCCAAGCAGAAGCGACCGAAGATATCCAAAAACTAGTGGGCGCAGGAGCTGATGAGTCCATTCACGACAGCGTATCTTACAGCTTAAAAAAAAGACACGTTTGGTTGCAGGTAAATTTGTTCACCATTGCTCTAGCTTCATGCGTCGTGGCATTCTTTGAAGAACAAATCGCCAGCCTTACGTTTCTAGCTGTCTTTATGCCTATCATTGCAGCGACTGGAGGAAATACCGGTGCTCAAACTTTAGCGGTAGTTATTCGAAGCTTAGCGCTTGAGGATATTCACCAAACTGACAAAGTAAAGCTCTACCTAAAGGAACTCTTTAAAGGAATCTTAAACGGATTCGGCGTGGGGCTAATTGGAGCCATTTTGGCTTTTGTTTGGAAACAAGATATAAAAACCTCAGTGGTAGTTTTTATTTCAATGATGCTTACCATGGGAATCTCAGGATTTTGTGGCGCATTCATACCACTTGCACTTAAAAAACTGAATTTAGATCCGGCGCAAAGCTCGTCCATTTTCCTAACAACTATTACAGATATTACTGGGTTCTTTATTTTCTTAAGCCTCGGTTCCTGGTTACTACTTTAACGTATTATGAATTTAGATACCATTAACACCATTCAAGAAATCAAGGTCATGGACCACTCCAAAGGAGAGGAAGTCCGCGGCGTATTTGTTCTCAAAAAGAAGGCTACCAAAAAGGCGAAGAATGACTCGACTTATTTAAGCCTTGAGTATGGAGACCGAACAGGAAATTTCCATTGTTTTTGTTTTGGAGACAATCCGATATATTCACGAATTGAGTCTATTGATGAAGGGTCACCTGTTTTCGTAAGTTTATTAACGGGAGTTTACCAGGGACGTTTCTCCCCAAGACTGACAGAAACGCGTTTGCTCACCGAAGAAGAATTGGCTAATCCTGAACTATCCGCTCTGCTAGTTGAAACTTCTTTGGAAAACCCCGAAGACCTATGGACTAATTTTCAAGAATTCGTAGATGAAATTACTCATGAAGTATTGAAGACAACGGTACGACTTGCCATTGGAGAAATTGAGGCAGACTTTCGATCCACTCCTGCCGCAGTCTCAATGCACCATGCTTATAGACATGGGCTCCTAGAACATACCGTCCATATGGCCCGCGCATGCAAAGCGCTCCTCCCATTTTATACAGAAGTCGATCCGAGTTTGGCGATGGCCGGCTTGCTACTGCATGACATTGGAAAGGTGGTCGAATACGAAGGCGAACTCAGTGTAAGCAAAAGTAAAACAGGCATATTGCAAGGCCACGTGGCATTGGGCTATCGTATGGCGAGGAAAGCCGGAATGATTGCCAAACTAGAGCCAGAACTTCTTGAACGGTTGGAACACATTATTCTTTCCCACCAAGGCGAACTAGAATGGGGAGCAGCAGCAATGGCAGCAACCCCCGAAGCAGTGTTTGTATCAATGATTGATAATCTGGATGCACGCATGGGGATGGTTCAATATGCACTGCGCCACAGAAACGAAGACAAACCTTTTAGCGACTACCTTCCTGGATTGAAAGCGCCACTATTGACCCAACCACTTCCAAGTGTGGAGTTAAGTGCCGAAGATCTTCAGGACTCGATGGGGCTTTAGCAAATTCACCCAATCAATTAATTGCCGGACCTGAAACTTTAAATCGAATAAATAGGTAGTACTTTTAGGAACCTTTATCTGTAGATTCGAAGTAGATTCAATAACGCGAATGCCGTTGAGCATATCAAATATAGGCGTCCAAAAGGCGGAAGCCAAGCTATCGCTATATTCGGCGTTGATGGTTAAGTCACTGACATTTGGATTTTTCGGGAAAGTATAAATTACGAAACTACCCAAAAACGATTCCTCACTACTAACCGAAGGAATTTGTTGTGTTGTCGATCCTCCTGGATCACTTCCGATTGAGTATTCAAATAAATTATTAAACCCATCGATATCTGGATCTGCCATCTGCCCAAAAGGATCGTCAAATTCCTGCTCTTTCCACATATCTATTCCGCTGGTCATTACCGAGATGGACGCCGGCTCACTCGTTTTGGTTTCACCATCTTTACTCACAAGTACTTGATAAAGTCCTGCATCCAAAGAGATCACTGATGAAACGCTGTAGTCAGCGCCATTTGCTCCAGCGATATCTTGTCCATTTTGCTGCCATTGATATGTCACACCGTCAGAACTTTGCACGGAAACACTTAAGCTGAGCGATGAACCCCATTGAAGGGAAGCGTTGTTTGGTTGATCAGTTATAGTGGGCCCTTTTTCTAAAATATATACCGTTAGCGCTAGTAATGTGGAGTCACCAGTATGATCGTCTTCCTCATAAGCATAAATATCCACATTGTAGACATCTGCTCTCGTGGGTATTCCTTCAACCGTCCCAACTCCAAATTCGTTAACATTAGGGCTAAGACTCAATCCAGGTGGAGGATTAGCTCCTAGTTTGTACGAGCCGACGACATAAGAAGACGAAGCAAAGTTTATTCTAAAGGGCTCGCCTAATGTGCCTTGTGTATTGTCAAACCCCTGAAGGAGCTGCACGGAAGCGGTTGCCCCAGTAACACTATTCACGCTACCAACAACAACACCAGTCCCAGTTATCCATTTCAGTAAATGGACCAAGTTCGGTCCCAAACTAAGCTGACGTTCGACAACTGTATTAATTATTGGGGTACGCTGAAGAAGTACACACAGCATCAAAGCTGGCGCCCGACCTCTCCTAATTAACCCAACAAAGTATTTCTCAAATAAACTATTCATGCGCAAACTTTAATACTGTGATATCTCAGCACGCAGCTGGCATCAAAATTGAAGAAAAGCTATGGCCCCGACTTTTTAATCAAAAGAAGACGGATAGTTTTTATAAGTTTTTAACTGAGCCTAGGAACTCGAATTTGCACCCTGCCGAATAAGCCAAATCAATAGCATGGCGATAAATGCCAAAATGAGGGTTCCAAGGTTCAGACCTAGTCCATTTAAGAAAACTAGACCTAGTCCACCGGCGAACAAAACATAAAAAGACATCGGGATTAGCGTTTTTCGAATTACACTACCCTCCTTACCCAATAAGCCTACGGTAGCCGATGCAGCGACAACATTATGAACACAGATCATATTACCAGCTGCCCCACCTACTGCTTGTAATGATACAACAATAGCTTCAGTGGCTCCAATATTTTGAGCCATTTCAAATTGAAACAATGAAAACATCATGTTGCTGATCGTATTACTTCCGGCTATAAAGGCTCCTAAGGCACCAATCGCCGGAGCTATTAAAGGCCAAAGGTTTCCAAATAAGGCAGATACTCCATGAGCAAGAACTTGAGGCATTTGTTCGAGTGAACCCGATTGGGAATTTAAAAATACCTGAACCATGGGAACTGCAAAAATAAGAGCGGAGGCAGCACCTAGCAGCGTATGGAATGATTCTTTCCAAGAATCACGAATCTGTGGAGCCTTCATTCGAAATATTCCGTAGGACAAAACTACGGTTATTATAAACAAAAAACCAGGCAGGTAGAGTGGTTGAGTTTTCGTTGAAATATCGGTGCCAAAAATATTTTCCCATTGAAAGGTTACCGCTGATGAGGTGACCCAAGATTTTATCATTGGAATGGTCCGAGTCAGAACCAAAAGAACGGCCACAATGAGATAGGGAGACCAAGCTTTAAAAAAGTGCTCACGCGACACCTTCGAACCTGAGTCATGCGCGTCTACATGGAATTCGCCTTTCCACTCATCATCCCATTCTTCTTCAGCTGCGAAATCCCAAACACGTTTAGGTTTCAAGAACCCAGCCTTCGTCGCGCTCACTACTATTACCAAACCGACCAAGGAGCCTAATAATGATGGAAACTCTGGGCCTAAAAAACGTCCGAGCAACATATATGGCACCGTAAAAGAGAGGCCTGAAAAAATAGCAAACTTCCAGATTTCCAATCCTTCACGAAATGATTTATTTTTCCCGAAGAAATACGTCATCATAGCAACGAGGATTAATGGAATAAATGTTCCAATGATTCCGTGAAAGAGAGAAACCGTTGCCCCTATATTATGTAGATAAGCATCGTGGCTTATACCCAGTTTATTCAAAAGAGCCAACACCTGGGGTTGATCGGAAAGACCGGTGTTAACTCCAACAAGAATTGGAGTTCCAACTGCACCAAATGAAACGGGCGTGCTTTGAATTATCAACGCCATCACAACAGCTGCCATGGCCGGAAACCCAATAGCCACCAAAAGGGGTGCTGCTATTGCAGCCGGAGTTCCAAATCCAGCCGCACCTTCGATAAACGATCCAAACAGCCAAGCGATGATGATCACCTGAATTCGTCGATCGGGTGAAATATCCACAAACCCCTGTCTAATTGCATGAATATCCCCAGAGGCTTTCAGAGTGTTCAGTAGCAAAATAGCACCGAAAACAATAAATAATAAATTCAAGGCTGTTACTACTCCATGAACAGAGGCAGCACCAATTTGCACCATCGGTGTTTTCCAAACCAAGAGAGCAATCACTGCCGTAAAGAGATACGCTACCGGCATCGCTTTTTTTGCTGGCCACCGCAAAACTACCAGAAAAACGAAGACTACCAGAATCGGAGTAAGCGCAAGAAGAGACAACAAGGGTGAAGGTAATTCAGACATGGAGAAGTGTATTGGAGTTGATGAAAGGTTAGATGTAATGCCAAAACTAGCACTTTGTGAAGGAGCAATTGAGGTGTAGTTGAGCCAAGACATACAAGATGATAATCAATAGGCTTCAGGTCTCGGATGTGGAGGCACCCTGAGATACCGCACCTGGTAAAAATAAACGCCCCCGGTTTGGATCCACCCGGGAGCGTTTGACCTTAAGCTTAAGGCGTCTACCCTAAGAAATACTCAAAAGCGCTAAGTCAAAAACTGTTTAGCAAAGATTTCCGTTTTAATAGCCTCCGAAAAACCCTTGTGGTTATTGCAGGGATTGGGAATTAGCGATTGTCGAAGCACCAATCAAAATAAACTCATTAATGCCTATTTCATGAATATTTATCTTTCGGATTATTGGAGCCCTGATTTGGTAAAAGTTTGTAACTCAGAAGAATTTGTTGGCCTAATGCACAAATCATCGCTTTTATTTCAATCATAGCCCTAAGAATAGATGTATTATTTAAGTACCCAGACGCTGCTTACAAATGAACTCTCCTGTTTTTTTCTTAATATTTCATCTATCTGTTGCCCTGCTCGCAACCGTATCTGTTGGATTTACTGAAACAACAGACGATTATCCTGAGTGGCTTGAAAAGATACCAGGACAACCCATAGGTGAAGATCCCGACAATGATGGCGTTCCATCATTTTTGGAATATGCCTTAGGCGCGGAACCTGAAGCGGCCGTAGACCCGTTTGAAACGGGTTGGTCTCCCATATTTCGTCGGGAGTACCAATCAACTATGGTACTATTACCATTTCCAGGAAAACGAGATTTAATATACATATTGGAAGGAAAGGCCGACCTTAGAGACGAAGAATGGACCGCGATGGCAACAAAGCTAGGTAATGCACCTTGGCAGGCAGTAGCGAATGGTTTTCTTATTGAAGAAACATCTGAGGAAGTTACTCTTTCTTTTGAGGATTGGCCAAATACCACTTTCCTGCGTTTGAGAGCAGAAACAGGGGATCTAACTTTGGAACGAAAAGCGCTAGCAGCCCGATTCTTAAAACAAGCCACCTTTGGTCCTTCTATGACAGATATAGAAGCACTCGCAGATGCCGACCTGGATTTCAATTCTTGGATCGATGATCAGCAAGCAATGGAGGCAAGTTCACATTTAGCACACTATTATTCTTTCGGCCTTTCGAATCCAATCGACCCCAGAGACATTCGAGGCGAATACGTAGGAGGTCCGGCAACGCTCAAGATCACGACGTGGTGGGATATCGCACTCCTAAACCCAGACCAATTACGACAACGTATGGCATGGGCACTCTCACAACTATTTGTAATGGGAGAATCAGGAAGCAAAGCCAATGCGTATCCAATCCAGTGGGTCAATTGGTATGATATCCTTGTCCGAAATTCATTTGGAAATTTCCGAGACCTACTTCAGGAAGTGACTCTTTCACCGAAAATGGGAGATTACCTAACCTACTGGAACAACAAAAAAGCATCTGAGAAGCGATTGCCGGATGAAAACTACGCCCGTGAGGTGATGCAACTTTTCACAATTGGGCTGTGGTTATTGAATAATGACGGTACTTTAAAACTCGATGACCAGAATGAGCCAATTCCTACATACGATAATGAGGATATTACAGAAATGGCAAAAGTCTTCACTGGATTGATTCGGCAAACCAATAAACCCAATTTATATTGGAATCCCAATAGAGTGGATCCCATGCGCGAAAACAATAACCAACACGACAGAACGGCCAAGGTATTGTTCGATGGATCTATCATCCCAGCGGGCGGAAATACTATTGAAGATATTTCTATGACTCTCGATGTTTTATTCAATCATCCTAACACCCCACCATTCATTTCAATCCGTCTGATTCAACGCTTAGTAAGCTCAAATCCAAGCCCGGAGTATGTGGAAAGAGTTTCAAATGTGTTTATTGATAACGGAGAAGGTGTTCGTGGAGACCTGGGTGCGGTCATCAAAGCTATCCTCCTAGATCCCGAGGCCCGTGATGCTGGATACATGATTGAGGAAGGACGTGGAAAACTTCGTGAACCTTTACTTAAATTTACGCAACTTTGTAGGGCATTCGATCTTCAACATAATACGGCAAATTCTCACTTCTGGATACAGCCCTTTGACGACGACTTCGGGATGTATCCATACAAATACCCATCAGTATTCAATTTCTACAAACCCGAATACGTGCCAAGTGGCGAAATTCAAGACGAGGACCTCGTAGCACCTGAGTTTCAGATCCTTGATGACACAACAGGACTGAGAACATTTCGAATTTTTGAGGTGTTAGTTGAAAGAGGCCTTGTGGGCGGTTTAGCTGGTGGAGCTAACCCTCGACCCACTCTCAACTACATGAGACCTGGTGAACCTGAAACGATAGAATTTCAATTAGCAAAACTATCGGATGCGGATGCTCTGATTGATCGGCTAGACCTGCTACTCACCCACCAAACACTGGGAGACAAATCAAAAGCAATCATCGTTGAAGCGGTAGAGGCGATTCCAGAGATCTTTACTCTAGCTCGACTTCAGCGAGCTATTCTCTTGGTTAGCCTAAGCCCAGAATTTGCCATTTTAGAATAAGGATTTTATAGTGAAAAAAGATAAATTACTTTCAAGGCGGCAGTTTCTCGGCGAAGCAAGTTGTGCCGCCGTAGGCTCCACGGCATTATACTCAAGCTTGTTAAACCTAAGGATGACGAGTACTGCTGCAGCAGCGGACTTGAGTCCTGATGATGATTACAAGGCTTTGGTATGTTTATTTCTGGCAGGCGGAAATGATTCCTATAACATGTTGGTCCCGAACAATGACTCGGCCTACAATGAGTACCAGAACACACGAGATAACATTGCCATTCCGAAAACAGATTTACTGCCTATTACGTCGAACGGCCAACCTTACAGTGAGTTTGGCGTTCATCCGGGGATGCCGGAACTGCAAAGTCTCTATAACTCAAATGACTTAGCATTTGTAGCAAATGTAGGAACGCTTGTTCATCCTACCACCAAATCGGACTACCGGAATAAGCAGTCACTACCGAGTGGTCTTTTCTCCCACTCCGACCAGCAGGTTCATTGGCAAACATCAGTTCCGCAAACCAAAGGATCATCACCGGGTGGCTGGGGAGGACGCACTGCGGATTTATTGATGGCAATGAACGAAGATTCACAAGTCTCAATGAACATATCTTTAAGTGGAGTAAATGTATTCCAGGTCGGTAATGAAGCCTTTGCTTACGTCAGTGGATTAGATGGAGGAACCGAGATGGTGGATTACACAGACTCCTTCAAAGTGGCTGTAGATGGTCTCCTTGAAGAACATTACAAAAACTTGTTTACCAGAACATTTGCAAAGAACACCCGCAGATTTATAGATTCATCCATTGCCTTCAATGTAGCAATCGACCCCATTGAAATATTTACACCTGCCCCAGCTACCCGACTTGCCCGGCGATTCAAAATGGTAGCACGGACTATTGCCGCTCGAGATGCCCTGAATATGAAACGGCAAACATTCTTTATTCGAGTTGGTGGATGGGATCACCACAGCGAAGTAAACGATGCTCAAGGAGTAATGTTGCCTCAAATCAGCCAGGCCATACAGTATTTTAAAGACGCTCTCCAAGAAATTGGGATGACCGACAATGTGGTAACTTTTACCGCTTCTGATTTTGGTAGAACACTCACTTCAAATGGCGTTGGTTCCGACCACGCATGGGGAGGGAATCACGTTGTCATGGGTGGACCCGTGAATGGTGGAAGAATTTATGGTCAATATCCATCCCTCGTTCTTGGCAGTAGCCTTGAAGTTGGTAGAGGACGATTAATCCCGACCACATCTGTTGACGAATATGGTTCTGAAATAGCAAAATGGTTTGGAGTATCTTCTTCTGAAATGGATACGGTCTTTCCGAATATCAGGAACTTTTATGACCCTATGCTAATAACAAATCCATTAGGATTTTTAAGTTAGTGAGTTTACGCTTTTCAATAACTGATACTCGGAAGCCACAACACTAACTTGGGAAAGATCATTAACAAGATCAGTCCAATAAGTTGGAGAATAATAAAGGGAATTACGCCTCGATAAATATCGCCAATAGAAATCTCTTTGGGAGCTACACCCTTAACATAGAAAAGAGCAAATCCAACTGGTGGAGTTAAAAACGAGGTCTGAAGCGTCATCGCGGATAGAATACAAAACCAAACCAAAGAGGGCCTTGAAGACGGATCCATTCCTGTATCGACCATCCAGGGGAAATTCATTTGTGAAATTGCCGGACCGACAATTGGAAGAATAATCAGCGTAATTTCTATCCACTCCAAAAAGAAACCTAACAAAAATACGATAAATAATATAACGGTTATTTTTGTATAATCTCCTACATCCCAATTCTGGACCAATTCGGTGATCAGTTCATCGCCCCCAAGAAGGCGTAGCACTAAAGAAAAACAAGTAGCTCCGATAAAAATTGCGAATAGAAAACCAATCGTATGCAAGGTTCCTTCAAGGGATTCGCGAATAACCTTCATATTCAAGCGTTTATTACTTGCCGCAAGGATCATGGCCCCAGCTGCACCGAGACCACTTGCTTCGGTAGGAGTTGCAATTCCGTAAAAGATGGATCCCAAAACTAATAGGATGAGAGCTAAGGTTGGAAATATCGCCAAAGCAAGAGCACTAATTCGTCCTTTCGCTTCCTGCCCTTTTTCAAGTTTTACAGGAGGAGCAAACGCTGGTTTAACTATAGCGTATCCCACAATATACAGTGCATAAAGCCCGGCCAATATGACTCCAGGAATAATAGCACCAAGAAATAAATCTCCGACTGAGAGCTGTAAGCGATCAGCCATGATAATGAGCATGATACTTGGTGGAATCAAGATACCCAAAGTACCAGCACTGCAAACCGTCCCCACCGCTAATGATTTATTGTATTTGGCGTTCATCATGACCGGCAAAGACACCATCCCAAGAAGAACAACACTGGCTCCGATAATTCCTGTCGAGGCTGCCAATAAAACTCCTATCAACGTAACACTCAAAGCCAACCCACCAGGAAATTGTCGAGTAACCAAACCAAGTGAGTGCATCAACTTTTCAGCAAGCCCCGACTTATCCAGAAAATTTCCCATCAAAATAAACATGGGCAAGGCAACCAACACCCAGTTTCCCATGAGACCGTAGATGCGGTTCACTACGAGAGAAAAAACTTGAAAGTCTAGTCCAGAAAATGTGCCAAACTGGACATCTAAAGCAATTGCTACAACCGTGGTTACGACCGAAGAACCTCCTAATGAAAATCCAACTGGAACTCCTAGAAGAAGAAACCCAATAAAACAAAAGCTTAAAAGCAGAAGTAATATGCTTTCAATCGCCATGAATAAGAGACGTTTCCTCTAACAATTCAGGCTTTGACCAAATCAAAATTCCTCGAAGCGCAGCGGTTACAATTAGCAGAAGACTTGAAATTGGAATAAATGCTTTAACTACCCAACGAAATGGTAAGCCTCCCGGTTCCGGACTTGCTTCCATTATTCGAAATGATTCAAACGCGAAATCCCATCCGTAAAAAAGAGTAACAAGGTAAAGAGGGATTAAGGCTATTAGAATCCAAAAAGATTCCAAGATTTGTTTAGCGCGGACTGAAAATTTTCGCTGGAGAATATCAACTCGGACATGACCGTTTCCGGTCATCGTGTAAGACATCGCGATCAAAGAAGATATACCATACAAGTACCATTGCAGTTCTTCCATCCAGGTAATTGAGCTACTAAATAAATTTAGAAACACCTGGACAATAATCGAAGCTAGGAGAACCAAAAGTATCCACGCACATACCCTTCCAGTCTTCTCAAGAATCAATTCAATTTTTTCCGCCAAACCCATAGATTCCTTGTGGTGAATCGAAATCTATTTAACGTAAGCTCGATCGCCCCAAACTTTATAGTCAGCCCGGAAGTTCTGTAGATCATCCCAGACTTTCTTGAAAAAAGGATCTGATGCAGATTTCTCTTCAACAACTTCGAGCCAAGAACCGCGAAATGCTTCAATCATTTCAGGTGGCCAAGTTACTTGCTCAACACCGCGCTCGGCATTTCTCTTCATGGCCGGACCTTGACTCCCTTCGCCTTTGGCAATCCCACGAATAATATTCGCTTGGCACGCATTTTCAATGATAGCTTGCTGGTGCGGGGGAAGAGAATTCCATACGTCTTTGTTTATAAGAAGTTCGAAGGTGGTTGTTTGCTGATGCCAGCCAGGAAAATAGTTATATTTGGCAATCTTATAAAACCCAAATTGCTCGTCGATGTTTGGCATGGAGAATTCTGTAGCATCTATGACTCCTTTTTCCAAAGCAGGATATATTTCCCCGGAAGGGAGCAAGCGAACAGCGACTCCGTACTTTTTCATGATCTCACCTCCCAAACCGAAGAATCGCATTTTTAGACCTTGGAGATCGTCCAAACTTTTAACTTCCTTCGCAAACCAACCGCTCGTCTCTGGTGGAATCATCCCGCAAATCAGCACCTTAACATTGAAATTGTAGGTGTCATACATTTCCTGATACAATTTGATCCCATTTCCATGAAAGAACCAGGCTTGGTATTCACTGGCATTAGGACCAAAGGGAATGGAACAAAACAAAGGAGAAGCAGGAATCTTCCCCATCCAGAAACCAGAGGCACTATAACCCATTTCTACCTTTCCAGAAGAAACCGCATCCAACACTTCAAGAGCCCCTACGAGTTTATCAGGGTCGAATACCTTAATATTTAAATTGCCGGCAGTCATCTGGCCAATATTGTCAACCAACCAAATCACCACTTCCCCAACAATGGGAGTCGCAGTATTTTGTAGCGATACCAAACGTAAGTTTCGCTTCTTTGTAATTACTGTTTCGTCGCTTTCAGAAGTGGGCTTCTTCTGTGAACAGCCATGTATCAATAATGCCAAGGGAATAACAATTAGAGGTATATATTTCATAGATTAGAAATTGAAGAAAAGTTGGAATAGAAAGAATTCACTGGCAAGGCGGAACTGTTCTGAGGACTTTTTAATAAGTACCCAAGCAATGACTGACTGCTAATTCCAAGTCTTGAAAATTGAAATTGAAACCCGACTCATTCAAGCGTTTGGGAACAATATTCTGACTTGCAAGAATGGCCTCATCGGCCATTCGACCCAACACTAGCTTCACTATCCAGGAGGGTGTCCGAACCAGTGTCGGACGACGAAGAGCTGAACCGATCACATCAGCAAATTCTTTATTCGTGGAGGCAATCGGGGCGACAGCATTGTAGGTACCTTCAATCTTTGGATCTTTTGCTGCCAAATTGTAAATCCGCAGTAAGTCTTCCATAGCGATCCAGCTCCATATTTGCTTTCCTGACCCAATGGGTCCTCCCACTCCTAAATTGAAACTGGGTAAAAGTTTCTCGAGCGTACCACCCTTTTTACTCAAGACAATACCGGTGCGCAAAACAACGCGACGAATAGATGTACCGATCAATGGAGTTGAGGCATCTTCCCAATCAGAGCATATTCCAGCCAATATTCCTTCTCCTTTTACAGCGTCCTCCGTCATAACTTCGGGACTCGATGGATAGTAACCTGTTCCAGATGCAGTTATAAATACCTTGGGACGGTTCTTTTGTTTTAAAATGTATTCTACGAGGAATTTGGTACTTTTTACTCGGCTATCTCTGAGTCTTTTTATTCTTGTTTTTGTCCATCTTCCTTTTGCCACATTTTCACCTGCAAGATGTATCCAACAATCCACATCACCAAGTGATTTGCTATCGATGAATTGCTTATCTGGATCCCAATTAACTCCCCGAACTCCAAATACATTACTTTTTCCGCTGCGGCTCAAAATAACAACTTCATGCCCTTGCGCTTGCAAAAAAACGGCTAGCTCTGAACCGATCAGGCCGTTGCCACCCGTGATAGCAACTTTAGAAACTGGAAAGGATTTGAGCTGCATCCAATCCTTTAGATCGTTTTGCGTAATGACGTGTCGATAGGTGAATAATCTATTCAGTTTTTTAAGAACTTTTGGATACACCCAATTTCGCCAAAAAACCCCAAATGGTAACTCAAGTTGAACGGTATCCTTGAGGTTGGTTTGATTAATATCGATAGACCTAAACGAATGAGTATGTTTCCAGTATTTTAAAGGCCCCTTGACTTGGACGTCTACGAATTGGCGATTCGCCTGATAATCCTGGTGTCGGGCTTCCCAAATAATTTTAAAAGGCCCGAGATTCATCCTGATAGTTTTACTATCACCATTCTGAATGCTTCCATTGTTTGAAATAACACGCACTGACTCCCAGGGAGGGATCAACCTCTGCAGTGCAGCAAATCTCTCATGGTAGGCGAACACATCAGCAGCAGGAGCGGAAATATTCGATTCGTATGAGTAAATGTGATTGGCCATCGAGACAGGATAATAATTTGTGCATATTTATTTCAAAACGAAACAAAAAACTCCGAGAGTATACCGCTCGGGTTTTAAAATATTTATCTGACCAGTTGTTAATTCGCGACTTCTAATCGTGCTTTTTCACCAAGCGGGGTCGATATGTAGCGCTCCCCCGCGCTGGCAGCCACGGTCACAATATTTTTGCCAGCCATTTCAGGACGTTTGGCTATCTCCATAGCTGCCCAGGTATTTGCACCGGTTGAGATTCCAACAAATAAGCCTTCTTGAAGGGATAGTTGCCTGGCAGTTTCAAAAGCGTCTTCATTAGAGACTTGCACCACATCATCGATAATCCCGGTGTTACAATTCATTGGGATAAATCCGGCGCCAATTCCCTGGATTTTGTGAGGTCCCGGTTGGCCACCGGAAATGACGGGAGAACCTGTAGGTTCAACAGCTACAACAAATAAATCTTTACGGCCTTTGATCACCTCGGAAACTCCGCTAATGGTCCCTCCTGTACCCACGCCTGCAACAAAGGCATCAATCTTTCCCTCAAGGCCATTCCATATTTCCTCGGCAGTGGTTTGCCTATGAATTTCGGGATTGGCCGGATTTTCGAATTGTTGGGGCATCCACGCCAAATCACCGTTTTGCTCAACAAGTTCTTTGGCACGAGCAATAGCTCCTCCCATTCCTTTTGGACCAGGCGTAAGCACCAGTTCAGCACCTAGCATTCTAAGAAGAACGCGCCGCTCCATAGACATAGTCTCGGGCATAGTAAGAATAAGCCGGTACCCTTTGGCCGCAGCAACAAACGCTAGGGCAATCCCTGTATTCCCTGATGTCGGTTCGATAATTACGGAATTCCTCTTCAGTTCACCTGAAGCCTCACCTGCATTGACCATCGCAGTACCGATCCTGTCTTTAACACTAGAAAGTGGATTGAAAAACTCACACTTTAAAAAAATACTTGCGGGCAGGTCTGCCGTAATGCGATTCAGCTTAATGAGAGGGGTATTACCAATGGTTTGAGTGATGTCGTTTGCGAAATTAGTCATGGTCAATTTTCTAATTATTGTGGATGGAGTAAGCGGAGAAGCTTGCATCAATGATTTAGATGCAATCTCCAACAAGTGGAAGAGGAAAAGCAGGTTTGATTAAAACCTGAGGTAGATCGAAATCTAGCGTTTACGTTTTGGTCCGAAACTGCGAATCGGAGCATTGCGTGTAATTTGCTTGTTTCGAAGCCGGTAAACGATGCGTGCCTTATCGATATCGTAAGGGCTCATCTCCATTTTTACCATATCGCCCGTGGTGATCTTGATGAAATTCTTCCTTAATTTTCCGGAAATGTGCGCTAATACCTGGTGGCCATTTTGAAGTTCTACGCGAAACATAGTACCTGGTAGTACCGCCGAGATTTTGCCTTCTACTTCAATTACATTTTCAGCTGCCATAAGTTACCATAAGTGTATTCCTGTTTTTGAGCTTGTATAATAAGCAAAAAAAGAAGGTGTAGAAAGCTTCATAGCTTACTTCGAGTCAAGGATTAAGAATTAGCATTTAACCGTGGAAAACCAGCAAATCCCCAAGATTCAATGTCCTTTTGAAAAGGTCTATCCGTCCCAACTAAACAAGGATGATATGTTTTTCATGCAGCTCGCATACAATGCTGCAATAGATGCCTATAAAGAAGGTGAAGTTCCTGTTGGTGCAATAATTACACATCATGGAGAAATAGTTGCCTCCTCCCATAACCAGGTTGAACTCACGGGCGACCCAACTGCACATGCAGAAATTCTCGCGATCACCCAAGCCACCCAAAACCTCGATGACTGGCGTTTAAACGAGTGCACTTTATTTGTAACCAAGGAGCCCTGCCCCATGTGTTCAGGTGCCTCGGTTATGGCAAGGCTAGGTCGCATTGTCTACGCTGCACCCGATTCAAAGATGGGCTTTTTAGGCGGAGCACTCGATATGACAAAGGTTCAATCCTTAAATCACCAACTGAGCGTTTCATCTGGAATCTTGCAGGAAGAATGCAAAGCTCTGCTATCTCAATTTTTTGGAGAAAAGCGCAAGTAATCATTCGTAAGGAGTTGACGGATGAACGCTATTTCTAGAGACAATTACTCGTAACGCCCCTTCTCTGAATTTTTCTAATCTAATCAACATTAAACATATAAAACATAATTATCATGTCATTTGAACTTCCTAGCCTGGGATATGCATACGATGCATTGGAGCCCCACATAGATGCTCGCACTATGGAAATCCACCATTCGAAACATCATCAGACGTACATAACCAACGCCAACGGTGTCCTCGAAAACAATCCGGACCTTGCTTCCAAGTCAGTTGAAGCAATGATTTCAGATTTAGATTCAATACCTGAGTCAGCCCGCACACCTCTTCGGAACAATGCCGGTGGCCATAGTAATCATTCCTTTTTTTGGAAAATCATTGCACCTGGAGGAAGTGATTCTCCCATAGGTGCTTTAGCTTCGGCAATTGATTCAGAATTAGGGGGAATTGATTCCCTTAAAAAAGCATTCGCTAAAGCAGGAGCAACCCGTTTCGGTAGTGGCTGGGCATGGCTGAGCGTTAAGGATGGCAAACTCGCTGTTCATTCTACCGCGAACCAAGACTCGCCACTCATGGAGGGAGGAGCTCCGATTATCGGGTTGGACGTTTGGGAGCACGCTTACTACCTAAACTACCAAAACCGTCGTCCAGATTACATTGGCGCATTTTGGAACGTCGTAAATTGGTCTCAGGCCGAGGGAAACTACGCCGCAGCGACAGCATAAGAAACTTTAAGTTTATAGATACCTTCAAGGCCATCCTTCGCAGGGTGGCCTTGTTTGTTAACAGGACGTAAAATAAATAAAAATCCTTAAGGTAAACTCGAACACCTGGGAGAGTTCTCGCAATGTCTCAACTTAAATTCGAGCAATCCCAATACACATTTCCTATCAACTGACTCCAAAATAATACATCCTATATCCAAAGTGTATTATAACTCTAAAATGCCGGCCGGGGCTTTACCTGGCCGGTATTTTTTTATCTCAAATAAATCGCGTCAGCTTGAGAGGCACTTCCAAACCGTTTACTGCTAATCGCGGTCTCCTGTCGTGTCACTGAATCTATAACCATAAGTTGCTTTGAGGCACCGACTCTGCGGGTAAACACAATATGACGTCCATCGTTTAACCAAGCTGGTTCGATAGAATCACGAGCTCCTCGAGTTAGGATTATGCTTTTGTTCAGCTTAAAGTCCCACAATACAATTTGAAATCCTTCCCTAAAAACAGCAGTAAAAACTATTTTATTTGAATCGACAGGGTTCCAATCAGGCTCAGCACAATAGTTGCTTATTTGAGTGGCAATTCGCTTCATCTCCCCTCCTTCAGTCGAAATAGTATACAACTGAGGTTTCCCCGCCGTGTCCGAGGTGTAGACCAATTCCGAACCATCGGGTTTCCAAGATGGAGACGCTTCTATACTATCATTCCGAGTCAACCGCTTTGCGCCACCACCCGCCGAACTCGATATAAACAATTCAGAATTTCCCGGCGCCGAGAGAACCATAGC